>Ga0209121_10004667_pt1 | contig 12690 bp, 16 predicted proteins | sample Cruoilmetagenom3_FD_187292 | JGI IMG/M metagenome (GOLD analysis project Ga0209121, IMG submission 187292) | Oil polluted marine microbial communities from Coal Oil Point, Santa Barbara, California, USA - Sample 3 (SPAdes) (version 2) | ecosystem: Environmental > Aquatic > Marine > Oil seeps ... | reverse complement strand
TGCTCGTTCCAATCTCTTTCAACAAATCTCAAGATTTGTTAACCGGGTTGCCTGAAATCCCTTTGTTCAGGCTCATTTTTCAATTAGAATAGACTGCCCGTGTACTCGTTCATATGATTAGTGACACCTCACCCCCTTTCTTTTATTTTGCTGATGATACTTAAGAAACTCCTGTGGAGTAAGGTATCCCAATGCTTGGTGGGGTCGCACAGTATTATACACTTTCTCCCATTTGAGTAATGCTTGGTTCAGTTCTGCTATCTCAAAGCTTGTATCCGTTACTTCATAAAACTCTTCGGTATGGATCCTTTGTCGTATCTACCTCCACTATGTCTCCCGATGTTCTGTCCACATAATCCCTGGGCTTCCTTATAGCATAAGAGCGCTGGCTTCCACTCTGGCTCACCATTTCAAGATTGGGAATATTCCCAAGAGAATGGGAATTAATTTATTCTTTAGAGATTGGCAGGAGGTTTTAGCGTTTAGTGTATTGTGGTGCTTTGCGAGCGCCTTTAAGACCATATTTCTTGCGTTCTTTAATTCTGGAGTCGCGGGTAAGCAAGCCTTCTCTACGTAGTACGGACTTAAAAAATTCGTTCTCTTTTACCAAGGCTCGAGCAATTCCATGACGAATAGCTTCAGCTTGACCACTGACACCACCACCCTTCACCTTTATCGTAGTGCGAAATTTACCCATAGTATCGGTAACTAAGAAGGGAAGTTCAATCATGCGCCGATGCTCAAGGCGAGGGAAAAGCTGTTCATAAGGCCTGTCATTAACAATTATTCCCCCGTCTCCGGGAAAAAGCCTAACTTGAGCTATAGCACATTTGCGCTTGCCTGTTCCCCAAACATAACTCTCTTCACTCATTGATTATCGCCCTTCCTTTCCACAAGCTGCGCATAGTGAGGGTGCTCACTCCCAGGATAAACTTTAAGTTTCTTAAACATTTGCCTACCCAGGCGATTCTTGGGCAACATCCCCTTGACAGCATATTCAATCACGCGGGTAGGATTTCTAGCGAATAATTCTTTAAAAGTCAAGCCTCTCAAGCCTCCTGGATATCCAGAATGCCTATAATAAATCTTTTGCTCAGCTTTCCTCCCAGTCACCCTCACTTTAGCCGCATTAATTACCACAACGTAGTCACCGGTATCAAGGTGGGGAACATAAATCGGCTTATGCTTACCCATAAGTAACTTAGCTGCTTGGGATGCTATTCTCCCTAAAGTTTTATCTGCAGCATCAACCACATGCCATTCTCGCTTGATATCTCTAGCTTTAGGGCTATAAGTTTTCACCTCTAACCTCCCAGGGGTTTAGGATAATTGACCTTCATAAGACACAAGCCACAGGCAGGAGCTGTGGGGCGAGCTAAGCCTGGGCTCCTTGCTTCCATAATATTATGAAAATCCCTAATGCCTATCTTATCTAGACCCAACCTAATTAAAAGTCCTACAGTATTGCGTACTTGATGAGGTAAGAAAGAATCGGCCGCCACGCGAAAGATAACGAAATTTCCCTTTTTGTCAATCCTTGCTTCATAAATGTGGCGTAGTGTGTCTCTCGTGCCATTCAGAGATGTGGCAAAGGAAGCAAAATCATGCTCTCCTTGAATAAGCTGGCACGCTTCGTTCATTGGTTCAGTGTTTAGCATCTTAGGCATAAATAAAGCGAATCTTCTGCTAAATGGCGACATAGTATCACTATTTAAGACATAATAACGATACTCGCGACTTAAAGCATCACGCCTGACATTAAAATCGTTGCTAGCCTTGTGGGCTGCTTTGACTGCAATATCTCCTGGTAAATAATAGTTTAATGCTTTAACCAATTTCTCTGGAGATAATGTAGGCTTGGCCCAAAAACTCACTACTTGCCCTCTAGCATGCACACCTGCGTCAGTTCTACTAGCTGCCATGACTCGGCAGCTTTGTCCACAGAACTTTTCAATAGCTTGCTCCAGCTCAGCTTGGATAGTAGGCAAGCCAGCTTGCCATTGAAAGCCATGATATCGTGTGCCGTCATATTCTACAACTAAAATGAATTTGCCAAAATTCACGGCTTAATCAGCTCAATTTGAACCATAGGAGCATTATCACCAAGACGAGGCCCCAATTTCACTAAGCGTGTATAACCACCACTTCGATCAGCATAATCAGGAGCAATTTCATTAAAGAGTTTCTCAACCACTTTTTTATCAGTGATAAAAGCTAAAGCTCGTCTTCTTGATGCAAGACTGCCATCCTTTCCCAGAGTGACCATCTTTTCCGCCAAACCGCGAATTTCTTTAGCTTTAGCCTCAGTAGTGGTGAGTTTTTCATGAGCTAAAAGAGCAGTTACTTGATTACGGTACACCGCCCAGCGGTGATTTGCTCTCCTGCCTAATTTTCGTCCGACTACTCGGTGCCTCATTTCCTTTTAGAAATAACAGGGAAACCTAATTTTGTAATTAGCTTCTCCACTTCTGCTCTGGACTTTGCCCCCAAACCAGGTAGTGGTGGTAAACCTTCTTGATTTTTCTCTAGCAGTTGTCCTAAAGTCAAAATTCCTCCTCTTCTCAAACTATTGCAAGCGCGAGTTGATAAACCTAGATCCTCCACAGGGATATTATATTGCTCGGGTGAAATTGGTAAACCTCCTAACCTTGCTTCCTCTGCCATTGGGATTTCAATCTCCCTAAAAGAGGAAAAATGATCCATTAAGATGGCAGCACTTTGGCTAATTGCCTCCCCGGGGGAGATGGTGCCATCGGTCCAAACCTCTAAAGTGAGCCTTTCCGGACTTCCCTCTTGACCAGGACTAATAGATTCCTCGAAGAAATTGACTTTCCGCACAGGACTAAAAATAGCATCCACTGGCAGCGCTCCCACGGGTAAGTCATTTGCCGATTTAGCAGGAACATAACCTCTTCCCAGTTCTACATTAAACTCAACATAAAGCCTTGCCCGGGGGAAGTCCAAAGCAGCTAAGTAGAGCTCAGGATTAGCAATCTGAAAATCTGCTGATGGCACGATATCGCCAGCGCAAACGTTGCCTTCCCCCTCGGCTTCCAGGACTAACTTGCCTGGTTGATAAGAAAGGGGACGAAGCCTCAATTCCTTAACATTCAATAAGAATTCTATAACATCCTCTTTAACATAAGGGATAGGAGAGAATTCATGTTGGATCCCGTCGATTTTGACCCAGGTTACTGCAGCGCCAGGCAGAGAGCTAAGAAGCACACGACGCAAGGCATTGCCTAAAGTAACCCCAAAACCCGCCTCTAGGGGTTCAGCAAGAAAACGGCCATAATTGCCGGAGCTTTCAATGCACTTTACACCTGGTCTAGATAGTTCAATCATGCATCACCTTGAGTAATATTCCACGATAGTTTTCCCATCAAACCTAACATCAATGTCATCTGTAGTAGGCAAAGTCAGAATGCTGCCCGTCATTTTTTCTTCGTCTAAGCCCATCCAGCCAGGAGTAACCTTACCCTTAATTTCCTCAACCAAGCTTTTGTAATATTCCGTTTTAGTGCTGGACTCCCGCCACTTTATAATATCTCCTGGTTTTACCAGAAAGGAAGGTATATCTGTTTTGCGCCCATTGACCAGAATATGACCATGTCGAACTATCTGCCTTGCTTGGGCACGCGACTCAGCGAAACCTAAGCGGTAAACTACATTATCTAATCGCCTTTCCAGCAATATAAGAAGATTTTCTCCAGTGGCGCCTGGAGCTCTAGCTGCTTCAGTGAAAAACCTGCGGAATTGCCGCTCCAGGACCCCATAACTAAAGCGAACCTTTTGCTTTTCCCGCAGCTGGAGCCCGCGGTCGGAGATCCTCCTACGCCGAGTTGAGAAATGCTCTCCAGGAGGGGCATTCCTCCTCTCTAGAGGACATTTAGGGGTAGAGCATCTCTCCCCTTTGAGCGTTAATTTCTCCCCGAGATAACGACACAAACGACAAGCAGGTCCTGTATAGCGTGCCATTTTCACACCCTTCTTCTTGCAGGAGGGCGACAACCATCATGAGGGATAGGAGTCACATCTCTGATGCTGGTAATAATAAGCCCTGATGCTTGTAGTGCCCGAATAGCTGCTTCACGCCCACTGCCCGGTCCTTTAATGTAAACTTCGATTTGGCGTAAGCCATCGCTTGCTGCCCGTCGTGCTGCTTCTTGAGCAGCTAACTGGGCAGCATAAGGAGTACCTTTCCTAGAACCTTTGAATCCGGCTGTGCCCGAACTCCCCCAGGTGATAACGTTACCCTGCATATCAGTAATGGTAACAATGGTATTATTAAAAGTAGATTGAATATAAGCCCTACCTGCAGTAATCCCTTTATGAGTTCTCTTTCTTGCTCCTCTCTTCTTTGGCATCAGTTACACAACCTCTTTATTTCTTATTTATTTCTTAGCTACACCACGCCTTTGACCTCTACCAGCCACTGTCTTTCTTGGTCCTCTCTTAGTGCGAGCATTAGTACGCGTCCTTTGCCCGTGGACGGGTAAACTCATGCGATGCTTCATCCCTCGAGAACAACCAATATCAATAAGCCGCTTTATATTAAGCTGAACTTCCCTTTTGAGATCACCTTCCACTTTGTATTCTTTGTCAATAATGCTATGGAGCTGGCTAACCTGCTCCTCAGCAAGGTTCTTAACTCTAATGCCAGGATCGACTCCAGCGCTAACCAAAATATGCTGGCTTAAAGTAGAGCCAATGCCATAAATGCGTTGTAAAGCTACCTTAATCGGCTTATCCTTGGGAAGGTCTACGCCAGCAATGCGTGCCATTATCTATTAACCTTGCCTCTGCTTGTGTTTTGGGTTCTCGCAGATAACCCTAACTACGCCTTTTCTTCTAATAATTTTACACTTATTACAACGACGCTTAACTGAAGCACTTACTTTCATTTCTAATTACTAAATAAACAAAGACTTATAATAAACTTTCTCAGTCAGTCTGTCAAAGATAGTGTTGGCTTGGGGTCAACAAGAAACTTTGACAAGGTGACAAAAGCCGAAGTAGAATTCAAGTGAAGTGTATAACAAAGTTACTTTTGATAATGGTTTAAGGGTCATTATCAGCACCATGCCGCATAGCCGCTCAGTATGTCTTGCCATCTTTATAGGCGCTGGCTCTTGCTATGAAATTGGGGAGGAGGCGGGCGTCTCTCATTTTGCTGAGCACTTATATTTCAAAGGCACGCAGCAGCGACCAACGGCTAAGGAAGTAAGCCAGGATATTGAAAGTGTCGGAGGCATAATCAATGGCAGCACAGATAAGGAGCTAACCGTTTTTTGGTGTAAGGTGGCTAGTTCTCATTTTCCTATTGCTTTGGATGTGCTTTCTGATCTGCTGCTTAATTCCCGCTTTGATGGCAAAGATATAGAGCAGGAGCGTCAGATTATCATTGAGGAGATCAATATGAACCTGGACCTTCCTCAGCGCCGAGTAAATATGCTTATAGACGAGCTACTATGGCCAAAACAGCCTTTAGGGCGTGAAGTTGCTGGTAATAAGGAAACTGTGGCCTCGATAACTAGGAAGCAGATATTGGACTATATTGCTCGCCGTTATCTGCCCAATAATGCTGTGGTTAGCATTGCTGGCGATATACAACATGAGGAAGCAATTGCTCAAATCAAGCCCTTATTCAGCAAATGGGCTGCTGGGGAGCTATCAACCGGCTATTCCACTTATGATGAACAAACAGAGGCTAGGTTGCATGTTGAACCCAGGGATAGTGAGCAAGCACATCTCTGCTTTGCTGTTCATGGATTCTCTCATTCTCATCCGCAGCGTTTTGCCCTTGACCTACTTAATACTGCTCTTGGCGGAGGAATGAGCAGCCGTTTATTTACCGAGATTCGAGAAAATCGAGGGCTAGCCTATGATATCCATAGCTACACAGATCACTTCCTTGATTCAGGGTCACTAACTATTTATGCTGGCGTTGACCCCCGAAAGCTAGAAACTGCTGTTGCTGCCATTCTTGAGGAGCTATCCAAGCTTAAACAGGGAATTACATCAGATGAGCTTAGCAGGGCTAAGGAATTATCTAAGGGAAGGTTACAATTGCGGCTTGAGGACAGCCAGAATATGGCTTTATGGCTAGGTAGTCAGGAAATATTAAGACAGCACATACTTGACATAGATGATGTTATAGCTATAGTCGATGCTATTACCACTGATGACTTGAGACGGGTGGCTGAGGAATTGCTAACTGATGATAATCTTAACTTAGCTATAGTAGGTCCTGCCAAGGAAGAGGAAGCTTTACTGGAATTACTTAGAGTCTAGAGTAATAAAGGAAGCGCCGCCTGAGCAGGCGGCGCTTCTGCTCTCAACGTTTTGCTACTGCTCTCTAGTATTCAGGATATCCCCCGGGTGGCATTGCCGGTGCTTTCTCTTTTTCAGGGATATCGGTTACCAGAGATTCAGTGGTCAAGATCATAGTGGCAATGCTGGCACCATTTTGCAAGGCAGATCTGGTGACCTTAAGCGGATCTACAATGCCCCTTTCTATCATGTTGACATCCATTTCATCTCTAAGTGCATCATAACCTATGCCAACGGGGCTCTCCTTCACCTTATTTACTATTACTGAGCCCTCCCTGCCGCTATTAGCAGCGATGCAGCGAATAGGTTCTTCCAATGCTCGCCTCAATATAGCAACACCAGTGGCTTCATCGCCCTTCAAATCAAGCTTATCTAAGGCAGGGATGGAATTAAGGAGGGCGATGCCACCGCCAGGTAAGATACCTTCTTCTACAGCAGCTCGGGTAGCTGATAAAGCATCCTCTACTCGGTGCTTTTTCTCCTTTAATTCTGTCTCAGTAGCTCCGCCTACCTTAATCACTGCTACGCCGCCAGCTAATTTAGCCAGCCTTTCCTGCAGTTTTTCCTTATCATAATCAGATGTAGTTACATCAATTTGGGATCTGATTTGCTTGATTCGTCCCTCGATGGCTTCCGTAGAGCCTTTCCCTTCAACGATTGTTGTATCATCCTTATCGGCAACTACCCTCCTGGCTCGCCCCAAATCATCAACAGTTACTGAATCTAATTTCCTGCCAACCTCCTCAGAAATAACCTTGCCCCCGGTAAGAACGGCTATATCTTGAAGCATTTCTTTCCTTCTATCACCAAAGCCAGGTGCTTTTACTGCTAGAGGGCTTAAGGTACCTCTTAGCTTATTAACTACCAAGGTAGCTAAAGACTCACCTTCGACATCTTCAGCGATGATAACGATATTCTTACTAGTTTGAACCATTTTTTCCAAGGCAGGCAGAATATCGTTTATGGCGGAGATCTTCTTATCCGTGATGAGGATATAAGGGTCTTCTAGTTCCACTCTCATCTGTTCAGGGTTAGTAATGAAATAGGGGCTAATATAGCCGCGATCAAATTTCATCCCCTCAACATATTCGGTTTCGAATTTGAGTCCTTTGCCTTCCTCAACAGTGATAACGCCGTCCTTGCCTACCTTCTCCATAACATCAGCAATCAAATCGCCGATTTCCTGATCGATGGCTGATATAGCAGCTACTTGGGTTACTTGCTCCTTACCAGCCACAGGTATAGATATTTTCTTAAGTTCATCAACTACGTCCTCCACTCCCTTATCAACGCCGCGCTTCAAAGCCATGGCATCAGCTCCAGCGGCGATGTTCTTAAAACCTTCACTGATAATAGCTTGGGCCAGAATAGTGGCTGTGCTGGTGCCGTCGCCACATTCATCATTGGTTTTGGTTGCCGCTTGCTTTACTAGCTGTACTCCCATATTCTCAAAGGGATCGGGCAACTCTATTTCCTTAGCTATAGAAACGCCGTCGTTGAGAACTGATGGAGCACCAAATTTCTTATCCAGTGCTACGGGGCGCCCACGCGGCCCTAAAGTTACCCTGATGGCGTCAGACAAAGTATCTACACCAGCCTTTAATGCTTTTCTTGCTTCCTCTGCAAAAAGAAGTTGCTTTGCCATTCCTTTACCTCCTTTTGCGCCTTTGGCGCAAATTTGATTGAATTTTTGTTTCTATGACTTCCTTTCTTTTGCCCCTTGGGCAAATTTCTTGGCTAAAATATCGCTCTCACGCATAATAACCAGTTCCTCATCGTCAAGCTTAAATTCAGTGCCAGCATATTTAGAATAAATCACTTTATCCCCTTGTTTCACCTCCATAGCTATGCGCTTGCCATCTTCGGATAGCCTGCCTGGACCTACAGCAATGATTTCACCTTCTTGAGATTTCTCCTTAGCTGTATCTGGCAGGACAATTCCTCCCTTGCTCACCTCTTCTTTAGGAGTAGGTTTAATAACCACTCTATCTCCCAAGGGTTCAATCTTAGCTGCCATATTACCTCCTTTCTTAGCCTTATTTTAGCACTCTGATGCTAAGACTGCTAATAATTATAACACAAAAATTTAAAATGCAACAATTTTTAACCAAATTTCTTTAATTTTTACACTAGACCGTGTATAATTTAATCAATGAAACAGCGAAAAAGAAGACCGTGGGCTAAGGAGCAAGTTCGTTCATTAAGGCAACATCTGGGATTAACCCAAACAAAGCTAGCTGAGGAATTAGGGACAAGGCAGCAGACAATTAGCGAGTGGGAGACGGGAATGTACCAGCCTCGTGGAACCTCAGCCACTTTGCTTAGCATTATTGCCGAACGGAGTGGCTTCGATTACAAGGCTAAGGAAAAGCATGATGAACCGAATTAAGGTGGGCTGCTGTGGTTTCCCTAGGGGGAAGAAAAAATATTTCCAGCAATTCAAGTTGGTGGAAATACAGCAGACTTTCTATAAACCTCCTTGCGCCAACCCTTTGGAGAGAAGAGCGCTGCAAAGGGAAATAGGGTACTTTCGCTTACATGGGGGACGTAACTATCGTCACCAATATACCGATGATGAATTAGCAAGGCTCTGGGAATTGAGTGGCAATGAAGCTTATGTTTTATTCAATAATATAGATATGTACGACGATGCCTTAAGGTTTCAGGAATTAATAAGAAGCAAAAGATAAAAATTTTTTAACATGGTTACACGTAAGCGGATAAAAATCCAAGAAAAGTTAGTAGCTCTCAGGTGGCAACAGCTGCTAGGAAAAGAATTAAGCACTGAAGAAGGTGAGCAACTCAGGGTAATTTATCCCGGCAGGGTTAACGGTGGCAGTGGCCCTGATTTTCGCGATGTGATCATTGCTGTAAATGAGTCTAATTTAATGAAAGGTGATATAGAAATTCATATCAGGTCCAGTGATTGGTATAGCCACGGTCATCATGGCGATCCTGAATATAATAGTGTAATCCTCCATGTAGTGATGTGGCATGATGATTCAGCTACCTTAACGCAAAATGGCAAAGCAGTCCCTGTGTTATGTTTATCACCTGAGTATCGAGCTTATTCCACGCCCTATCACCTCCCTTGTTTCCAGATAATGAAGCACAAGGATAAGCAGACTTTAAGGAAGTTATTGGCTGTTGCCGGGGAGGAGAGGTTCAAACAAAAAGCAATTCATTTTCAAGCTAAATTGCGGCAAGAGGAGGCAGGAGAAATGCTTTTCCAAGGCATGATGAGAGCTTTAGGCTATTCTAGAAACATAAAGCCCTTTGAGCAACTTGCTCATAGAGTGCCCCTCAATTTTATGGAGAAAATGCAGCCAAAAGAAGATTTGATTCTAAAGCAAGCCTGGCTGCTAGGCACAGCCGGTCTATTACCTTCTCAGCGGTCATCTAAGGGGTTTCTCAAGGAAAGGGAGGTTCAGGAGTTGGAGCGGGCATGGAGGTTAGTAGGCAAAAAAGCTAAGACTATGAGTAAAAATGATTGGCACCTCTCGCATGTATATCCCAATAATTCCCCAGTGCGCCGCATTATAGCTCAAGGCTACATATTACAGCGCTATTATAGGGAGGGGTTACTTAGGGGAATATTACAGCTAGTAAAGGGAGCATGTTTGGTAAATGGATATCGTGAGCTTGAAAATGGCTTGGTTGTGTTTGGAGATGGCTATTGGCAAGACCATTTTGATTTTGGATTAAAAACAGGAAAATCAGCTCTTCTGGGGCATGGCAAAGCAAGCGAAATCGTGGTGAATATTATATTGCCCTTTGCTTTCTCTTTTGGGGAGGTAGCGGGTGAGCCGGAAATAAAAGAAAAGGCTATTAAGCTTTATGCTTATTACCCAAAGCTAGGTGAAAATGAAGTAACACATCACATGGCAAGGCAACTTTGCCTTGAGGATACCTCCGATTTTACTGCTTGCCACCAGCAAGGCTTAATTCACATATTCAGAAACTATTGCCGAGAAGGAAGGTGTAGCGAATGCCCTTTGGTTAGCTAGCCAAGGCTAAGGCTGGGCAATACATCTAGATCATAGCCGCTTATCTGGCCGGTCTGAAAATGGTAATAGCCACAGGCAGCTACCATAGCGGCATTGTCAGTGCATAAGTGAGGAGGAGGGACGAGCACTGAGACTGGTGTGGAATTGAGGAAACTCTCTGTTAATAGTTTATTAGCTGCCACACCACCGCTAAGCAAAATTTGTTTTACTTCTAAATCTTTTGCTGCCTTAGCTGTCTTAGCTACCAAAACATCGATTACTGCTAACTGGAAGCTTGCTGCAGCGTCAGCTACTAAAGAAGAGTTAGCCAAAATCCCTTTCCTCTGAACAAGATGCCATAGAGCTGTTTTCAAGCCACTGAAGCTGAAATCATAGCTTCCCTTGAGCCAAGCTCGTGGGAGGGATAGGGAAGGAGTTCCGGTGGTAGCTGCTTGCTCAATAGCCGGGCCTCCGGGATAACCTAAATTCAAAATCCTAGCCGCCTTATCCAATGCTTCTCCGGCAGCATCATCTCGAGTTCGCCCTAGCCTCTCAAATTTCCCATGCCCTTCCATCAATACCAAATTGCTATGCCCTCCAGAAACAATGAGGCAAAGGCAGGGAAAAACAGAGAGCTTCTCACCACCTAGCCAATTGGCATAGATATGGGCCTCGAGGTGGTTAACCCCGGTGATAGGCAATTGTTTAGCCAAGGCAATTGCCTTAGCTACATTGACGCCTACCAACAGCGAACCTGCTAATCCTGGTCCGTAAGTTACGGCAATGCCATCTATATCCTGCCAGGAAACTTTGGCTTCAGTCATTGCTTGGTTTATAACCGGAATAATAGTTAGGATATGTTGCCTTGAGGCAATTTCAGGAACTATGCCACCATAGCGAGCATGGATATCTATTTGGGAGGCCACGATATTAGAGATAATTTTGCTGCCATTTTCAACCACCGCAGCGGCTGTTTCATCGCAGGAAGTTTCAATACCTAGGATTTTCATGGTGTGAAATGCAAAAGGCAAAAGTAAAAATGCAAAAATACAGAGCAAAAATCAAAATCTTTACACTTTGAGTTGTCATTTTGACTTTTAACTTTTGATATTTGACTTCACAATATTACCATATTGTTTCTGTGAATCGCCTCGTCGCCGTATTCATAGCCAAGGAGGCTAGGGATTTTATCAGAGTGTGCTCCCTTGATAATAAGCATATCAGCGGAACCATAATTTGAGATGCCATAGCCAATATGGTTGCCCTGCTTATCCGAGATGTCTACAATGTCGCCGCGCTGGAAGTCACCGTCTACCCCCACAACCCCGGCAGGGAGCAAGCTCTTATTTTGCTCCTTAAGAGCTACCACTGCACCTTTGTCCACTATTATCTTGCCTTTAGAAGCTAGCCCACTGAGCATCCACCTCTTTTTACTTTCCATTTTATTCACCTGAGTGAGTAAAAACGTACCTATATCCTTCCCCCGGCTAATCCTCACCAGGACATCAGGCTCTCGCCCATCGGCAATGATTACGCTTGTCCCTGAGGAGGTAGCTAATTTAGCTGCCTCGATCTTGGTTGCCATGCCTCCAGTTCCCTGATAATTGGTAGTCTCTTTAGCTAATCTTTCAATCCTATTATCGATCCTATCCACCCTGGATATGAGTTGAGCATCAGGATTACAATAAGGGTCAGAAGTATATAGACCACCAACATCAGTAAGAAGCACTAAGAGGTCAGCATCAACTAAGTTGGCTACCATAGCTGACAACTTATCATTATCTCCGAACTTAAACTCTTCAATCTCGTCGATGGCGACAACGTCATTCTCATTGACGACGCAAATTACGCCAAGTTCGATGAGAGCTAGCAGAGTATTGCGAGCGTTAAGATAGCCACTTCGGTCAGACATATCTCCTTTAGTAAGCAATGCTTGGGCTATAGTTATGCCATGTTGGCTAAAAAGTTGCTCATATGTATGCATGAGATGACCTTGTCCCACTGAAGCTAGAACTTGCTTAAAGGGGGTATTCTTACGTTCTGGAATTCCTTCGAGCTTTTGCCTCCCAGCAGCAATGGCACCTGAAGAAACTATTATTATTTCCTTTCCCTGATAGTGAAGCTGGGCTACCTGTTGTGCCAGATTAGCCATGATTTGTATATTAAGGCGGTCAGTGCCTGAGGTGAGGAGGCTTGTGCCAAATTTAACTACTATTCGATGATAAGACATTGTACGGAATTATGCCATAGGAAGGTGTTGCTGTCCAGCGAAAATGTCACCCTAATTGTCCAGCGAATTTGTCACCCCCTATCGATATGCACTTTAAAAGATCTTCGCCAGGGATGGTCTGGGACTGGTTTAGTATGGCAA
>Ga0209121_10004666_pt1 | contig 12690 bp, 13 predicted proteins | sample Cruoilmetagenom3_FD_187292 | JGI IMG/M metagenome (GOLD analysis project Ga0209121, IMG submission 187292) | Oil polluted marine microbial communities from Coal Oil Point, Santa Barbara, California, USA - Sample 3 (SPAdes) (version 2) | ecosystem: Environmental > Aquatic > Marine > Oil seeps ... | reverse complement strand
TGGATATATGAGGACACCCCTGGTAGATAAAATTTTTCCTGAATATGGGAAAGGTTGGTCTTCCCTGGTTCCTATGGGAAGATTGGGAAATCCTTCAGAAATAAAAGGGCCGGCTTTATTTTTAGCTTCCCGGGCTTCCAGCTATGTTACCGGAAGCATACTGGTGATGGATGGGGGATATACTGTATGGTAGAAATGAATTGGAAAAGATTACTTTTTCTAAAGTTATTCTTTTAAAAGAGGTATAAAATTCGAGTATGTTGGGAGGTTAGCAAAAATGGAATATAGAATGTTAGGTAATACCAATCTTAAAGTTTCTGTAGTAGGCATAGGTTCATTGGGATTTTCTCGGGCTAAAGCTACATCTAAGGAGATAGAAAAAGTAGTTAATCGAGCTTTGGATTTAGGAGTAAATATTATAGATACTGCTTATGGTTATAGAAGTGGAGAAATGGAGAAAGCAATTGGTCGGGTAACTAAAAATAGAGGGAAGGAATGTGTTATTCTTACTCGTTCACATCTACGCACTCCCAAAGAATTTGCTGAAACTATAAACCAGAGCTTACAGAATTTGAAAGTGGAGGCAATTGATATTTATCAGATGCATGATGTAACCAGAGCCGGTGAGTTTGAAAAATTAATGAACAATGGAGTTTTTGATGAATTAAAAAAAGCACAAAAGGCAGGTAAAGTTAAATTTATTGGGATTTCTACTCATGCAACGGCTGAAGACATGAAAAAAATGATAACTTGTGGAGAATTTGATGTAATCACTGTCTCTTATAATCTTATTCGTTATCAAAGACAGGTAACTGATGGAGAGGATATCTCTATAACGGAAAAGGAAATTTTACCTTTAGCTAAAGAGAAAGGATTGGGAGTTACCATAATGAAGCCTTTCGGAGGAGGAATTTTAGCAAAAAATCCCTTAAGCGGAGGAACAAGTATTTCTCCAGTCCAGGCTCTTAAATTTGTTATTTCTAATCCTTATGTAGATACAACTACTCCGGGAATAGGTAATCTTCGTGAGTTAGAAGAAGATATAAAGGCTGGGGATCCTAATATTTCATTGTCCGAGGAAGATATAGTTAGACTCCAAGAAGACGCTAAGAAGTGGGGACCTGATTTTTGTAGAAATTGTGGATATTGCCTTCCTTGTAGTGAAGATATCCCCATACCTCAAATTCAGAGATTACTTATGAACTATAAATTGGGAGACGAAAGGGAAAAAGATAGAGCAAGGAAATCTTACGATAGCTTAGAGGTAAAAGCAAGTGCTTGCATAGAATGTAAAGAGTGTGAGGAAAGATGTCCTTATCAGTTGCCTATAAGTGAGAAAATGAAGGAAGCACAAGAGATTTTTGAATAAGAAGAAGCTCTGTAATTAGAGGAAAAGATGGCAAAATCAGGACAAGCAGATTTTCAGATAAAGTTAGGTAAAGCTACTCATTGCAAAAAAGTTGTCCAGCAATAATTTCGGTATGGTATTTTGCATAACAACTTTCAGCGAGTTTAACAACATATTATACAAGAAGGGGAATATGGGGGTAAGAAGTATTAGAATACCAGAGGAGATGGAAATAATTGTAGAATATGTAGCTAAAAAGGAAAAAATAGAAAAATCTCAGTGTTTAAGAAAACTGACAAGAATGGGCTTTGAAAACTATGTAGCAAGATCTTATGAAAAGGGTGAGATAACCCTCAGAAAAGCATCGAATCTTCTTGGTGAAAATATGTGGGAGGCAATTGAAATTATGAAAAATCTTGGTGTTAAAGGAAACGTTGGAGCAAAGGAAATCTTATCAAGCCTTGAATATTTGAAAAATACACACTCTATCACATAACTTTAAAACAAAGCCGAAATAACGCAGGCTAAAGCCTGCGGCTACCAGGTAGGGGGATATAATGAAAGAAAAAAATTTAGTAACTTCCAGGACAAAATGGTTTAGAGAGGCTCGTTTCGGGATGTTTATTCACTGGGGAATTTATTCTATTCCAGCACGAGGAGAATGGGTGATGAATGTGGAGCAAATTCCTGCTGGTGAATATGCTTTATTTAGTGATGAGTTTAATCCCGATAAATTTAATGCTGATGAGTGGGTTAGCATTGCCAAAGAAGTGGGAATGAAATACATCGTCTTAACGACAAGGCATCATGATGGCTATTCTCTTTTTAATAGTAAAGTTTCTGATTTTACCTCAGTTAAGAGGAAAGCAGAACACGATTTTGTGGCTGAATATGTAAAGGCTTGCCGTCGGGCAGGAATGAAAATTGGTTTTTATTACTCCCTTTTAGATTGGCGCTGGCCAGCTTATTTTAATGGTCCCTCAAAAGACCCTGAAGGTTGGGCAAAACTTGTTGAATATATCTATAATCAGGTAAAAGAGTTATGTACACAATATGGTAAGATTGATATTCTCTGGTATGATGGAGAGTGGATACCGGAAATTAAACATAATCGCACTCTCACAAAACAGGAGAAGTCTCTCGAAATAGCCAGATACTGGCATTCTAAAGAATTAAATGCCATGGTTCGAGAGCTCCAGCCCCATATTATTATCAATAACCGCTCAGGACTTCCTGAAGATTTTGATACACCCGAGCAACATATCGTTCCTTCAGAGCCTGGGCACCTCTGGGAATCCTGTATGACTATGAATGATAACTGGGGTTACTCAGCGGGCGACCATAACTGGAAAACTACAAGGCAGCTTATTCATAACTTGGTTCGCTGCACGAGTGGAGGAGGTAATTTTCTTCTTAATGTGGGTCCAAAATCTAATGGCACTATTCCTGAGGCTTCGGTAAAGCGTCTTAATAAAATTGGTGAATGGATGAAGCTAAATGGTGAATCTATCTATGGCACAGGAAGAGCTCCCTTTGGTGGAGGGACGGTAGGATTAACTACTGCTAAAAATAATATAGTTTATTTGCACGTTCTCCGCTGGCCAGGTGAGGAAATCTGCATTGCCGGGGTTAAGGATAGAATAAGTGAAGCGCATATACTAAAAACAGGAGAGAAGGTTGAGGTTACTCAGAAGGGAGAGCGATTGTTTCTTCGAGGTTTACCTAAGAAAGCTGCTGATGAATATGATAGTGTTATTGTATTGAAGCTTGAAGAAGGAAAAAAAATTTGACCAATGTTTCCTATAAGCTAAAATTAAAGAGAAAATAAGGAGGAGAAAATGCGCACCACACCTATTGGTATAGTAATGCTGAATGACGAGAGAAAGCATGTTTATACCCAAAATAATCCGGAAAATATGAGGATAGTAAGAAGATGGGCGGAGATTATTAAAAAAAGAGTAAAAAATTTAGATGGTTCTCTGCCCGAGGTAGTTTATGGCTCAGAAATTATTACCAGTGTCCGCAGTGCTCAAAAAGTAGGGGAAGAATTATCTAAAGCTAATTGTAAGCAGGTAATTATGTGCTACAATGTCTGGGATTTTCCTTTTTTAGTATGGCCTTTCATAAATAGTATAGGAAAAGATGTCCCTATTTTATCTCTTTCTAATAACAATGGAAAGTATCCTGGTAATGTAGGATTATTAGCTACCGATGGAGCCTTGCGTCAAACTGGAATTAGAACTCAGCGCATAGTGGGAGAAACTGAGAATAAGGCAACACAAGATAAAGTCTTTAACTGGATAAGAGCATCCGAGGCTCTTACTACTATAAAAAATGAAGTTTATGGCTCCTATGGTGGTCATTCTATGGGAATGGAAACGGGATATTTTCATCTTGTTCCCATGATAAAAACTCTGGGAGTTACCCTGAGACAAATTGACCAGCTTCTTTTAAGAGAAGAAATGAAAAAAGTAGATGAAAAGGAAGTAGAGGCAGGGTTTAACTGGTTTACCAAGCTTTTAGGGAAAAGAATAAAATATGAGGGGAAGATGCTTATACCAGATAGTCTTAAGAATCAAATTAGACTTTATTTAGCTGTAAGAAAAGTGAATGGAGAAAAAGGATTTGACTTTTGCGGGATAAAAGGACAGAGGGAACTTACTGAATATGTTTGTTTAGCTGATATAGCGGAGATGCTTCTTAATGACCCTTATGATTGGAGAGGAAGGAAAGAGACCACTGTCTGTGCTACTGAAGCTGATTCAAATGCTGCTATTACTATGCAGCTTTTAAAATATGTAAGCGGAGGATATCCGGTGCTCTTTATGGATGTGAGGTTATACCATCCTGATAAAAATATATGGGATCTTTGTAACTCCGGCAATCATGCCAGCTTTTATGCGGAGCGAAGTTTTAGCCCTGAGGATAATTTTAAGCATATTACTTTTTATCCTGCTCTTGAATTTTATTTCAAGGCAGGAGGAGCCAGTGTTTCTTTTGATGCTGCTCCTGGGGAGCTTACTTTTGCCCGTTTAGGTTTATGGAATGATAAGCCTTATTTAGTTATAGTTAAAGGTGAGGTGGTAGATTTGCCAGAAGAAGAAAGAAAGAAGCTTAATGCCCAAACAGATCCCACCTGGCCTCATGTTCACGCAAGACTATTTTGTGATTATGAGGAATTTATTAATATTTTTCCCTGTAATCATATCTTAGCGGTGCAAGGAAACTGGGTAAAGGCTTTAAACTATCTTGCCGAGATTTCAGGAATTAAGCCAATAATTTTAGGTAAAGAAAAACAAAATCGAGAGATCCCTATATGGGAGAGAGTAGGAGAGTAAAAGTCTTACTATAACTATTCAAAATGAGGAAAAATTAGAAGCAGTGGTATAGAATAAAAATGAATCCTTTGGTAATAGTTTTTGATTGTGGGTCTACTAATTTAAGAGTGGCCGCTATAGATATAAAGGGTAATATAGTAGCGCAAGAGAGCTATAGTAATGCTCCTCTAAGGCAAGATAATAATTTCCTTATCTGGGATATAGAAGGTATCTGGAGTAAACTTACCCGAGCCTGCCGTAAAGTTTGTGCATCTATTGAGAAAGAAAAGATTAAAGGGGTAATTGTTACTACCTGGGGAGGGGATGGCGCTCCGGTAGATAAAAATGGCCATCTTACTTATCCGGTTATTTCCTGGCAATGTTCCCGGGGAAAAAAGGAAGCAAAAGATATTTTAAAAGAAATAGGCCCCGGGGATATTTTTAAAATAACAGGTTATCAAATTATTCCTTTTAATACTCTTTTTCGGATAATGTGGTTAAAGAAAAATGCTTCTCTCTCTCTGGACAAAGCAAAATATTGGCTGATGATGCCCGGATTAATTAGCTTTAAACTCTCAGGTAAATTTAGTATTGATCCTACTATTGCTTCTACTACTATGGGGATGAGTCTTGGGAAAAGAAAATGGTCAGAAAGAATGCTGGGATTTGCCGGCATTGATTCTTCTTTTTTTCCTCACTGGGTGGAACCAGGCAAGGTAATAGGAAAAGTGAGTTCTACTGTTAACAAAGAATGTAACCTGCCGCAGGGGATTCCTGTTATTAGCGGCGGACATGATACCCAGTTCGCTGTAGTAGGGTCTAAGATTTCTCAAGATGAAGTTCTTGTAAGCTCTGGTAGCTGGGAAATCCCTATTTTTAGAGTAAATAAATTTAAGCCTCAGGATCAAGAATTGAAAGAAGACTTATTATTTGAAGCTGATGTTCTTCCCGGGTGGTGGAATCCTCAGAGTTTAGTTCCCGGTTCCTTAATATTAGAATGGGTGAGAAAAAATTTCTTTAGAGAAACAAAAAAAAATGTTTATGAAAAAATGGTTTCAGAAGGAGAAAAAGTAAAATTAGGAAGTGGTAAAATAATGTTAATTCCTTCTTTTGTTCCTTACAGGGGGCCTTATAAAAGATATAATCTCCCGGGAGTTATCTTAGGACTTAAGGTTGATACGGACCGTTCTCAAATTTATAGAGCTGCATTAGAGGGGCTTTCGTTTCAGCTAAGAAAGATTTTAAAAACTATTATTTTTTGTAATAATCTTAACCTTCAAAAATTAAAAGTAGTGGGAGGGGGATCAAAGAATAAACTCTGGAATCAAATTAAGGCTGATGTCACTGGAATTCCTGTAGTTACCCTTTCTCAAGGAGAGGCAACAGTTATAGGAGCAGGGATAGTAGCTTTTGTAGGGACAGGTGTATTTAGCTCTATAGAAGAAGCTCAAGAAAATATGATTCAGGAAAAAGAAATATTTGAACCTTCTTCTCAAAATCATTCCCTTTATGAAAAAATTTATCAGAAGTATCTTCAATTGCCTTCTCTTTTAGCTGATTTTTATAAAAAGGGATATTAGCTTTCCTTTATTGAAAAATACTAGGAGGCTGGTGATAAACCCCAATATTGTAGCGGTCCGATTTATCGGATCTCTCAATGCAGCGGTCCGATTTATCAAATTTGTTAATAAAACGTGTTTCATAAATGAAACCTCTACAAAAAACTACTTTATCACCAGTCTCATAGATACAACCTTCGGGCTGCGTAAAGAAATTGCAGACTTTGAGCCCCGCGGTTACCAATGATCTCATCGGGAAAAAGTCCAAAGATTTCTTGACAATCCTGCCTTTTTCTAATAAAATATATCCAGATGGTTTTTACTGTAACCCTTAATCTTATTATAGATTGAGTGTAAATCCTCAGTGAACCCCGTTCATCGCGAGGGATGAAATTCTGAAGTAATTCTGGTAGGCGTAGGCCAACCAGTCCTTTTTATTCTCCCTCCCCTCTGGGGGAGGAGGATTAAGGGTAATGTCAAAAGTTTTATGGTAGCCACAACTTTCAGGTTGCGTAAAATATGTTAGGGATAAACCCCAACGCTACTTTCTTTACGCAGGCTAAAGCCTGCGACTACCAATTACAAAAAGAAAAAATTACTTTTGACATTATTAGAGGATTGTATAGAAGGATGTAATAGTAAAATATGAACTCGCAGCTTTTAGATTGCGTAAAAATAAAGTGAGGTAAAGAATGGAGGAGAAAAAAGGCAAGAGAGTAAGTTATAAAAAGAAATATTTAGAGGTTAAAAAGGAGCTTGAGAATTTAAAAAAGGAACTCGCTTCTACTGATGAAGAAGCAAGAGAATATCTAGATTATCTTAAGCGGTTGAAAGCAGAGTTTGAAAATTACAAAAAACGAGTTTTAAAGGGAAGAGAACAGACGGTAAAATTGGCTAATGAAATTTTAATTCGTCAATTTCTTCCTATAATGGATGATTTAGAGAGGGCTCTAAGTTCGGTAAAAAAAACAAAGGATATTGATAGTTTAGTGGAAGGGATTGTTATGGTTTTAAACCAATTAAAAAAAATTCTCAAAAAACAAGGCGTGGAAGAAATTAAAGCTAAAGGAAAAGAATTTGATCCCTATTTTCATGAAGCTGTTCTTGAATTAAAGTCAGATAAATATCCAAACAATTTTGTGGTAGAAGAGATGCGAAAAGGTTATAAGTTAAACAATAGAATTTTAAGACCAGCTATGGTTAAAGTGAACAAAAGAAGTTCGTAACGATAACTATAAAATAAATTAATCAAAAAATAAGGAGGTTTTTTCTATGGCTACTAAAAATACGAGAATAATTGGTATTGATTTAGGTACTACTAATTCCTGCGTGGCAGTAATGGAAGGTAATGAATCTTCTGTAATTACTAACGAGGAAGGAAATAGAACCACTCCTTCAGTGGTAGCTTTTACTGATAAAGGAGAGATGTTGGTAGGGAGTCCAGCTAAGAGACAGGCTGTCATTAATCCTGAGAATACTGTTGTTTCTATAAAGAGATTAATGGGAAGAAGGTATGATGAAGAGGCAATAGAGGATGCTAAGAAAAGGGTATCATACCAGATAATCAAAGATTCACAGAATCGGGTTAAAGTAAAAGTAAAGAAGGGAGAATATTTACCTCAGGAGATATCAGCTCGTGTTTTACAAAAGATGAAAAAGACAGCTGAGAGTTTCCTGGGACATAAAGTAGAGCGAGCAGTTATTACTGTTCCTGCTTATTTTAATGATGCTCAAAGACAAGCTACTAAAGATGCCGGGGCTATTGCCGGCTTAAAAGTAGAGAGAATCATTAACGAGCCTACAGCGGCGGCAATGGCTTATGGATTGAGCAAAAAAGGAGAAAAGAAGATAGCCGTATATGATCTTGGCGGAGGAACTTTTGATATTTCTATTCTGGATATTGGAGAAGGGGTAATAGAAGTTCTCTCTACCAATGGAAATACTTATTTAGGTGGAGATGATTTTGATCAGAAAATCGTTAACTGGCTTGCCGATAATTTTAAGAAAGAGTACGGAATTGACTTAAGAGAAGACAAAATGGTCCTGCAAAGATTAAGAGAAGCCGCAGAAAAGGCAAAATGTGAAATTTCCTCTACTATGGAAACTCAAATAAATCTTCCCTTTATCACCGCTGATCGGTCAGGACCAAAGCATTTAAATGTGACTTTAACTCGGGCAAAATTAGAACAATTAACTGAGGATTTAATTAAAAAGACTCTTGGACCTTGTAAAAAAGCTTTGACTGATGCCAAGTTAGAGTCATCGGATATTAGTGAGGTTATTCTTGTTGGTGGACAGACTCGTATGCCTAAAGTTCAAGAAGAAGTGAAGAAACTCTTTGGAAGAGAACCTCATAAGGGAGTAAATCCTGATGAAGTAGTTGCTGTAGGAGCAGCTATCCAAGGAGGTGTTTTAGCCGGAGATGCAAAAGTAAAAGATATTCTTTTGCTTGATGTTACCCCTCTTTCCCTGGGAATTGAAACATTGGGAGAAGTTTTTACTAAACTTATTAAAAGAAACACCACTATTCCCACCAAGGAAAGTAAAATATTTACTACAGCTGCTGATGGGCAAACAACGGTAAAGATCCATGTTCTTCAAGGAGAACGTTCTTTCGCTAAGGATAATCGGACATTAGGACAATTTGACCTTGTGGGAATTCCTCCAGCTCCCAGGGGGATTCCTCAAATTGAGGTTACTTTTGATATAGATGCTAACGGAATCCTCAGTGTCTCTGCTAAGGATAAAGGGACAGGTAAACAGCAGGCTATTACCATTAGAGAGACAGGGTCTTTATCTGATGAAGAAAGAGAAAAAATGGTTAGAGAAGCTGAAGAACACGCAGAAGAAGATAAGAAAAAACGAGAGGAAATTGAGGCGAAAAATGAAGCTGACAATGTAATTTATTCTACAGAGAAAGCTCTTAAAGATTACGGAACTAAGATAAGTGATCCAGAGAGAAAAACTATTGAAGGTGCATTAGAGGAACTTAAAAAGGCAAAAGATAAGGGCGATCCCAACGAAATCAGGGAAAAGATAAAAAAGGTAAGTGAGGTTTCTCAGAAATTGGGTCAGGCAGTGTATCAAGAAGCTGCTAAAAAAGAGGCAGAGCAAAAGGGTAAAACAGGACAAACAGGAGGGACAGGACCAACTCAGGAAGAAAAGAAGGAAGAAAAGAAGGAAGAAAAAAATAAAGGGGAAGATGTAAGTGATGCTGATTATAAAGTGGAATAAAAGTATAGGTGAATAAGATTGACTAAAAGAGACTATTATGAGATTCTGGGAGTTTCTCGTGATGCTTCCCCGGACCAGATAAAAAAAGCTTACAGGCGCTTAGCGATTAAGTATCATCCTGATAAGAATCCGGATAATTCTAAGGAAGCTGAAGAAAAATTTAAAGAAGTTTCTGAAGCTTATAAAATTCTTTCTGATTCTGAAAAAAGAAAAATTTATGATCAGTACGGACATGCAGGATTAGAGGCAGAAGGAGTAGGAGCAGGTGCGGGATTTGGTGGATTTAATTTTGATCCTTTTAAAATATTTGAAGAAGCTTTTAGAGGAGGTTCTTCCGGAGAGAGTTTTTTTGGAGGAGATATATTTGGAGACTTTTTTGGAAGAAGAGGTCGGACCAGGACTAACGAAGTTCGCTCTGGAAGAGACCTTCAGTATGTGATGGAAGTATCTTTTAAGGAAGCAGCCTTTGGAGTAGAAAAAAAAATTCAAGTTCCTCGATATGAAAGGTGTGAAGTCTGCAAAGGTAGTGGAGTTGCTCCCGGTTCTCATCCTGAAACTTGTCCTGTTTGCGGAGGAACAGGTTATGTAGAGGTAACTCAAGGATTTTTCTCTATCTCTCGAACTTGCTCCCGCTGTCAGGGTAGAGGTACTATTATAACAAATCCCTGTAAGAATTGCCGGGGAACAGGAAGAGTTCATCGGATACGAAAAGTGAAGGTGAGTATTCCCGCGGGCGTAGATAATGGCTCTCGCTTGAGATTAAGAGAAGAGGGAGAGGCGGGTTTAGCAGGTGGATCTCCGGGTGATTTATATCTTACCATTAAAGTAAAACCACATCCTATTTTTAAAAGAGAAGAAGATACTGTTATTTGTGAGATTCCTGTAACTTTTTCTCAAGCAGCATTGGGAGGAGAAGTGGAAGTTCCTACTCTTGAAGGTAAGGTAAAAATGAAAATTCCCCCAGGAACACAAACCAATAAAATCTTTCGTCTTAGAGGAAGAGGTATTCCTCGTCTTAATTCTTATGGTCGGGGAGATCAATGGGTGAGAGTAATTGTAGAGACCCCTGTAAACTTGACCAGGGAACAAAAGGAGTTTCTTAAAAAATTTGATGAGTTAAACCAGGAAAATGAGCAACCACAAATTAAAGAATTTTGGAATAAAGTAAAACAAATTTTTGGGTGGTCTGGTGGTTCCTGAGGTTAATTATGGAGAGTGGAGGAATAATATAGAAAAAATGTAGTTTACTCTGTAAAAACTTATTGATATATACTTTTACTACAAGGAGGCACGAATATGGAAATAAAGATTAGCCGAACAGAGGAGTTGGATATATTAGAACAGCTCTATAGTCTCCGAAAGCGATCAGAGGTTATGAAATATCTTGCAAATAATTTCTTCCTCTTCCCATTCCTTCAAGACGTATATGAACAAATTAGAAGTTATTTCGGAAAGTCAGGGCAACCCATCCTTGAGGTTGTTACTGATCCGGAGGCCATAGAAGATCAGGAGTTAGTAATTTTTATTCATACAACTCTTTCAGCGGATGAAGCCATAGAACGTCTTGAACAATTTGATGAACAGTGGTGGTTAAACGCTCCTGTTAATATTCGGAAGAAACTATGTATCGACGTAGAATTCGAATGACTTTTAATTGGTCAGAGTATTTGAAATTAGCACAGGAGCTTGGGGAACAGGCTGTAAGTTCGGCAACTCAGCAGGCAAGGCTACGTTCCTCAATTAGTAGAGCGTATTTTGCTGCCTACTGTAATGCCCGAAATTACTTACGTGATGTTAAAAGGTGTTCAATCCCATCAACTATAGAGGCTCAGAGATATGTTCGCGATAAATTTAAGAGTAGTTTTAATAGGCGGCATAGAAAAATAGGTGAGAACTTGGATCGACTAAGAATACGGAGAAATAAAGTAGATTACGATGATTTCGTAACTGGACTATCATCAATGGTGACGATATCTTTAAAATTAGCCCAGCAAGTTATTTCTATACTAAATACCCTTATGAGAAAATAAGGAGAAGATAGGTAAAAAGATTGTTTTTCTGATAAAATAGGCGTATCACATTTAGTAATCTTAAGGCATAAAAATATAAAAGTATAAGAGGTTAAAAAAAATGAAAAAAATTATTTTAGGTATAAGTGTTTTTTTATTTATTTTTTCTCAGATTATTCCTCCGGGATATACAGCAGTGAAGGGAAAGAAAATATTTTCTCTTCAAGGATTGGAAAAAGATAAAATCCTTTGAAAATCTTCTGTCTAAACTCAAGATAATATCAGAAAAAGAGCTTATGCAAAGACCATTAACAGACGAAGAGTATAAACTTATCTGGGATATCGGAGCTAATCTTGCTTCTCTGAAAAAATTTTCATCTGAAATTATGGAAAAAATAACCTCAGGCACTGATGAAAAAATAGACTTAATAGCCGATGTCCATACTGATCCGAACACTGAACAAGTTCTTGAGGAAGGTGTGGGTTCGCCGTTCAACATCTGGGTGATAGTTGAGGATAGTAAAAGTAAAAGATTATGTCATGGCTCTGTTTTTTCATATTATGAGTTTAAGCAGCCTATGGAAGATCGTTTAACAGATGAAAAATGGCAGGAAATGCAAAAGAAGAAAGAACGTCCTGCTCAATCTAAGTGGCTGACAAGTTTCATAGCAAAATAAATAGGGGGCTTTTTTATTTGCTATGGATATTTCGGTGTAGATTATGATTTGGTATGGGAAACCATAAAGATAGATATACTAAGGATAAAACCTAAAATTAAAAAGGTGTTAGATGAGCTTGAAGGCAAGAAAGAATAAAAATACAAGGGAGGTGAATAATGTGGAAAACTTAAAAGAAATCCTTCAAAAGGAAGGATATAACTGTCCTGATGAGTTGCTTCGAGATTGGTCCTTAATTACAGGACTTTCTAAAATAGAGCAATATAAGGCAGAATGTGGATTTTTCAAGAAAAAATATGGGATGAGTTTAGAAGACTTAGAGACACTTCTTCATAAGGAAAAGGGTAAAGAAAATTTTGAAAAAGAAGAGGATATTGAAGACTGGGAGTTCTCTGCAAATGCTCTCAGATGGTGGGAGAAAAAAGTCAAGGAACTTAAAAATGTTGCTTCAACTTCTTAGAAAATATTCTGATATAGTCCTTTCCTATAAAATTATAAGATTCGAGCAGTTTGGAAACTTATTTAGATTGAAAGCAGAAGTCAAGT
>Ga0209121_10004665_pt1 | contig 12691 bp, 9 predicted proteins | sample Cruoilmetagenom3_FD_187292 | JGI IMG/M metagenome (GOLD analysis project Ga0209121, IMG submission 187292) | Oil polluted marine microbial communities from Coal Oil Point, Santa Barbara, California, USA - Sample 3 (SPAdes) (version 2) | ecosystem: Environmental > Aquatic > Marine > Oil seeps ... | reverse complement strand
AGTCTGAATTAGCACCCAAACGTTTAAATTCTACAGTTGTTAACCATACCGCTGCAGCTACCCCCAGCATAACCAGCACACCATACCAATGCAGCGACAAAGTAAAATTAGCAATATCAACAGTAAAGATTGTCGGGTCAATCATTTATTCTCCTCCAGTTTGCACATTCTCACAATATGTGAATAATAATATTATGGAAAACTACCCGAGAATGATTATTTTCAATAACCATAATCAGATCCGTATCCCAGCTTTGTACTGAAATCAAAAGACCAGCCATTTTTCCATTCAAATTCCGAATCGCATTCCTCAGATCCAAATATAAATACTTTTGTCATTGAACGTAAACGACCAAACTTCTTTAGATCTGGTGTCGAAGGAATTTGGTTTCTCCAAGTACCAGAATTAATATAATACTTTTGAATACCATCTTTCGCAGTGAGTAATTCTACTTCAGGGGAATGCGTATGCCCTGTAATAACACATCGTATTCCAGATCCATGTTCCTTGATACATTTCTCTTTGATGGCAAATTGCTCAACGCGATCAAGCTTTATGTTTTTCGAAACACTTCTCATAAGCCGCTTGATAACCCAATACGGAATGCCGTTATGCCAGATGTCCAAATTCAGCACACCCTTGATTAATTCTGACTGCGCCAAATTGAGATCTGCGGTTTCCGCTAACCTCTTTACTAGATAAGGAGATTCAGCAATATCACGAATAATTTTAATAAATACCGGTTCCAAGATACGCCATGTTTCCTTCTTCTTGATACCCGGTGTTGAAAAAAGGAAATTTAGCAGTGCAGATGACGGTCTGACATCGTCAAATTCAATCAATCGTTGATAGAGCGACCTTAAATTCTCATCTCGTAGGATCTTATTTTCTGTATAATACATTTTAAAGATAATCGGCAGTTTCGTTGCAATCTCAACTGTTGAAATATTACCTAACGCCGGGCACTCGTATACACTCTGAGGTAAATACATAGGGATTTCCTCTAAAGTTGTTACATCCATACCAAAATTAACTGGATCATATTCATGACCATGCCGTACAAGAGCTAAAGGACCATTCTCTGTGTGATATTCGTAGATATTAGGAAATAGATTATTGTTTGATTCAAGTCCCAGAAAGGTTCTCGCCTTTTCTCGAATAGCTTGGCTACTGTTTACCAATCGGTCATGATTACCGGGAATATAGTGCATCTGAATTGGCATTTCAAACATACTTGGCAAGGCTCTAAACACTTCCAATGTTTCTGAAACACGCTCATCCTCAGCAATCGCATCTAAGATGTCTAATATTCGCCGCTCTTCATCTGAGCCTGTTTGAATTTCGTCGTTTCGCAAATATGGACGCAAATTGTCTTGCAGCCAAAAGCCGGTCCGGTTGATTTCAAATATATCCCCTGCCAAAACCAGTTCTGCCTTTTTTACGCCATTCTGTTTAGCTGTTAAAGCTACTTCCCGAAAATAATTCCGGTACACGATTGCTGGCAAATTTCTATTATAGGATAAATTACCCAGGCAATTTGTCTGCGATTCTGCAAGATGGATGTCAGATATAACAATGAGCATAATACCTCGACCAATTGTTGTTGTTACACACTTTTATTTCATAACTTTTCGTATAAAATATAAACATCACAATAATATTTAATTTACAAAATTTCACCCCACATTATATCCCTTCAGGTTAAAAGAAGCCCTTTCTATTTATCTTCACTATTGATTATAAGCAGTGTGTTGATAGAATTACTGACAGAATTAATTATGCTTCCAATATTATTATAAGGATTCCTTCCAATCATGCCTTACGCTGACAGAACAGTCCGAAAAGCTGCAATGCATGTCCCAACTGCCTGATCATCGATCCAATAATGGGTCACTAAACGAAATTGTCTTTCGCCAATTTCACCAACCAGAACTCCTAACTGAGCCATTTTCGCGGCGACAATCTTTGCTGAGAGTCCGAAATCTTTATCCAGTGACAGAAATACCATATTAGAAGTCGGGGATTTCTTATCAACAAGAATGCCTGGAATTTGGGCTAACCCACAAGCTAAACTCTTTGCGCGTTGATGGTCTTCACCCAATCGGTCAACCATTTTATCAAGTGCAACAATACCTGCTGCTGCGAGGATACCGGCTTGACGCATACCTCCCCCTAATTGCTTTCTGATTCTTCGGGCCTTTCGGATAAACTCCCTTGAGCCACAAATTACAGAGCCCACAGGTGCACACAAACCTTTACTTAAACAAAAGGTGACTGAGTCTGCGGGATCAGTTAAGCTTCTAACTGGAGCATTTAGCGCAGCTGCAGCGTTGAAGATCCTGGCGCCATCAAGGTGCATGTATAAACCATTCTCATGAGCAATTTCAGCAACTTGCTGCGTATATGCCCCTGAAATCGGAACGCCACCACAACGATTGTGTGTATTTTCTAAAATAACGAGCCTCGAATGGGGAAAATGGTCATTTTCAGGTCGAATTGCTGCACGGATTTCATCAAGCAAAAGCGTTCCATCTTCTTGATTAAGTAACGTATGCGGATGCACGCCACCCAATGCGGAAATTCCTCCAGCTTCAAATAAAAAAGTATGCCCCAGGTTTCCCATAATACATTCGTCACCCCTAGCACAGTAGCTTAAAACGGCAATCAAATTCCCCATTGTGCCTGATGGAACGAACAAACCGGCTTCCTTGCCTAATTTCGCAGCAGCTATCTCTTGCAAACGATTTACACTGGGATCCTCACCATACACATCATCCCCAACTTCTGCAGTAGACATCGCTGAACGCATTTCCGATGTAGGCCATGTAACTGTATCTGAACGAAAATCAACTATTTTCATAAATCAACTCGCTGCTGCTCTCCCAGTTGCGATAGCTGGGTAAAAAGATCATTCGCCAAATTTGATTTAAACGTGGTAAGCTGTTTTTCACCCGGCAAACAAATCGAAAGCCGCTGAGCATGTAAGAAAAATCGACCTAAGGGCAAGCTACTCTTCTTACGGCCATAAAGCGTGTCGCCAACAATCGGACACCCTATATAAGCCAGATGCACGCGTATTTGATGTGTTCGTCCACTTAATGGATGAACTTCCAGATAATCGTGATCTTCAAATTGCTTGATGCGAAAGTACTCCGTGATTGCACTGCGCCCCTGCCCCATTAAAGCAACCGCCATACGCTGCCTGTGTTTTGGATCCCTGTGCAACCCTGCTTCGATTCTTCCCTCTGGTGTTGGAGGATGTCCATCTACCAGCGCAAGATATGCCTTCTTGGTCTTACGCTGTTTGAATTGCGATACAAACCAACCATAAGCTTTTGGATTCCTGGCAAGCAGTAAAACACCAGAAGTCTCCTTATCCAATCGGTGTACAACTCCCGGCCTTTCAGGATCGCCTACCGAATTCAACTCCGGCCATTTTCCTAAAGCTGCATTGACTACCGTTCCTGAATCATTGCCTGCACCAGGGTGTACTACCATGCCAGCAGGTTTATTGATTACAATCGCATTTTCATCAATATAGATCACATCCAAGGGGATGTCTTCAGCTTCTAGAGGTTGATCCCCTTCTTCGGGGAGGTCAATGCTTATCGACTGTCCTTGTACGATTTTTAGTCCATTTTTATTGACTGGGAAACCATCAACCAAAACAAATCCTTCAAGGATAAGTTTCTGGATCTTGGAACGCGATATGTCAACAAGACAATCTACAAGGAATTTATCAAGCCTTGTAGTATCTTCTTTATCGTAATCAAATCGAAGGGTTTTAATCTTCACAGTTCAATTTACTCTTTTAGCTCTCAATTGTCTTCTTGTCTTCAACGGGCAGGGTATTTTGCTTCTCGCTCTTTGCCTTTTTATGCATTTTTCTTTCATTCACCCACATACCCAGCAAAAGGACTGCTACACCGCACGTAATGCTCATGTCGGCAATATTAAAAACTGGAAAATCTCCAAAGGAAAGAAAATCCGTTACATAACCAATTGTTAGGCGGTCTATAAGGTTACCTAATGCACCTCCCAATTGCATCGCCAAGGCTATTCGCGCAATCTTGTCCTCTTGAGGTACCTGTGGATAGTAAAATATGATAATTCCCGCCACGATCACCGCCAACACTGCAAAGATCGTCCCGCCTGACTGGAATATCCCAAAAGCAGCCCCTGTATTACGCCAATGTACTACCCGCACATAGGGCGCTAACCATTCCCAAGGAGACCACATATCCGTGAACGATAAATTGCTGCGTACTATAGCTTTTGTTATCTGGTCTAATGTAATGATCAAACCAGTAATACCAAACAATGATAAATACTTTTTAATAAGTTGCCTCAAATCCTTTCCTCCACAGTAATTTATTCTGCTTTCTGAAGGCTGATCTTGAGTGTTTCTTGATCAAATTCATCCTTCGCCGTTGGCCAGTGTTTAGGTGCAACCTTCTGCAGCATTTCGACACACAGAGTCTCAGCCTTGATGTAATCTTCAAATTCGATCACAGCAGCTGTTAATCCGGCAGATGCACTAAAGTATAAACGGATTCGGTCTGAAATTTCAAGTTTAGCATCTTTCCGCAAAGCCTGCACACGGCGAACAAATTCACGCGCCAATCCCTCATCAATTAGTTCCTGGCTCAGATCAGTAACCAGGGCTGCCAAGTATGCGCCATCAGAAGCGACAGCAAAACCTATCTTTGCATTTGCTTGTACTTCGACTTCTTCCGGAAGCACTGAATACTCTTTTCCGTCTACTTCAACATTAATCGATTTACCATCGAGCAACTCCCTTGCAACTTCATCAGCAGGTAAGTCTAAAATCGCTTGCCGAACCTTCGGGTATGTTGCTTTATACTTTTGCCCCAATTGTTTTGGTAATGGATTAACGCAGAAAGTTACAGCTTCAGAAGTACTTCCAAGTACACGGACTGACTTTACATTCAATTCATCAATTAGTAAATCTTGATATGTCTTTACAATGTCTTGTTCATCAGCTGTCCCCACGGAAAAAGCTGCTTCAGCCAGCGGTTGGCGGACTTTGACGTTCGCCTTATTTCGGGCTGCATGCCCTAATGAAGCCAACTTCATAACGGTATTCATATCGCTGTTGAGTTGCTCGTCAATCAAGGTTGCATCAAACTCAGGCCAATCTGCTAGGTGGACAGATAAGGGCTCATCGCTTTCAACAGAGCGAACAAGATTTTGGTGAAGCTCCTCAGCTATGAATGGCATAGTAGGTGCTAAGAGTTTGGAAAGGCTCGTTAAAGCAGTATACAGCGTTGAATAAGCAGCCGCTTTATCCGCATCCGACTCACTCTTCCAGAACCGGCGCCTTGAACGTCTCAAATACCAATTTGAAAGCTGATCAACGAACTGCTCAATTGGACGCGTAGCACCTAAAACATCGTAATTCTCATAAGCAATAGTGATATCGCGAATTAAGGTGTTTAGCGCAGATAGCAGCCACCTATCCAACAAGCTGAATTTTGGAAGAATATTCGAATCCTGAGACCATTTATCTAAATTAGCGTATGTCACAAAAAAGGAGTAGGTATTCCATAAAGTCAACGTAAAGCTGCGTACGACTTCCCCTACCAGCTCAGAACTAAAACGTCTTTCATTTGCTGGTGGACTGGAAGTATAAAGATACCAGCGGAATGCATCGGCCCCATGTACATTAAGAATATCCCATGGATCAACAATATTCCCTTTGGATTTTGACATCTTATGACCCTCGGCATCAAGAATCAAACCCAGGCATATAACATTTTTATAACTAATGCTGTCAAATACTAATGTACTGATCGCGAGCAGAGAATAGAACCATCCCCGTGTTTGATCTACAGCCTCACAAATGAAGTCTGCAGGAAATTGTTCTTTGAATTCATCTACATTTTCAAACGGATAATGCCATTGCGCAATGGGCATACTTCCAGAATCAAACCAGACATCGATCAATTCGCGCACGCGCACCATATTCCCGCGTTTGCACTCTGGACACTTGAATATTACCCTGTCAATATAAGGACGGTGCAGATCCGACTTTGAAAGATTACTGCCAGAAAGTTCACTCAACTCAGCTATCGAACCTATACAAAGCTGATGATGACATTCTCCACATTCCCATACCGGTAAAGGCGTGCCCCAATAACGGTCACGGCCCAAAGCCCAATCGATGTTATTTTCGAGCCAATTACCAAAACGTCCATTCTTAATATGTTCTGGATACCAATTTATCTCCTGGTTCAATGCAACCAGTCGGTCTTTTATTTCACTTGTTCTAATGAACCAGGTTGGCCTGGCGCAATATAACAAAGGTGTACCACAACGCCAGCAGAATGGATAAGTATGGTTATAGGTACCAATTTGGAACATTAAGCCACGCTCTTTAAGGTCTTGTACGATTAACGGATCGGCATCCTTTACAAACTGCCCCGCCCACGGCCTTACATCACTCTTGAACCTGCCCTCATCGTTTATCGTCATAAGTATTGGCAGGTCATTATCCAACGCCATCTGCATATCATCAGCACCAAACGCCGGTGCAATGTGCACCAAACCAGTGCCATCCTCCGTGGTAACAAAATCAGCCAATACTATATAATGCGCTGGTTTCTCAACCGGCAAGAATGTAAATAAAGGATGATACCGTTTATTCTTAAGGTGCTTACCCTTGAATGTTTTAAGTACCTTGACTTGTTCTTCACCAAAGATTCTGGGGATCAGCGCTTTTGCCAGAATTAATCGTTCTTCGTTGGTACCTTCGCCGTAGGATACAGTAACATATTCAACATTGGGGTGAACAGCAACAGCAACATTGCCAGGTAGTGTCCAGGGGGTTGTAGTCCACACAAGCAAAGATGTTCGGGGTTCATCAACCAACGGCATACGTACAAAAAGTGAAGGGTCTTCTGCTTGCGCATACCCTTGCGCAACTTCATGATCCGAAAGCGGGGTCCCACAGCGCGGACAATATGGTACAACCTTGTAACCTTGATATAAAAGATTTTTATCCCAAATTGATTTTAACAGCCACCAAACCGATTCAATATACTCGTTTTTATATGTAACATAAGCCCGATCCATATCAAGCCAATATGCTATACGATCTGTGAGCTTCTCCCAATCTTGTATACGTTCAAATGCAGACTCCCGGCAAAGCGCATTGAAATTTTCGATGCCATAGGCATCGATCTGGCTCTTGTTTGTAAATCCCAATTTCTTTTCAACTTCAATTTCAACGGGTAAACCATGCGTATCCCATCCGCCCCGCCGATCTACAAAGAACCCACGCATGGATTTATAGCGTGGAAACATATCTTTGAATGCGCGCGCTAGCACATGATGAACACCTGGCTTCCCATTCGCTGTGGGTGGTCCTTCAAAAAACACATATTTCGGACCCTCTTTACGTTGCACCATCGATTTTTTAAAGATATCATTATTGCGCCAGAAACGCAGCATAGCTTCTTCCATGATGGTGATATTTAATCTAGGAGAAACTGTTTTAAACATAAGACCTCCAATATAAAAACCAAAAACTCATCCCAAGCACAGGGACGAGTTCATGCTCGCGGTACCACCCCGATTCCTGATTAATCAGGCACCTCAGTCAGTTACTTCCTAATTTTGAGGAACACCTCATCATGGATAATAACTGCACCCTTGATAACGAATTGTAAATCCGGCGCACTTACTTGTAGCTTACGACGTTCAGATTGCAACTCCAGAAGGATTTTCAACCTGCTTGCCTGCCCCAGCTTCCACTATCCCGGGTTCGCTGTCATTTAATTTCAGGTTTACTCGTTTCCATCATCGCTTTTGTTTTGTTTGCTTTGCATATATTATGCCACAAGCTTCCAGTTGGGTCAATAAATATACACCATTAACCTGCAAACTGATCATACCCCGCCAGATTAAGAAACACCCGAATTCTCGGGTGCTCTGGGTGCCTGAAGGGTTTCGAACCCTCAACCTCCTCATCCACAGTGAGGCGCTCTGCCATTGAGCTACAGGCACCATGTTAGGGTTTTTTATTCTATCATAGAGCCATTTCTTGCGCAAGCAAGCTTCTAATGAAATTAGCTGCTTGTTCAATTCCTACACTCTCTTGTTCACGGGTTAACAAGTTCTTGATCATAACTTTGCCTACTGCTAATTCGTCTGGACCCGCTACAACTACAACGCGTATGCCCATCCTGTCTGCAAACCTGAATTGTTTCCCTAATTTCTCAACTTGTGGAAAAGTCACCACATTCAAACCAGCTTCACGCAGTAAAGTCGATGTGCGATAAGATTCACCAATTGTATTTTCATCAAAGACTGTCACAAGCACACTGGGAGGATCCATAACATTATCAGGTATACAGCAATACTCTTCTAGTAACAGCTGGATCACCACATCCCCCATCGCAAACCCTACACCAGGTAAAGGATTGCCGCCAACATCGGCTACCAAATTATCATAATGCCCGCCGCCAAAAATCGCTCTGAATTTACGCATTTCATCCCGCCCCTCAAAAACGGTCCCAGTATAATAATCTAGACCGCGGATCACCTGCGGTTCGAATCGTACATATTCTTCAACCCCGAGCCAGGTAACCGTTTTAAAAAAGGATCTGAGCTCCTCTGATTCCTCCCAAAGGGATTTATTGGAAAGCACGATTCTTAAACCTTCTAATTGTTTACTGGTTAAACCAATTTCTAAAGCATATGCTTCCCATTTCTCAGTGGACATCTTGTCAATTTTATCGATCAGGCGGAAAACGGCCAGCCTTCCACTTTCAGGAATGCCAATCTTATCTAAACTTTTATCCATTAATCGTCGGTTATTAACCAAAATCTTAATTTGATCGCTCTTCAAACCGACGCGTTCGAAAAACCTTGCAGCAACAGCCACAACTTCCGCATCTGATTCAACATTGGATGTGCCAATCAGGTCAACATTCCATTGAAAAAATTCCCTGCTACGCCCCCTTTGTGGTCTTTCATAGCGCCAAAAGGGACCAAAAGACCACCATCGCAACGGAAAGATCAGCTCATTCTGTTTATTAGCAATCATTCTCGCTAGTGTTGGCGTGAGCTCCGGCCGCAGGGCTATTAATTCCCCGCCTCTATCTGGAAATACAAATGACTGCTCTTTGACCAATTCTTCACCTGACTTTGCAGCATAGAGGTCAATCTTTTCCACACAAGGACCATCATACTCTTGGTATCCAAACTGTGAAGATACATCTCGCATAGTATCAAGCAGCCAACGGCGTACAGACATTTCATCTGGATAGAAATCCCGCGTTCCTTTAACACTGCCTATTACATTTTTCATCTCTTTTTAGCCTTAACCTGATGATTACCAAAGTAAAGTATAACATGTCTTATTTTGCGATAAAATATACTCTTGCTTGAGCCTGAGAATAAAAACAATCACTATAGAGAGCAACCTATTATTGATCCGCCTGAATATAATCTGATAACTCTAATAATAAAACATGACTTTTGTGGGTTGACCAATTTCAAAATCAATTGTAAACTTCTTGTGGTAATTTTCACAAAAGGATAAAATGGTTTAATTGAGCCACTTTCTCTATGCATTGTCCATTATAGGAACAGCTTATTATTTAATCAAAGTCCTATAAAATCATTGAGAAAGTAAAATGAATATTAGGAATTGAGTCTGGAGATAATTAAAATAATAGTTTGACCACCCTCGATATTTGTTGCTATGTGAACGCATCCATCTAGGCACATACTGTTGTTGATGAGGTGACCCATGATTGTGTTCAACAGAGTAAGTTTCCCAAGTTGATCCAGAATATTTAGAACAAGATAATAATTAATTGAGAGAACTCGCCCTATGCACGCTTAATATTTCAGAAATCCGCATACAATCTTGGATAAAGACATAACGAATAAGAAATTTGCAAGTATGGCAGAATTTCAAAACGTAAAATAATTCGATCAGGAGCAATAAACAATGCCAACAATTAAATCACTTGATGACCTTACACGAATTCGTGAAGAAATACTTAAGAAACAAGAACTAATAACCATCTCTGAAAAAACAGAGATTATTGTTGGAATGGGTACAGTCAGTAAAGCAACGGGTGCTCAAGAGATCTTAATGACTATCTTATCGTATATAGAAGAGCATAATCTTGAAGATGTCATCGTGCGACAAACTGGCGATATGGGCCTTGACTCATTTGAACCTGTTATCCAGGTAATCCTTCCAGGTAAAGAGAGAGTTACCTACGGGAAATTGAATCCTGAAATAGTCAAAAGCATCCTTTCTAATCATGTCATCGGCGGTAAAATCATTGAAGAATTTAAAGTTGAGAGATAAGCTCACTAAATCAAGGTTTATCATAAAGTGATAAACATATTATTCAAAGGTAGAAAATATTATTTCCCAAATCAAATTTATCAATATTCTGAACTATAACGTTATCGAGCCTAAATAATTACTAAGTACCAGGAGGTTGCCTATGTCAGTTGAAGTAAAGAATGGGCTAGACATTAAGAAAACTATACGGGAGCTCATCAAACAGCATGGAACGGAGCGCGCTGAATTGATTCCAATTATGCAGAAGATCAATGCTGATTTTGGCTATATCTCATCGGAAGCAATTGAAGAACTTGCTCTTCTTATGAATATACCAACAAACCAGATTTTTACTGTTGCAACTTTTTATCGAATGCTGTCCACTGAACCACGTGGTAAACATGTGATTCAGTTTTGTGAAAGTGCTCCCTGTCATGTTGCTGGTAGTCGTCAAGTCTGGCTTGCATTGCAAGAGGCTTTAGGACTTGAGAATGGTCAAACTAGTAAGGACAACAAGTGGACACTTCTAACAACAAGTTGTCTGGGTGCATGTGGCATTGGTCCTGTTTTAGTGATCGATCAAAATATTTATGGCAATGTTCAGCCACAACAGGTGAAGAACATTCTCAGCCGTTACGAATAGGAGAGAGATATATGAAAGCTGTTAGATCAATGGTATTGATCTCAAACGATGCGGAAAGTATTGCGCTTGGTGCAAATGAAGTTTTTTCAGCGTTTCAGCAAAAAATCCAGGACTATGGACTGTCTGATGAGATTTCAATCTCTTTTATCAGCGACATCGGCCATAATAGTGCCGCTCCCTTGGTGATCATATATCCTGAGGCAGTGATCTATGGACCAGTCAAACCGGATGACGTCCTCGACATTGTAGAGGAGCATCTCGATAAAGGTCACATTGTGGAGAGAAAGCTGGTACCCGCCCATGAACTTTCAGAACACTTGGCATGGCTCCCGTCCCGTAAGGGTACCCTTCCCGCTGAAAACCGCATTGTATTAAAAAATGTCGGCTTGATTGATCCGGAGAATATTGAAGATTATATTGCGCTTGACGGTTATCAAGCACTTGGGACGGTCTTGGGAAAAACACCCGCTGAAACGATCGGCATAATTGAAGATTCCGGATTGCGAGGACGTGGTGGCGCCGGTTTTCCAACCGGTTTGAAGTGGAGTTTCGTCGCAAAAACCCATATTGATAAAAAATATGTGGTCTGCAATGCAGATGAGAGTGAGCCAGGCACCTTCAAAGACCGCTTGGTGTTAGAAGGCGATCCACATGCAATCATTGAAGCAATGGCAATCGCCGCTTATGCCGTTGGCGCTGATGAAGGTTACATCTACATCCGTGGTGAATATAGGCTAGCGATAGAACGCATGAAAATAGCCATCAAACAAGCCAGAGAATATGGCCTGTTAGGCAAGAACATCTTCAGTTCAAAATTTAGCTTTGACCTGCATGTCCATGCCGGTGCTGGTGCGTATATTTGCGGTGAGGAAACCGCACTGATCGAATCAATCGAAGGCAAACGTGGTGAACCGCGCTCAAGACCACCCTATCCAACCACCTTCGGTCTTTGGGGAAAACCGACCCTAGTCAATAATGTTGAAACGCTTGCGAATATTCCTGCAATCATTCGCAATGGTGCAGATTGGTATCGTAGTATCGGTACACCTTCCAGCCCTGGCACAAAAGTCTATACGATACTTGGCAATGTGAACGTTACTGGTCTGATCGAAGTTCCGATGGGCATTACCCTGCGTGAGGTTATCACTATCTATGCTAAGGGAATGAAAGGTGGAACTTTCAAAATGGCACAGACAGGCGGATCGAGCGGCTCAATAATCCCCGCTAATTTACAAGATACGCCAATGGATTTTGATTCCTTCAAGACAGCAAGTGTCTCCTTAGGCTCCGGTGCTTTATTGATCTGTAATGAAGAGATTTGTGTAGTTGATCTAGCTAAAGTTTTATTGAACTTCTTCCGCTTTGAAAGCTGTGGTAAGTGTAATCCTTGTCGCATTGGCTGCCAAAAATCATTCGAAATATTATCAAACATCGCTGAAGGCATAGGTACTTTGCAAGACCTGGAAGACCTTCAAATGATGGCCGACCAACTATACGAACTTTCTAATTGCGGTCTCGGCCAAACAGCTGGATCACCCCTAAAAGATATCCTCACCTACTTTCATGCAGAAGTCGAATCCCATATACGTTTAAAAGTATGCCCTGCAGATACCTGCCCCATGAGCGGTAAAACTATATATCAGGTAGGTCAAGAAGTAAAGATTACTCAAGAACACGGAGCCTAATAATTATGGTCAAACTTAACATTGATGGTAGA
>Ga0209121_10004664_pt1 | contig 12697 bp, 10 predicted proteins | sample Cruoilmetagenom3_FD_187292 | JGI IMG/M metagenome (GOLD analysis project Ga0209121, IMG submission 187292) | Oil polluted marine microbial communities from Coal Oil Point, Santa Barbara, California, USA - Sample 3 (SPAdes) (version 2) | ecosystem: Environmental > Aquatic > Marine > Oil seeps ... | reverse complement strand
TATTTTAGTTTGTAAATCTTCTGCCTTAGTTACAATATGTGTTGTTGGGTCTTTAGTTTCTGCAATGTTAGAAAACCAAGAGGTACCATATTTTGACTTGTCTAAAATATTTGGGTTGGTAATATCTGCATTTACAACAGCACCTATACTGTTGCTGTCTTTTCTTGAATTACCAAATAAATCGGTTTTAATAGTATTAAAGTCGAAACCATTAAAAGCTTTAATTTCTGAAGGAATTCCTGTTGGAATAAAAATATTATCGGATACTTTTTTTAATTCTAAAGACGAAGCAATAATGCCACCATTAAAATCTGGAAAAGCTAAACCTTGATTGTCAACAATATTGCTTTTAAAAGTAACACCATCTGCTTTATCATTTTCTACAACAATATTTTCTAAACCTTTTTGGTTATAGATTATATTATTAGCAAGGGTTGTTCTAATGGCTCGTGCAGATCGTATTTCAGATTTTGGTAAAACGTCTGCCTGCGCAATGTTAGTACCTACACCAAATTGCCAAGGCGAACTACAGTTTACATACGTGTTGTAAGCTACTACTACATCTGTTACTTGGTTGTAACGGTTTAAAGGCGATTTAGGTATACCATTCATTACAGCTAAAGGGCTTCTAAAACTGGTTCCTACTAAGTTGAAAAAATAGTTATTGGTAACCCAATGTCCTGTGTTTATAATACGAATTCCGCCAATGTTTTTATTGATACCATCTCCTATAAAATAGTTACCATCAATAATGCTATAATTACCATGACGCGTAACTAAAGAGCCTTCGCTTTTATAAAATACATTGTTTCTAAACTCATTAAAGTTGGTTTTACTAGAAATAATTTCTACTTCACCATTGCATTCTTCAAATAAGTTATTTGCAACCAAAGTATGACTTGGTGACATAGAAGTGTAGCTGTTTCCTAGTTGAATGGTTTCTCCGCTTGGACCTCCTTTTACAGGTCGTGGACCAAAATGATTATTAATTATTTGATGGTAGTTATTAATACTTTCAATACCTTCAATGCTTACTCTTACTGTAGGACCTCTATTTGTTTTTCCTGCAATGTAGCAATTGCTTAGCTCGTTGTTTCTTCCCCAAAATTGTACCCATAAATCGCTGTTATCTCGTTTAGGTTTGTTAAAATCTTCAATAACAGAATTGGTTAACTTACAATGGTATGCAATTTCATCAAGCGTATCTTTATTGCTTATTTTAAAATCTACTACTGCGTTTGAAGGAGAAAAACCATTTTTAAAATGTAAGCCTTCAGCTATTAGATATTCACCACCAAATTTTAAATAAGATTGACCTTCAATGCTTACTTTTCCAGCTGTTTCTGCTTTTAAAGTAATAGGGTTTTCTTTGGTTCCACTTCCTCTAAAATTAATTTCAACATCTTTATAAATACCATTAACTAAAACAATATTGTCTCCAGGATTGGCTTGGTTAATTGCAGTATTTAGTTCTTCAATATTAGTTACTTTAATAAAGTTTTTTTTTGTTTCTTCTTTACAAGCTATAAGCAGTATGGATAAAAATAGAATACAAACTGTTTTTTTCATAACTAATGAATTAGGTTGTTGTTTTAAAAAAGAAAAAAGGGCTTTTGTTTTTTAAAGACCTTTTTAGTTTTATTATTTAGTTTCTAACGCTTAAATTTTACTCTTTTACACAAGTAAAGCACTAGTATTTGTGCGTATTTTATTGTTTTCTTGTTTAGAATAATTTTTAAAAAACCATTTGTTTTAAGTTGTTGTGGTTTTTAAAAAAATCAATAGAAATACAAATTGGTTAACCAGATTGGTTTACCAAAAATAGAGATATTTATTTAATTCGCAAATAATTATTAATAAAATTTACAATTAAGCAGTTTGTAACATCTTTTTTTATTAAATTTATTAAAGAAATTTCTTTCCCTAACTTTTTAATAGCAGCTTAAAAAACGTTTAAATTATATATATATGTTAGGTGATACTTTAAAAATTGCATTTGGCGAATTAGGCCAAAAAGAAATTAGTGGTTCTGCTCATAACGAGCGTATTTTAGAATACCAAGAAATGACAGGTTTAGATTTTGGTAATGATGAGGTTGCTTGGTGCAGTATTTTTGCTAACTGGGTTGCTTTACAGGCAAATTTAGAAATGTCTAATAGCGCAATGGCCAGAAGTTGGTTGCAGGTTGGTAAAAAAACGACTTGGCCACAACCAGGAGATATTGTTGTTTTTTGGCGTACAGATATTAATAGCCTTTTTGGGCATGTTGGTTTTTTTCTGGGTTACACCAAAAGTGGAAAGTCTATTTATTGTCTTGGCGGAAATCAAAATGACGAAGTGAATATTCAAACGTTTCCTTTAGATCGCATTATTGAATTTAGAAGTTTAACAGATAATGTAGATGATGATTTAGAAATACCAACAGGATATTTAAGAAAAGGAGATAGTAGTGATACAGTGAAGCTTTTACAACAGATATTAATAAAGCTAAATTACTTAACAGGAACTGCTGATGGTATTTTTGGACCAAAAACAGAAACAGCTCTTTTAGAATTTCAAAAAGATAATGCTATAACAGTGGATGGTATTTATGGTAGTGAGTCTAGAGAAGCCTTAACCCATATTTTGAATACCTAAACCTATAAAACTCTTGTTAGGAAAAGGTGCTTTTTTTGTCTATTTTACAAATGATCTACTTAATGGAACGTTGTACAGAAACGCAATGTAAGTCTATAACGCTTGTTTTTTAACAAAACTCATTTTAAGTGTATGAGGTTCGTTATTTACCCAAGCAGTATGGTTCCATTGCATGGTGTTTTCAGAAATTTCAGTTATTTTAATTTTAAAACTTTCTGTTTCTCCATTGTTTTTTACTGTTTTTAAAACAACGTCATACTGACCTTCTTGCTTTGAAGATTTACTAATATCAAAAGATATGTTTCTTTTTCCGAAGGAGCAATAAAGATCATTTATAGCGTAGGTTCCTGTGTTGTTTAATTCACTAAACCTCCAAAGGCTTTGTTCAAAACAATAATTAGTTACATCATTAAAAAGCGTAATTCTATCATAAAAATCTGGTTCAACGTAAGATACTTTATCTAGTAACCAGTAGTCTTTAAGTATTCTTTCTGAAGCTGTATTATTAGATGGCTTGAATGCACATAATACAAGCCATGTTAAGGGAATGAAGATTAGTTTTTTAATCATTTTGCTATTCATTTACTAGCAGTAACAACATTTAAATTATTAAAAAACCAGACCCCTTTTTCTAGTAATTTGATAGTTTAAAAAATGTTTTTATTAAATGTTTAATGAAAATTGCTTTTTGTTAAACATTTAAAAGCTTTGGTTAGGGAAAAATGTGTTTTGTGTCAAACATTTAATCGACAAAGTGCGAATATAACACATTAACGGTAAATTTTGTAATATAAACCTTGTTTTTTTTTCGTTTTAAAAATTAATGGTGCAGTTTTAATTGAATGCGCTTTCTAATCACATCTACTTCAAGAACTTTAACAATAATTTGCTGATGAAGGTGCACATGCTCATTTACATCTTTTACAAAAGCGTCTGAAAGATTAGAAACATGTATTAAACCACTTTCTTTAATACCAACATCAACAAAGCAACCAAAATTGGTAATATTATTTACAATTCCTGGTAATAATTGGCCTTCTCTAAGATCGTTAATGGTTTTAATATTTTGATTAAAAGTAAAAACTTTGGCTTCTTCTCTAATATCTAAACCAGGTTTTTCAAGTTCCTTAATGATATCTTCAAGAGTAAATAATCCTATAGTTGCAGAGCTGTAATTTTTTAAATTTATTTGCTTTAGTAAGTCTGTGTTTCCTATTAAATCTTCTACAGAAGTATTTAAGTCTTTAGCCATTTTTTGTACAATCTTATAACTTTCTGGATGTACTGCAGAATTGTCTAATGGGTTTTTAGCATCTTTAATTCTTAAAAAAGCAGCACCTTGCTCAAAAGCTTTGTTTCCTAACCTTGGTACTTTTTTTATTTCATTTCTTGAAGCAAAGGCACCATTTTCATTTCTATATTTAAAAATATTTTCTGCTAATTTTGGTCCAATACCAGAAACGTAACTTAGTAAGCTTTTGCTGGCAGTGTTGATATTTACACCAACTGCATTTACACAATTTTCAACAACAACATCTAATTGTTTTTGAAGTTTGGTTTGGTCTACATCATGTTGGTATTGGCCAACACCAATAGATTTTGCATCAATTTTTACTAGCTCTGCTAAAGGATCTTGCAAACGTCTACCAATAGAAACAGAACCTCTTACTGTAACATCATAATCTGGAAACTCTTCACGAGCAATTTTAGATGCCGAATAAATACTTGCGCCAGCCTCACTAACCACAAATACCTGAATGTCATTTTTAAAATGAATTTTTCTAATCAAGGCTTCGGTTTCTCTAGAAGCGGTTCCGTTACCAATAGCAATAGCTTCAATTTTATAGGCATCTGCTAAAGAGCTAATTTTTTTCATGGCACCAATACTATCGTTTTTTGGAGGATGCGGATAGATGGTTTCATTATACTTTAGTTGTCCTTGTGCATCTAGACACACCACTTTGCAACCTGTTCTAAATCCAGGATCTATGGCAAGTACACGTTTTTGACCTATTGGTGAACCTAATAAAAGTTGTTTTAAGTTTTTTGCAAATACTTGTATAGCAGCGTCATCGGCTTTGTCTTTTGCATGTTGTAAGGCTTCATTAGATAAAGAAGGTAAAAGCAAACGTTTGTAAGCATCTGCTATTGCTATTTCTATTTGATCTGCACAAGCGTTATTAGATTTTATAACTCGGTTTTCTATTTTTTGTAAAGCACGTTCTTTGTCAATTTCAATTTTTACACGAATAAAACCTTCTGTTTCTGCTCTTAAAATAGCAAGTAATCTGTGTGATGGTATTCGGTTTAAAGATTCTTCCCAATCAAAGTAATCTCTAAATTTTTGTGCTTTTTCTTCCTCTTTTTTCGTTTTTATCACTTTCGTGGAAATCATTGCGTAACGCTCCAACTGGTTTCTAAGATTGTTTCTTATGTCTGTACGCTCATTAATCCACTCTGCAATAATATGTCTTGCTCCTTCTAAAGCATCATCAACAGAGTTGATTTCTCCTTTTACATATTTAAAAGCAATGGCTTCTATATTAGAAGCATTTTGGCTCATTATAATTTTTGCCAAAGGTTCTAATCCGTTTTTTCTAGCTGTTTCAGCTTTTGTTTTACGTTTCTTTTTAAAAGGTAAGTAAAGGTCTTCTAAAGTGGTTAAGTCTTGGGCCTTTTCTATTTTAGTTTTTAGTTCATCAGTTAAAACATCTTGTTCTTCTAAAGCTTTTAAAATGGCAGTTTTTCGTTTTTCTAAAGCTTCAAACTCTTCTTTGTATTTTACAATATCGCCAATTTGTACTTCGTCTAAATTTCCGGTTCTTTCTTTTCTATAACGGGAAATAAAAGGTATGGTACAGTCTTCATTTAAAAGAGCAATGGTATTTTTAATTGAAGATTCTGGTAGTTGGGTTTTGGTTTGTATAAAAGAAATCATAATACAGTTTTAATGCTAGAAAAGTAATAAAAAAACCTTGTAGTTCTTGACTACAAGGTTTTTTGAAAAATAAGGAATATGTTTATTTAACAGCTTCAAAAACAGCTAAAGGAGTCATTTTTGCTCTGTTAAGTGTCATTTTATCTCCTTTAATAGCGTAGTTGTCTACTGTTTCAAGAATACTAAAAAACGTTTTTTCTGTGCTCATATCTGTACAGGCTTTTAAAGTTCCAGATACGTTAGATATGTTAATTTTATAACCATTTAGTGTTTCAAATCTTCCGTTGAAATTGTTACAAGATCCGTTTCCGTAAACTCTATTTTCTTCTTCAGAGAAAAAGATATATGCATCTATGTTTTCTGTTTTTTTACCAACAAGTTCCACAAGTCTCCATTTGGTTTTTGTAAAAGGAGTGGTTGCTATAGTCGTATTTTGTTTTTTTAAGATATATTTTTTAGCCATTTTTCCAGTAATTTTATTACCAGATTTGTCTAGTTGTGTTATAATGTTTTCAGTTACTAAAAACGAAGTTCTATTGGCATCAGATAGTACTATTATTCTTCCGTCTTCAGACCATTTAAAAATACCTTTACTTATATGTTCTGCATCTTCTTTACCTAAATAAGTGTCTGTAGCAATAAACGTTTTGTCTTTATTAATAGTAATGGTTTTTTGTATTCCTTCGCAATCTGCACAAGGGATTGTTCCTGTATAGGTGCCTGGCCAATCTAATTTTATTTCACTATTATGCGCATCTGTTACTTTTTTACTGTCAACAGTAGTGTTGGTGTTTTCCTTTTTGTTAGAGTTGCAACTAGTAACTAAAATTAGTAGTACTGCTATTAATTTAATGCTTTGTAATTTCATTTTTATGCGTTTGTATTACGTGTTATTACTTTTAAGCTTTTTCAAATTGCATGTTAATGGTATAACGTTTGTTTTTAACATAAACAACATAGTGCCATTGCATAGATGTATTTGTAAGCTCTGTTATTTTTATTCTATAATTACTGCTAAGCCCTTCTTTGTTTTGTGTGTTTAAAACAATATGAGAGTAGCCTGTTTTTTCTTCGGTTTTTAAAAACCTAAAAGACAGGTTACGTTTGCCATAAGCACAATAAAGGTCATTTATAGCATACGTACCATCGTTGTTTGTTGGGTTAAAATGCCAGCGACTATCTTTAAAACATTGGTTTGTTGCATCATTAAACAGTACAATTTTGTCATACCTATCAGGTTCAACAAAAGAAACTTTTGTAAGTAACCAATCGTCTGACAAATGAAACGTTGGTGTACTTGTTGTTTTTGTAGTTTTACAAGATGCAACTAGTAATATAAAAAGTAGTGCTGCTATTTTTTTCATCTTAGCTTATTTGTAAACCATTGCTAACAGCTTTGTCATCTGGATTTACAAATACCAATTTGCCTTCTGGAGTTTCTGTCATTAAAATCATACCTTGACTTTCTACACCACGAAGCGCTCTAGGAGCAAGATTAACTAAAACAGTTACTTTTTTACCTACAACTTCTTCTGCAGTAAAGCTTTCTGCAATACCAGAAACAATGGTTCTTACATCTATTCCTGTGTCTACTTTAAGCACTAAAAGTTTTTTAGTTTTCGGCATTTTTTCTGCTTCCAAAATGGTACCAACACGAATGTCTAGTTTTGTAAAATCATCAAAAGCAATAGTTTCTTTTTGAGGCTCTACAACCGCATTCGCTATTTCGTTTGCTTTTTTACTAGCTTCTAATTTATCTAGTTGTTTTTGTATGGTTGCGTCTTCAATTTTAGAAAAAAGTAATTCTGCTTTTCCTATTTGGTGTCCAGCTGGTAATAGAATTTCTTTTGTTGCAATATCATTCCAAGTAGATTCTGTATCCAATGCAGAAAGACAAAGTATTCCTTTTAATTTATTAGAGGTAAACGGTAAAAACGGTTCGCTTAATGTTGCTAAAGCAGATGCAATTTGCAGTGCTACATACATAATGGTTTTGGTACGTTCTTCGTCTAGCTTAATAACTTTCCAAGGCTCTTCGTCTGCTAGGTATTTGTTTCCTAATCTAGCAAGATTCATTAATTCTTGACCTGCTTCTCTAAATCTATATCTTTCAATAGAGCTAGAAATTACATTAGGATATGCTTTTATAGCAGCTAGTGTTTCTTCATCTACTGCTGTATAATCACCAGGTGTAGGAACAATTCCGTTGTAATACTTATTGGTTAAAACAACTACACGATTGATGAAGTTTCCAAAAATGGCAACTAACTCGTTATTGTTTCTTGCTTGAAAATCTTTCCAAGTAAAATCATTATCTTTTGTTTCTGGTGCATTTGCTGTTAGTGCGTAACGCAATACATCTTGCTGACCAGGAAAATCTTGTAAGTATTCTGGTAACCAAACAGCCCAGTTTTTAGAGGTAGAAAGCTTTTTACCTTCTAGATTTAAAAACTCATTTGCAGGAACATTATCTGGTAAAATATAAGAGCCTTCTGCTTTTAACATAGCAGGGAAAATAATACAGTGAAACACAATATTGTCTTTACCAATAAAGTGTACCATTTTGGTGTCTTTGTCTTTCCAGTATGGTTCCCAATCTTTTCCTTCGCGAGCTGCCCATTCTTTGGTAGAAGAGATGTAACCAATAGGAGCATCAAACCAAACGTAAAGCACTTTTCCTTCTGCACCTTCCAAAGGTACAGGAATTCCCCAATCTAAATCTCTGGTTACTGCACGAGGTCGTAAACCATCATCAATCCATGATTTTACTTGTCCGTACACATTAGGTTTCCAATCTTTTTTATGCCCTTTTAAAATCCATTCGCGTAAAAACTCTTCATGTTTATTTAAAGGTAAAAACCAGTGTTTTGTTTGTTTTAAAGTTGGTGTGTTTCCTGTAATTGCAGATTTAGGATTTATTAAATCTGTAGCATTATGGCTGGTTCCGCAGTTTTCACATTGGTCTCCATAACTTTCTTCATTACCACATTTTGGACACGTACCAATAACAAATCTGTCTGCAAGAAATTGGTTTGCTTCTTCGTCATATAATTGTTCGGTAACTTCTTCAACAAATTCGTTTTTATTGTAAAGTGTTGTAAAAAATTCTGAAGCAGTATCGTGGTGAATTTTAGCCGAAGTACGTGAGTAGTTATCAAAAGTAATTCCGAATTCTTCAAAAGATTGTTTAATAATTGCGTGATATTTATCTACAATATCTTGAGGTGTAACGCCTTCTTTTTTTGCTTTAATAGTAATAGGAACTCCGTGTTCATCACTACCACAAATAAAAGCAACGTCTTTACCTGTTAAACGCATAAAACGTGCATAAATATCTGCAGGAACATAAACACCTGCTAAGTGCCCAATATGAATGGGACCGTTGGTGTATGGTAAAGCTGCAGTAATAGTATATCTTTTAGGTGTACTCATTTTTATAATTTCTGTTAGGTCGAGCGCAGTCGAGACCTACTTTAAAACCTCTCGACTGCGCTCGAGGAGACAAATGGATGCCAATTAATTTTGAAGCTACAAAAGTACACATTTTAAGAGCGATTTAGAAAAAAAATGTACATTTACATTATGACTAAAAAAGGAATTTTATTACAGGTAATTTGTGTGTTTTTTTTCTTTGGAAACCTAAGTCTTTCTGCACAAAATTATAGCCTAAAAAAAACAACTACTTTGATACAACCAGATTATTTAAAAGCAGGAGATACTGTTGCTATTGTTGCTCCTTCAGGAATATTAAAAAACAGAAATTCTGAAGTAGAACAAGCTGTAAATTTGCTTAAAAGTTGGAACTTAAACGTGGTAGTAGGAGATCATGTTTTTAGTAAAGACAACCATTTTGCAGGAACAGATGCGGAGCGATGTGAAGATTTTCAGAAAGCATTAGACGATCCTACTATTAGTGCTATTTGGAGTGCAAGAGGAGGTTACGGAACCGTTAGGATTTTAGATAAATTAGATTATACTAAATTTAAACAAAATCCAAAATGGATTATTGGATATAGTGATATTACAGCATTACATAATCAAGTACACAACCAAGGATTTGAGTCTTTACATGCTATTATGTGTGTAAGTTTGCCTAAAGATTTAAGCGAAATAAAAGAAAGTATAGCAAGTTTTAAAGATGCTCTTTTTGGTAAGCCAATAGCGTATACTTTAAAAGGTTCTGCTTATAACAAAATAGGAAAGGTAACAGCGCCAATTGTTGGTGGTAACTTAACTATTTTACATACTATGTTAGGTTCTAATACAAGTATAGATACTTCTGGAAAGATTTTGTTTATTGAAGAAATTGGCGAATATAAGTACCATATTGACCGAATGCTACAAAGCTTAAAACGCGCTGGTTATTTTGAAAATTGCAAAGGTGTATTGGTTGGTGATATGAGTAAAATGCGAAAAAACACTACACTTTGGGGAACTTCTGTTGAGCAACTTGTATTAGATGCGTTGGCAGAATACGATTTTCCTATAGTTTTTAATATGCCTGCAGGTCATGAAGAGGATAATCGTGCTTTAATTCTTGGTAGAAATGCTACTATTACTGTAGGAAAAGAGAAGAGTACTGTTGTTTTTGAAAATTAAATAATTTAGGAATGAAGCAATTAAAATATTCGTGTATTCGTGGCAAAAATAAAAGCGTAATACAATAGGTTATACGCTTTTTCGGATTAAAATTTGGTTGGTAGGATGCGATTCCTGCCTTTGTAAGCATTATGGCAGAACATAACGAACTTGGTAAAATAGGAGAGGAGTTGGCAGTAGAACATCTATTGCAAAAGGGTTATGAAATCATGGAGCGTAATTATAGATTTCAAAAAGCAGAAGTAGATATTATTGCCAAACAAAAAGAAACGCTTGCTATTGTAGAAGTAAAAACAAGATCTACTATTGATTTTGGTAATCCACAAGATTTTTTAAAACCAAAGCAAATACAACGCATAGTAAACGCAGTAGATCATTTTGTAAATGATAATAGCCTAGACGTAGAAGTGCGTTTTGATATTATTGCAATTGTTAAAACAGGTAACAAATTTGAAATAGAGCATTTAGAAAATGCTTTTTATCATTTTTAAAGCTCCTACAAATAAGCGTCTTATTTCTGCAATGGTATTCTTGGTATGTTTTTACTATTTATAAGTGATAAGAATATCTGCTACTTTTTTTAAGTCTGATTCATTAATTTCAGATTGTGCTGCTAACGGAAACACCTGCTGTCCTGGTCTACTAACAAAGGCAGCTCTAAAACCAGCCCAAAGTGCTCCAGCAACATCCCAACCATGTGCTGCAATTAGCATACACTCTTCTGGTTTTACTTGCATGCTACTTGCTGCCCAATGATAGGTATCTGTAAAAGGTTTGAATTTTTGAACAGACTCAATACTTAATAAAGCGTCAAAATAAGAGGTTAAGCCAACGTTTTCAAACTTGTTTTGTAAACTTTCTTCAGAAGAGTTTGTAAGTGCTACTAACTTATAACCTTTGTTTTTTAATGCAGCTAAAGCCTCTTTTACCTCTGGATGTACTGGTAAGTTTTGCATAGACTTTACTACAGTTTCACGCGCTTTTTCTTGTGTAAGTGCAATGCCATTATTTGCAGCTACCATTTGTAAAGCTGCAGCACCAATCTGGCCAAAAGGTTTGTATTGTTTGCTTGCAGACATTACCAAAGAATACTGTAACATAGTAGTAAACCACAAAGCTAATAGATCTTCTTTACCATTTAAAGCATCTCCTACTTGCTTTTTCATTATAGCAAGGTCTAAAAGGGTTTCGTTTACATCAAAGAATAATACTTTTGGTTTTACTTTTGTCATGATTTTTTTATTTAAGCTTCTGTAAAGCTAATACTATTTGAGAAGGTTCTGCACGTTTGCGATAATCTGCATCTAAAAAAGCATATTGAATAATAGCATTTGTATCAATAACATAGGTAGCAGCTAGAGGTAATTTATTGGTGTTATTACCATTTACTTGGCTTAAACCAAAGGCATCTTGGTAAATAGAAGCTACTTCATTGGTTAAAGTAAAAACTACACCATATTCTTCTGCAACAGTATTGCTAACATCACTTAAAACAGTGAATTCTAAATTGTTTTTTTCTGCAGTACTTAAAGAGTTGTCTGGTAATTCTGGAGTTAATGCTAAAAGTGTAGCTCCTGTTTTTTTAATTTCAGGTAATCTTTCTTGTAAATAACGTAATGTAATATTGCAATAAGGACACCATCCACCTCTGTACCATGTTAATATTATTGGTCCGTTTTGTAACTCGCTGTATAAAGAAACAGGTTGGTTTAGTGCATTTTTTAATGCAAAATTTGGGGCTTTATCACCAACATGTAAAGCCTTATCTAGCACGCCAGAGTTTGCTACATTAGCAATACCATCTGCGTAAATTTCACTTTTTTCTTTTGTGAATTTTGCAGCACCTTCTTTTCGTTTTACATCTAATAATGCGTCTAGTTCTTTATTGGTATCCATATTGTAATGTGTGTTGTTATTGTAAATTTTAGGGAAAATGATTTGTTATTCTGCAAGTAACTCTGTTAATACTTGTTTAAATGTATTTACTGGTTGTGCACCTGTAACCGCACTTTTTCTATTAAAAACAATAGTTGGTACAGAGTTTACACCTAAGCTTTTCCAGTAGTTTTGTTGGTTTCTTACTTGTAAACGAGCTTCTTCATTTTGTATTGTAGCAAGTGCTTCTTCGGCATTTAAACCAACTTCTATTAGTGTTTCTTTTAAAATATTTTCTTGTGAAACATCCTTTCTATCGCTAAAGAAAGCTTTAGTAAGTGCCATTTTTAATTCGGTTTGCTTGTTGAATTCTTTGGCATACTCTAATAAAACATGTGCGTTAAAAGTGTTTACCATACGCATATCATCAAAATAATCAAATGTAAAACCAAGTTCTTCACCAACCTCTTTCATGTGTTGTTGTGATTCTTTTTGTTGCTCTAGCGTTGCACCATATTTTTCGGCAATATGTTCTGTAACGTTTTGGCCTTCGGCTGGCATATTTGGATTCAATTCAAAGGGTTGCCATTCTATTTCTATTTGGTCTTCTATTCCTAATTCTGAAATAGCTTTTTCTAAACGTTTATA
>Ga0209121_10004662_pt1 | contig 12703 bp, 16 predicted proteins | sample Cruoilmetagenom3_FD_187292 | JGI IMG/M metagenome (GOLD analysis project Ga0209121, IMG submission 187292) | Oil polluted marine microbial communities from Coal Oil Point, Santa Barbara, California, USA - Sample 3 (SPAdes) (version 2) | ecosystem: Environmental > Aquatic > Marine > Oil seeps ... | reverse complement strand
AGCTAGGGGTTGAAGGAGCTATTATAGGGAAAGCTCTTTATACCGGAGACATTGATTTGGAGGAAGCTATAATTAATTTTGGAGGTTAAATGCTAAAGTTTGATGACAGAGGTTTGATCCCAGCCATTATTCAAGATGCCAGGAATGGTGAGGTTCTTATGCTAGGCTATATGGATAAGGAGGCATTGAAGCGGACTGTATCCAGTGGGGATGTCTGGTTCTACAGCCGCAGTCGGCAGGAATTATGGCACAAAGGAGAAACCTCGGGTAATTTTCTCAGGCTGAGGTCCATCATCAAGGATTGTGATAGCGATACCCTTCTTGTTCAAGCTGAGCCTACGGGTCCAGTGTGTCATACAGGCAATCGGACTTGCTTTTTTCAGCAACTGGAAAGCGGGGATGTAGCTTAATAGCCGATAAGAGCCTTCGCTGCGAGCCTGATTTCCTCTCCCTTGACGGGAGAGGATTAAGGTGAGGGAGATGAACAATGGCTGAAACGAAAGTCCTTCTTCAACTCTATGGCCCTCTTGGTTCTGTGGAGCTTGAAGCTTTAGCAGATACCGGAGCAACCTTTACTAAGATTCCCAAAGATGCTGCGGCAAAATTGGGGCTAGAAGTAAAATACGAGACTCCGGTAGAGCTGGCGAATAGGAGAGTAATTACTAGACACCTAGCTTTAGCGGACATAGAGATAGAGGGAGTGAGAAGGCCTGTCCTGCTGGCTGTAGCAGAAAATGAGGAAACTTCCTTGCTTGGTTATACTACCTTAGAGGCACTAGGTTTTAAGGTCAACCCCCTTACCAGGAAGCTGGAAAAAGCTATAGCCATAGAATATTAACTAACTAAGTTGCCCCATCTTATAGCTATAAGGGTGATGAAGGCAATATCTGGAAGCATGGCTATAAAGCTAAATCCAGAAGGTGGAAAGAAGGAGCTAATTAGGCCCAAAGTTCCAGCTGCTATCCCAAGAATTCTACCTCTTCTTTTACACTTCCATAGATGGATACCCGCCACTACATAAAGGGCTCCGCAGATTAAGCCCACAATTCCTAAAGCTATGAACACACTAGGGGTAAGTGCTCCAAAGAAGGGGATTTCTGGTATTGGTGGCATTTGTGGGAGCATTTTTTGCCAAAGCGCAGCTAGAGGGAAAAGAATTATTGCGGCAATAAGGCAAAGCCCACCAAGTACCCAACCTAATATAGAAGCTGCTGTAATTGGCCCTGAACGTTTTGTTTTTTCTAGGGGAAACTCGCTATTCCCTGCTTCTATTATAGTCATCCTTTCAGCTAGAAAGTTAAGATATAGCTAACTTACCGGCTATATTCTTCCCCTGGTTGGAGCGCTACTACTTCTATTTGAAGTGCTTCTTTCTTAGCAAATCAACAAAGATATTGGGGCTTTGCTCCAAGATAGGAAAAGCTCTATAGTGCATGAGGATGCTCGCTAAATTGCCATAGAAATCTTCCAGGCATCATGAATTGCTTCTCTAATCCTACGCGGTTCAACACAATCTCCCACTACGTATAATGATGCAACCTTGCCTTTCAGTTCCTCAGCAAGCCCCTTATTCGATTCAAAGCCTACAGCAAGCACTACTGAATCCCCGGCAAAAAACTCGGAGGTTCCATCTCGGTTTCCCCTTACCCCTTCGTTGGTTATCTCCTCCACCTTGACCTTAGTTTCCATCCTGATGTCAGCTTCACTTAGCCTCATCATGACGAAAGGTCTGTAGTTTGCTCCTAAGTCGTTGCCTATTCGGGGTAACATCTCCACAATAGTTACTTTCTTCCCCTTCTGGACTAAAAATTCTGCTGTCTCACAACCAACCATGCCACCACCAATAATCACAGTTCTATCTCCTACATCCTTACGGCCGGTAAGCACATCTACAGCATGAACTACATTTGCCCTAGTTACTCCGCGAATATCTGGAATAAGTGGAGAGGCACCAGTAGCTAGAATCACTGCATCTGGTTTTTCCTTCGTTACAAAATCAGCAGTTACCTCACAATTCAGTTTAATCTCAACTCCAGCTTTAGTTACTTGGCGATCTAGATAGTTAATTAGCTCAGCGACTGTTTCCTTGTAAGGTGCTCGCGAAGCAGCATGAAGTTGCCCTCCCAACTTTTCATCCCTCTCGCAAAGCATCACCTTATGTCCCCGGAGTGCTGCTACTCTAGCCGCCTCTATCCCAGCTACTCCGCCACCAACCACTATGACCTTTTTTGGTGTCGTGGTAGCTACAATTCGATATTCTTCCTCTCTTCCTGCTGCTGCATTTACCGCGCAATGTAACTCCCCAGTGGAAATACTCTCCAAGCAATCATTGCAACTAAGACAAGGATTGATATCCTCTATCTTCCCCTCTTTTATTTTATTTACGAAGAAGGGATCGGCAATAAGTTGTCGCCCAATAGCAATCAAATCTGCTTGTCCTTTAGCTAAGATATCCTCAGCAAGTTCTATACTATTGATACGCCCAACAGCCATGACTGGTACGTTTACCTTCTGTTTAACAGCTCCAGCGAGATAAGCAAAACAACCCTTAGGATAATCACTTGTAGGAACTGGCGTGGGAATGTGATCGGCTAAGGAGACACTAATAACATCAGCCCCTGCCTTCTCAAAAGCCATGGCGATTTCAGTACCTTCAGCTAAAGTTAGCCCTCCAGATACTCTTTCCTCCACCCCAAGGCGAACAAAAATGGGGAAGTTCTCTACTGCCTCTCGCATTGCAGTAATGCACTCGATGCCAAATCTCATTCGTCCATTTAAATCCCCCCCGTACTTATCCGTGCGACGGTTATAAAGAGGAGAGAGGAATTGGCAGGGGAGATAACCATGAGCGGAATGAAACTCCACAAAATCAAAACCACCTCTCTTTGCGTTCCATGCTGCTGTGGCAAACTTGGAAATGATAAACTCAATCTCTGAAGTAGTAAGTTCACGCATGGATTCTTCAGGTTGTAGGAACACATTAGGTGGATCCGACTCCCTCCTTGGCGAGGGTGCAATAGGTTCACCGTAGGTATCCTCTGGGGATAATCCTAGAGGCAATCTATTCCCATGAACCAATTGAATTCCTATCTTAGCCCCTGCTTGATGCACTGCTTCGATTAGAGGGCTCAGACCGGGGAGAAACTCCTCTACTGCTCCTACCCTACCCCATGCCTCGTCTGAAGCAAATACATCAATAAAAGTACCAGCCGCTGTAACGGCGCCAACTCCGCCGCGAGCACGTTCTGCATAATAAACTCGTGCCCGCCTTCCTCGCAGACCTACTCCTACCAGCATGGGTGACATTACGATTCTGTTTTTGAGGTTCATTCCACGGATAGTTATCGGCTCAAAAAGTTTCATCGCTCCTCCTTCATATTCTGCATCTTATGGCAATTGTCTATATTCCCGCTAGAATTTACCACTTCATCAGCCTCAATGACCTCATTTAATGCTGATATGGCAGCCTCCAGTTGGCTATCGTCAGGCTCTCTAGTAGTCATAGCTTGCAAAGCTAGTCCCGGTGCTAGAAGAATTTGGATTATAGCATTTTTGATATGGCTTGCTCCAAATTTCATGATTTCATAGCTAAGGGAAGCAATGACCGGGATGAGGACTATGCGGGATAAGATGCTCAACCATAGTGAGGGGTGACCGAGCAAAGCGAAGATAAGAATAGCAAGAACTAGGACAATAAAGATAAAACTAGTGCCACAGCGAGCATGGGCAGTGGAATAGTTTTTAACCGCTTCCACTTCCAAGGGACTACTAGCTTCATAGGCATTGACTACCTTATGCTCAGCTCCGTGGTAAGCGAAGACCCTTTTAATATCAGGAATTAGCCCTATTAACTTAAGGTAAGCAATGAAGATGCCAATACGAATAAAGCCTTCGACCAAGTTACTTACCACAGCAGAGCCAATATAAGGATCAACGAGGTAGCGAGTGGTGAGGAGAGGAACAATGAAGAAGAGGGCTACAGCAACCACGACACTGGCAGCTACAGTGCCCCACAACCACGTTGTGGGTATTCTCTCTTCTTCCCCTGCTGAAGCAACCTGAGCGGAGTGAAGTAAGGCTTGAGTGCCTAAAACTAAGGTTTCGATAAGAGCGATGATGCCTCTTACTAAAGGCACTTCCCTGACAAGTCCTTTATATAGGCTGGGCAATGGCTGTTTTGTAATGTTTAATTTCCCATCGGGACCACGCACGGATATGGCCACACTCTCTTTGCCCCGCATCATCACTCCTTCAATAACTGCTTGTCCGCCGTGGTAAAAAGGTTTTGCCATTGCCATCTCAGGTTAAATTAATTCAGGATTCGTGGTCTGTGTCGGGCTTAAACTCCTTTATATCTTATCATCTATTTGCGTCTTCCCTTTTTATTCTGGCTTTATGGCGCATCCCGGATTCAATATGCCGTTGGGATCAAAAACTTTCTTAATGTCCCGCATTAATTCCAATTCCTTTTTGTCCAGGCAGATATCGAGATCCGGGATTCTAATTCTCCCCAGGCTGTGCTCGGCTGTTATGACTCCACCTAATTTAGCAGTTTCCCTGTATACCTCTCTCTTTGCCGCTCTGAGGTTCTCCTTCCCTTTCTCCACCAAGTCTTTCATTAAGTGTGGGTGAAGATTGCCATCTCCGGCATGCCCAAACATAGGAATGGTTGTGCTGAATTGCTCTGCGATTTTGTCTATGGAATCCATAAGTTTTCCCATGTTGGCTGGAGGTACTGCTACATCTAGAATATCTGCTGTTTTGCGCTTCAGAGCTAAGTATATATTGCTTCTTATCTTCAGAACTCTGTCTTGTTCTTTCCTCGTTTCCCCAATTACAGCCTCAAGCCCGTTGCATCTTTCACAGATCTCGGAAATCCTCTCACATTGTGAATATACTTCCGGGATTTCCCGTTTCAACTCTCGATAAGGCCATGCCAGGCCATTCTCCACGCCTGTGCTGATTATGAGTCTCTTGGAGCTGGCTGTCAAACCCACTGGAGATTGGTTCAGCCTCTGTGCTAATATGTTGCCGACGGATTTGGAGGGGAGGCAACCACTTGTTCCAGAAGGTGCATGTATTCAGAGTCAAACCCGGGCAGGAATTGCTCGGCGAAATAGCCCGTTATTGTCGCGAGCACGGCGTCTCCTCAGGTGTGGTTATCAGTATTATTGGCTCGGTAAGAAGTGCCCGACTCAACTTCTTGATGGATCTCCCCGGGAAATACGACAGCGCAGACTATGCCGGCCCGCTGGAGATTGTCTGTGCTCAGGGTTCGGTGGCTCTGAAGAATGATGACACTATCTTCCATATACACATCCAACTTTCGGGACAAGATACCTGCCGAGGAGGTCATCTTGCCAGAGCGACAGTGTTCTCCACAGCTGAAGTGACTATAGGGGAACTTGATTACCAGCTTCGGCGCCAGCTCAACAGCTACACTGGCCTGAATGAGCTACTTGATTGAAACGAAGCCTGATTTTTTCAGCTAGGCGTATTTCTCTAGAAACCAGACTTTATCGAGTTCTTTAATTTGCTTAACTGTGGTTTCAGGCTTCCACACTACACGCATGGCGATATCTTTGCGTATGTCTATGCCCTTATATAGCTCAGGCCAGATAAAAGCAGGGATGGTATACACTGCTATAGCAAGCTTACTGGCCTCGGCGACAAATTCATCATACTTCGCCTTGTTGATGATGTAGGTGCTGTCAAAAGTGTTCTCCATCTTTTTACCTCCTACTGGATTGATGTCTATATTATATAACATCCTGTTCAGAGCGTCGAGGGAGTATTCATAGGGAAATAGCTCGTTGTCAGAACCTGGGGCTCCCAATAGAGTGGAATACCTCGGTGGCTTTTACCAGTTCCTTAGCAGGAATCTTTATCCCCAGCATCTCTGCTCTTTCCAGATTGAAAGCTATGTCGACAACTCTTGGGTCTACGATGGGAATGGTGGCAGGATTACTACCACCGAGAATCTCTCCTCCAATAACACCTACATAGATTCCCGTCTTATAGTACGAAACCCCTGCCACTGCCAAGAGGCCGTCTTTCGTATAACTAGCGATAAGACCAAGCTCCGGGAGTTTGCTGTTGCGCACCGTCCAGCTCGCTACTTCCGAAGATGGAACCACCTGGCCTTTTTCATCTCTCAGTTGATGATAGTCCAGGATGCCGATGAAGTCGGCTTTCGTCTGGTAATCAGTAACCTTCTCCTTCCATTCCTGAAAGGTCTCTACTTGAATGTAGTCGATTACTTGCAATGGAGAATCGGTTACCTTGTCCAGGTAGCGTTCCTTAAATGCATTGACAACGAGGGTAGTGCTGGGGCTGGGATCAGCCAGGAGAACAATTTTGGAAGCGTTGGGGGAGATTCTTTTACCCAAGGAAAAGGCTTCATAGTAGGGAATGCGCTCCAACGCCCCGGTGATGGGACATCCCGGCGTTTCAAGGCTCTTTATAGGGTCGTAGATGGTTGGATCCAGATTGACGCCAGAGAAAACGAAGGGTAATTTCTTGTCTGGATGTCTTTTAGTGTACTCCCGCTTGAATGAAAATGGGTACTACCTCGTCAAAAGCCATAAGGCATACACCCACGGCATTGGCATCGCCATACTGAACTATCGCTTGACCTACCTTTGAGTTCAGGGATTCCAGCTCTGCGGAGAAATCCTTGGTGGTGGGACTATAACTTATGCCACCAATCACTTTGCCACCAAGCTCCTGGAAGCTACCTTTTATGACATTGGAGAGATTATCGCCCCAGAGGTCGCCTCTCCACATAGGTATGACAACCCTGACCCCATCCTCCCACATCAGCTTAGCCAGGCCCGGTTTCGCCTCCAGTTTCACCAATCCCTTTGGCTACATCTTCCCAGATAGGAAATCCTGCCTTGGCTACCCAGCGCTCTCTCTTCTTCCGACAGAGCTATAATCTCTATTCTCAGTTCTTCAGCCATCTTTTTGTGCTCAGCATCATTCTTATTCCAATACTCTATCCTCTTCCGCCATGATGAAAAGGTTTTGCCATTAATACCTCAGTTAAATTATTGGGGAATAACTCATATTATGACCCATTTTCTACACCCTTTTGGTTATAGGTATTTATGCGAATGATCACAAATACCAAATCACTCTTTTCAGAAACCACAGACAAAGCACATACTAAGCTTGTCATATAATAGATTTTATAATTCTGGATACTGAGCAATGATAATATTATCTACTATAAAAAGTCACTCACCATCGTAATTAACAGCTTGCTTTAGCTTCCTTTTTAACTGTCTTAAATAAGAAAGCTGGCTCTATCAATACTTCCTTTAGGTATATTCATCCTTAAACTAAGCAAGTGTTGCTAGTCTATCCCGGCAGCGCGCCTAGCTCTTCTTTTAAGCGGCTCAAAGTCATAATCTAAAAAGATCATCTGTTTGTGAGATTGGGGGTTTACTCCCCCACTAATAGACATTGCCTGATAATATCCAGCATAATCAGATGCGATTAAATCTTCGATGAGCTTAAAGGCTCGGACTCTATGCTCAGTCGGCACTCCCTCTCTACCCCTGTAGTATTTCTCGAGGTACTTGCTGGTTTCCGGATTTCTATAGTCTTCCTCTGATGCCATTGTCACTACTAATCCCCCAGCAGCATCTTGCATAAAAAATCGCTCTTCAACCACCTTCTTAGCATAGTAAACTTTTCCACTATGTGCTGGCAAGCCCTTGGAGATATGTACCCCAGAATCATGCCTTGCTCCTTCCGCAGCGGCAGCAATTCCACAGGAGTAGACCGTTTCGGCAGCCATAATCATCTCGGTGAGGTAATCTCGTATATGGGAAGCGTGCTCTACGCCGTTATAATCAGCGATTAATGCAAGAGCACCAATGGCAGTATCCATTGCACCTGCTCCGCAACCACCCTTCGAGGGGGTATGAATGCTACTAAAGGTAGTAGCCATTGGGCCAGCGAACTCGTATTCGCCAGCCATAAAGATACTCTCCCAAGGTATAAAAACATCATTAAAAACCGCTATACACTCTACGTGGCTACCAAATTTGGAGCTTAACGGATTTTCTAGTTCCTTGGGCTTCGATGGCATGGATGGAGGTCGGCATACAAAGGTGATTCCATCGGTATCTATAGGGGTAAAGAAAGCAACTGCATAGTCTTTTTCATCCTCTCTCATTGGTCTCGATGGGACTACACAGAGCATATTTGTATATGGAGATGCATATCTGGGTCTGCCTGTTTGCCAGGCCTTAGACTTCTATCTCCTTTAGGGTCTATTGCTGCGCATCCAATTGTCCAATCCTTCCTCTGGGCTTCCTTAACAAAGTTAATAACCCTCTCATGATAACCAGTATTATATTTCTTATCTATGTCATAGCTCACAGCCCAAGTAGTAGCTAGAAGATCAGCACCAATGCACCTATAGGGAAAAGAGAGATAATCTCCCATCTTCCTTAGCAACCTGATTTTAGCGATCACATCCTGCTCGTTTGCCACTATGTGATTCCATCGTGGGATCCTTTCATCAATGTAAGGAGAGATTGTTGTCGCTAAGTCTGCGTATTTTGGGTCATTGGCGCATTCGTAGCAGACTCTAATATTATTTATGCCCAGCTTGAACCGGGGATGATCAACGATGTTTTTCACCTCCTCTCCAGCCATGAAAACTCTAGGCTTTTGCTTCCTGAGGCTTTCGATATACTGCTCTGAAGTTAATACAGCCATTGCGTTCCCTCCTTTTTCTCAAACCCATTATAATAATTCGCATAAATAATTATGACAAAGAGAACACAGAAAATAACAATATAAGCTCCTTCTCAATCTCACGAACGATCTCTGTTAGTTAATCCTTTATCTTGTAGCGCTTCTTAAATCTCTCTACTCTCCCCAAGGTGTCAACTATCCTTTGTTTGCCGGTGTAAAAGGGGTGGCATTTGCTGCATACCTCCACCCTGAGCTCTGGCGTGGTGGAACCAATTATGAAGGTATTACCACAGAGGCAAGTTACTTTAGCACTGTCATAATACTTGGGATGAATTTTGGTTTTCATTTATAAACGCTCACTTTCTTCTTATATTTATTTGCTGGCTCGTATTTAACATAGCCCTCTGTTAAGGCAAAGAGGGTATAGTCCCTGCCTAAACCTACATTGTTACCAGGGAATATGCGAGTCCCACGTTGCCGGACCAGAATAGTTCCAGCGTGGACAAGCTCTCCTCCGTATCTCTTTACTCCTAACCTCTTCGATTGGCTATCGCGCCCACACCTCGTGCTACCACCACCTTTTTTATGTGCCATATTCACCCCCTGGCTTAATAATCTCGTTTATTGATAGTCTAGTATAAATTTGACGATGCCCTGTCTTCCTTCGGTATCGAACCTTAGGCTTATATTTAAACACTATAACTTTGTCACCTTTGGCTTCCCCTAAACAAGTAGCAATAACTTTAGCACCTTCGACGGTCGGGTTGCCTATGAGCGTATTCTCCTTATCACCAATAAATAATACCCTCTCTAGCTCAACCGTGTCGCCTTCGAGTACATTTAGGCGCTCAACTTCTATCGTCTGCTTCGGAGCAACCTTATACTGTTTGCCACCTGTTTCAACAATAGCGTAAATCTTCTCACCTCCCTAGCCAAACCTGAATTGTATCAGTCCAAATTACTAAGTGTCAAACCGTTTTTGTGCGGTGTCCAGGACATACTATACAGTTTCTGAACTACGGGTATACTGAGTATCTTAGAAAGACGTTGGAACTTCTTGAGATCAAAGTTAATAATCTGGAGATGAAGAAGTATGAAACCTGGACTCCGTACCTACCAACCAACAGGCAAGATTGATTATAAGCAACTGAGGAAGATCAATCCCGAAGCGGCCAGGAGAGCTGTTCTTGGGTATCTAAAGACGAATAATCACAATATCTCAGAGGCAGCTTCTATCTTCGGGATAAACCGACCGGTGGTTTACGATATTATTAAGAAAGAGAAGGAGGGCAACTTAAGAGACAGACCAAAGGTGCCCAAGCACCAACCCAGAAGGACACCCATGGCGATTGAAGATAAGGTCATCGAGGTTAAGAACAGAACCAGGCTTGGGCCGGAAAGATTATCACGCCACCTTAAACAGCATGAAGGCATATCGATTCCCGCGGGAACAGTTCGCCATATTATCAGGAGAAACAAGAAGAAGATTAATTACCATCTGCGCTCCCATAGGGTCAGGAAAGAGAAGAGAGAGTTTATTGACTGGTATTCAGCCAAACCTTTCGAAATAGTGCAGATAGATTTGAAGTACATCAGAGACCATAAAGCCTTAAGTAAGGAGCAGATCATTCATCTTGACCGATATGACATACCCAACTACCAGTGGAGCGCTCTGGATGTGAGCTCCAGATTTAAGCTCATTGCGTATTCCAGAGAGAAATCCTGGACCAATGGGCTCTGTTGGTATCTCTGGGTCGTCTCCTGGTTAAGATCCCACGGGGTCAAGTCAACAATGGTCTTCACAGTTGATAACGGAGAGGAATTTGGTGGCAAGTCATGGATGAAGGTCAGAGAATTACGGAAACTGATTGGTGGTTTTGGCTGCCGTGTGATCCAAAATCATAAGGGGCATTGTGAGGAGAACGCTCATCTTGAACGTTCCCACCGGACTGATGACGACGAGTTTTACATTCCCCGAGCTTTGGAGATTAAAAGTGAAGCTGATCTCTTAAATGAAGCTATGGGTTATATATACTATTACAACAATGTCAGAGAGCATTCCTCTCTCAATTACCTGGCACCCTTTTCTTACTTGAAATCCCAACTACCTGACATCGATGATAAAATAAGGTTTGTCATCCCAATAGCGCTGGACAAGGTTTCTGTTCAATTAGGCCCCTGGAGTGGATACAATGTCTTGGCACATCACCTTTTTCTCTGTGTTGATATCTGATTTGAATGTCATCCGGATTCTCAAGACCAATAGTTGACAGTTATGAACGAGCGCACTCTATTGACTATATTTTAATGCCAGGGTAAAATGAAAATATTCGAGGGCTAGAGATAGCCATTATCTTATAATGGCAAAGGCAAGTTTGCATTTGCAATGTAGCAAAGCATATTTCAAGAGGAGAAATTTTAAACCTTGTTGGAAAATTGGCTGAGAAGTATCACGGTTGCTTTCAATTTATATTACTGATGATTTTCAAAGACCGCCCAATGAGAGCAGAGCCGTGAATGTTTATTGGTGACTCAGTTAGGCAGAAATAAATGATAAATAAAGTAACATAAGGGAGGTAATAAATGCTTCAATTAAAATTTGACATAAACAAATGTCGTGAGTGCGAAACGCAGGATTGTCTCGTTAATTGTCAATATTTACATTTGGACAGAGATACGGCAAAAGCAGAAATACTGAAGATATTCGATGGTGGAGATTCTTTTGTGCTGGATAAGTGTGTAACTTGTTACGCCTGTGAAGAGTATTGCAAAATGGGGAATCACCCATTCTACCTAATCGTCGAACGTCAAGAAGAAAAGGGCATGCTTACGGCACCTAGAGCTATTACTAACCAGTGGGTTAACATGTGCGAACCTGTGGGAAGGTTCAAAGTGGGGAAAGTTAAAGAGCAAGCATTATCCTTCTGTTACATACCTGCACTTAGGAATTTAGCTAGGGGCAAACTTTTTGAAGATATCGCCTCATCTTATTTTGTGGGTCAAGAGTTTTTCTGTAACGTTGTTTATTTGCATTTTGCCAAGATGTCGGTGATAAAAGAGAGGCTCCCCAAAATAGTAGAGAATATTGCGAAACTTGGGGTTAAAGAGGTGATATTCTTGCATGATGAATGTTATGGCAGTTTTAAATCACTGGCACCAGCATATGGCATAGAGGTACCATTCAAAGCTACTCACTATCTCGAATATCTATATAATAAGCTAAAGGAATATAAAGATGATATAAAGCCGCTGAATGTTAAAGTAGCTTACGAGCGAAACTGCTCATCTAAGCTTACACCATGGAAGGAGCATTTTGTGGACGATATATTCGAGTTAATAGGAGCTGACAGGGTTAAAAGGGAATATGATAGGGAGAATGCTCTATGTTGCGGAGAGGTTATCAGGATGGTAAAAGGAAGAGAAGGATATGATATCGCTAATGATGTGCAGAAAAGGAATATAGACGATATGGTAAATGCTGGAGTGGAATATTGCGTATTTAACTGCCCAGCTTGTTGGGATGCTTTAGCTGAAAAGGTGACTAAAAGAGGTCTAAAACCAATCCACATGATTAATCTATGTAGACTGGCAATAGGTGAAAAACCGTGAAAGGAGGTGTGATATTATGAATGATATATATGGGGCTCTTGTTGAAATAGTCGGCAAAGATTATGTTTCAAATCAGAAAGAAGAGCGTTATTTCTATGCTCGAGATCCAGGTTTAATGGCACCACATGAACCAGATTACGCAGTGATGCCAAGGACAACTGAGGAAGTGCAAAAGGTAGTGAAGCTGGCAAATGAGGAGAAAGTACCGATAGTTCCCAAAGGAGGTGGTCTGGCATTAACTGGCTTAGTCATTCCCTTAAAAGGCGGAATTTTGATGGACATGAAGAGAATGGATGGCATATTGGAGGTGAATGAGAAAGCCAGATATGTCATCGTTGAAGGTGGCACTACACATGGTGCATTGAAAGCTTATTTGGAGAAA
>Ga0209121_10004661_pt1 | contig 12704 bp, 18 predicted proteins | sample Cruoilmetagenom3_FD_187292 | JGI IMG/M metagenome (GOLD analysis project Ga0209121, IMG submission 187292) | Oil polluted marine microbial communities from Coal Oil Point, Santa Barbara, California, USA - Sample 3 (SPAdes) (version 2) | ecosystem: Environmental > Aquatic > Marine > Oil seeps ... | reverse complement strand
CCCCCTCGAGGGTGCAGACACGGTGAACATCGTGCCCAAGAGCAAGTAGCAATAGAAAAAAGAGAGCATCAAACCTCTCTTTTTTTTCTTTTTTAAATATTTCATCCCAGCTTACCCGCGTCTTCTCGCACCTGCATGCGGAATTGCTTATGTATTCTTATTACCTCCCCTTTCCTTTTGTCGTCCGCGCGTTCAAGATTATGGAAATAAGGAAACGGCTTTGTGCCCTTTTGGGTCGTTCAAACTCTTTAATTAAGGTCTGCACATCCTCGGTCATGCACCCGGAGAGGGGATGAAATGCCTGATTGGCTTCGAGTACGCGCTTCGTTTCTGAATCGAAGAGAGAAATCGCATCTCCGACTTGCTGGAATTTCTTTTCGTCCATATCATATCCATTTTCTGCAGCCTTTTTAAAGTAGCCGGTACTGAACATACGGACTTCAGGTTCTTACCTTGCGCCCTTACCGCAAGCCCTTATACCCATTTAATGCCATTTTATTTTCATCTCTTTCTTCTATCCAAGCCTCTTTGATTTTCAGGAGCGTGATCTACCTTCTCGTTCCCAGAACGCCCAAAAATCCCGTGCACCATGGATGAATCCGATAATATATACGGTCTGCTCTGTTACTTGATAGATTAGGCGATAGTGCCTCACAAAAAGCTCATGTCGCGCCCCCGCTCTGCCAGGTAAGCTAATGAGCGTGCTGCATCTCGTACCTCACGAACAAATGCTGCTGCATAGTGAGGAGAATCTATAGCAATAAAATCTGCAGCCACCTCAAGATCGCTCCAAGCTACCTCGGTCCACGTTACCTTCCTAGCCATTTGGACATCCTTCGCTCAATCTCTTCCTGATTGAGCACACGACCTTCCTCAATATCTTTCACCCCACGTTCAATCTTCTCCTGCACGTAGATGTGGTACTGAGTGTCCTCGAAGGATGCATCATCCGGAATCTGGTCAAGCATCTTCCGAACTTCTTCTTTTGCCGTACTCAACTTATCTTTACCCCCATTCCTTAAATCCATATAAAATTTCCGTTATCTCATCTCTATCCTATCTACAAACATAAAATTGGATTTTGCATTTAAAAGTCTTACGAATTTTGAGCATTTGAATTTTGATGTTTGTTTAGCTGAGGCGAAAAAAAACCACGAGATACCACGAGATTAACACAAACCTTTTCTTAGAAAGAAAAGCTTTACCAAAAGAACATATTTGTTTTTCTTTTAGCACAGGTTTTCTTTTTGTAAAAAAAGAAAAAGTGTTGTGTAATCTTGTGGTTAGCTAAACACGTACCTCTTTTTTAATATTTCACCCCAGCTTACCCGCGTCTTCCCTCACCTGCATCCGGAATTGCTTATGTATTTTTATTACCGCATCTTTCTTTCTTGCGTTTGCGCGTTCGAGATTATGAAAATAAGGAAAAGGCATCGTTCCCTTTTGGTTTGTTACAAACTCCTTTATGTCTGCTGTAATATCGTTATCAGGAATATTAGCGGGATTTGCTTCAAAATCACTCCGGTTAGTTTCCCATTTCGTCACTATGTCCATCGCTGCTCTTTTCCCGCCGCGCTCAAACGCCTCGCATACCAGATAAAGGAACCGAATATCAATAGAGGCAAGCCCGACATTGGCATACGGAACTGCATATTCGTTACCATTAAAAACAACTGATACACCGTCGTGCGCTGTAACCTCGTTCAGCATCTTGTAGTCGGTGATGCTGTCGCCCACCGCGATGAGATCGCGTAACGCAATCCCTTTTTCGTTTGCAATCGCCCGTATTGCGTCTGCTTTCCGTTCCCCGCCTACTACCCGCGTCGTAAAGATATCAAAGCCCAAAGCAGGCAGTTGATGGAAAAAGAACTCGTCCAAGCAATTCACTATTCGATTCGTATCGTCACTATCAATATCCGAATAAAGCGCAAGTATGTCATCTTCCGCTTTTTTTACTGTATATAAATATTTCTTTGGTAAAGCTTTCTTTTCGCGAAGCGTTTTTGATAAAACTTTTCTTAAAAGTTTTAAAGAAAGGTTTGTGCATATAATATGGTCCTCGGGGGCTCCCAGTTGATGACCGATGTTATAAGCATGCTGCTCGTAACTCGTTGATATGATGTAGATGTCCCACTTTTCAGCCTGTAACTGCTCAAACAGGTATTCTGCACCTTCTACTATCTTTGCACGCGCTGATACCTTTCTTATGTCGTCTTCGGTTATGTCATGCAACAAAAAGAACGGCACGATCAAGGCAAGCGTATCCCCAGGCTCGTAGCCTTCCCTCCCCTCAAGGGATATAATATCATCATATCGGCTTATAACCTCGAAAATAGAAGCACCTTCTTTGCCCATGAGTTTCATTACTTCGTAAGCATTGTCTTGCGGGGATAACGGTCCTTCGAGGTCGAAACATATCGTCTTTTCCTTCGTCTGTGTGGATACCATCTTAACCACTCTCCCTATACCGTTAACTTTTGTATGGCAACATAGTATAAAGTTGTGAAGTTTAAATACGAAACTATTATTTATAGGGTGCCCTAATAAATAATATTTGGTATGTTAAGCAGAAAAGCGGAAGATTATCTCGAGGCGATTCTGAACATCACAGAACGTAAAGGACACACGAGGACAAAGGATATCGCAGCGGCTTTAGATATTAAACCACCAAGCGTTGTGGAGATGTTAAAGAGACTGAACGACATGGCTCTCGTTGAATATCGAAAATATGAGGGTGTGAAATTAACCCCAAAAGGGAGAGAGATAGCACGTGTTGTAAAAGACCGACATGAGACGATAAGAGCGTTTCTGGAAATACTAAAAGTGCCAAAGAAGATAGCGAATAAAGATGCGTGCATAATCGAGCATGAATTGGAGCCTGAAACGATAGGGCAACTGAAAAATTTCGTGCGGTTCGTGAAGTCCGCACCGGATTATCCGCAATGGCTTGAACACTTCGAAACGTTCTGTGAGACCGGGGTGCATCCCTGCGAAGTGGAGAAGCAAGAAGCAAAAGGTCATCGGTTCTTTCGCTAAACCCGAACTTATTTAGGTTTTTCTAACAAAACCGAGCTTTTTAGGGGATCTTATTTATGAGCCTAACAACCATCTTCACGTATAGTTAGGTTGCCTAAAAGAAACGGAGGGGTTATGAATGGACGAGATGGAACTAACACGATTGATGAAGGAGCTGATGCGGCTACTTCAGAATATCTCTGAAGAAGGCGAAAGCGAAGAAGATATAGACGAACGGTTTGAAGCGATAAAACGTGAGTTGGGCTCGTGGTTTATTGACGGTTATTCGCTTTATCATGCTTCGTAGCTGTAAGTAACACGAACGGAGGAGGTAAAGAATGGCCGAGGGAAATGGACGCGGAAATGGTAAGTAAGAGAAGGATATGGGCGTATCAGTATCTCAGCGGCGAAAATGGTTGGCAATGATGGCGTTGTTTATGCTTTAGATATTCATCCTCTGGCTAGCTATAAGGGCAGTTGAGAAAGAGATAAAAAAGAAAGAAAAAGCGCTACTGAATCTGCCTCCGGTTTTTTGAGCGAAAATTACAATATAATACGCTTTATAGTTGAGGGTATTTTCCACCCTCAACTGTAAACATGTATGCCGAAGAAGCTCATAGCGGCTTCTTTTCATGAAATATGTAGTGATCCCAAAACACGTAGTAGTGCCCATACATAACATAAGAAAGAACGATTTTTGTTCGATCAAACTCAGGCATTACCGAAAAACTATCCTTTTGGAGTATAATTTTCACTCGGCGGGCTGGCCTTGTAAGTGGCATTCTATTCGTTTTGCATAGTTTTGTAGTGTTTTGAGCAAACGCTGTTTTTTTGTTTGAAATGCGATTTTTTATTTGAGAAGTGTTTTGATCAAATTCGGAGGCAGTAGCGTGCTTGGTTGTCGAGTTTGAAAAGATTTGAAAACGTTTGCGCAAAACGGTAAACGGAGTGAGGTGGCAGCGTTTAGGACGGAGTGCAGGCTGTAGGCAGGCCTGAAGGTTTTTAGCGGGTGCGAGTTGAAATCAGGCAGGTGCTGTGTTTCAAGTGATTTTGAGGTGGGCTTTGTAGAGCGCTTGTGGAGCGAATAGGCGATGCTCAGTACGTATCTTGGTCTGATAGGCGTATTGTAGGAAAAGTGCTATCGGAGTTGGTATCGGCGGACAAGTCGGTGTCTACTTTCAGGGTATATAGAGGGCATAGGATGGATGGTATGGCCGTATCTTTTATATACCGATATTGCATGTCAAAAGTAAAGGAGATTATTTAAGATTTTTTTCCCAGCATCTGTAATCATCCACTGGTTTTGCCTTCCAACCTTCTTCCCTCTAACTAACCCCTGACTTACTAATTTCCATAGGTACACTTTCGCTTATCATACACTCGCAATCCCGATCCAACGTGCTCATTCCACGCACGCAGTAACCTGCTTATCGTAATGCTCACTACGTTGCAGCACTACATGAACCTGCCTTTTGTTGACGAGGATAAGAAATAATGCGACGTTTTGGACTTGAAAAATAAAAAGGGGTTAGTTTACCTTTCCCCCTTCTATCAAACTTTTTTATTCTACTGCTTGCAGGATGTCTTCAGCTTTCACTGTCTTCCTTCCGGCGTGCTTCGCGAGTGCTACGGCTTTTTTCGCTATTTTCGCGCCTTCTGCCTCTAAGAGCTCTGCCAATTCCGCGGTGGCGTCTCCGCTTACTCGCTCTGCTCCTGCGTTCTTAATCAACCTGGTTACAGGTGCTATTGGTAGTTCAGCCATTTTTATCACTATGATTAGATAACGAGGGCATATATAAGCTTTTCGGTTTTTGTGACTCCGTGAACCTGCCCTTTGTTGACGAGGACAAAAAAGAGATGAAGAGGTAGGTGGAAGAAGCGTAAGAAGGGTTTTTGAAAGTGTGGAGGTTGTCCAGCAATTCAAAATAAGAAGAAAAGAAAGGCAAATAGAGCTTCAAATCCAAAAAGAAGCGAAATTTTTGGTGCCAAAATCAATTGTGGGTAGCCTCTGTGGTTTCTTTAATTACATGCTTAAGATGTGGTAAATGGCTTTTTAATGGGTTAACTCCTGGGTAGTATAGCTTACCTTTATTACTGGTTTTCCAACAAAACAACAATAACGAAAGGGGTTACTATAATTGCCGGTAATAACGGAACGAGCTTTTTATATTTCTTAATCCTATATGAAGTGTTATGAGGTACTGCATCCCGTGATAGAACCTTAAGTAAGCACAGCACCTACCACCACTAAAAAATGATAGCGGGGCTATAACCAAAGCTCCCAGGGAAAAATCGTAGAGGGTTGTGAAGTCCAACAAAGTTATGCGTGTGGTGGCGCAGGCCTCCTCGGGTTATCATCTCCTCCGTGCTTAGGTTTCGCGATAGGATGTAGCGCATTCTCGAGCAGCACTACCTGAACCTGCCCTTTCTCGGTGAGGATAAGAAGGAGATGAATGGGGTGGGTGGACGGATGGATATAATATTTGAGGCTTGCACAGTTTGATTTAAAAGAGATGATGGATAGGGCGGATTTCTTTGTTTGAATAACTTTCTCATTCGCTTTGTATTTTCGCTATCAATCTTTGAGCATCTTCCTTATCAATCCAATCTTCGATTAGAAATCTGACTTTTATCATCTTTCTTTCTTCATCTATACTTGCCAACTCGAAACAGTAGTCAGCCCACTCGAAAAGGGCTTCAGATTTTTTAATTGCTTCATCCAATGCTTCAATGGGCTGTCCTGAAAGGTCAGCTTCGCTATTTAAATTATTAATTAGAAGCTCACCTAACGCTTGCATGTCCTTATCTAAATCTGCTATTACATTACCATCTTTGTCCATAATTTGCTTAACTAAATAATCGTGTTTATGTTCTTCGTTCTTTTCTTCTCGACTCCCTTTAACCTTCTTTTTTTTCTTATTCATAGCGGTACACCTTTTTACAACCTAATAGTCTCTTTGGTGTCTCATTACGTTAGTTATGCAAAAAAATAAAAAGGGGTTAGTTTACCTTTCCCCCTTTCCTCTAACTTATTTATTCAACCGCTTGCAGGATGTCTTCTGCTTTTACTGTCTTCCTTCCGGCATGCTTAGCGAGTGCTACCGCCTTCTTCGCTATCCGTGCGCCTTCTGCCTCTAAGAGCTCCGCCAATTCCGCAGTGGCATCTTCGCTTACTCGCTCTGCTCCTACGTTCTTAATCAACCTGGTTACAGGTGCTTTTGGTAGTTCAGCCATTTTTATCACTATGATTAGATAATGGGGGAGTATATAAGCTTTTCTGTTTTTTTGACTACTGGAACATCGCCAAAGTCGATGAATGGGCGTTTTAGGCCTCTCTTCCTCAAGTGAACCTGCCTCTTGTCGATGAGGACAAAAAAGAGGTGAAGAGGTGGGGGAAGGGGGGTGTGAGCGCATTAGAGATAATATAAGGTATTAACGTGAACTACTGCTGCGGTATATAATTATGACATTAGAACCAACATAAAGGAAAGAGAAAGTGTAAAAAATGCAGTTGGTGATTAACACCTATGGATCTTATTTAAGGAAGAAGGGAAACTGCTTTTTGGTTGAGCAAAGAGGTGAAGTATTCAGGTTTAATAGGGCGTGAATTATGAATGATGGTAAAAATGATTGATATTAAGAGCCAAAATATTTTCCTACTAATTATGTTTTCGTGGATTATTAAGCTAAGCGCCGGCGATGGCAATAAATTCCGGCAAAACGTCCTTGATTCCGTTGATAATGAACTGGATGGCGATGGCCATCACGATAAGCCCCATGACCTTTGTGACCACTTTACGACCGCCTTCCTTGAGTCGTTTGTCAATGACATCTGACCTGGACATCATTACATAAGATATGCCAATGCAGAGGGTAATTCCTATATAGACTCCCAGAATACACAATACACCAGTGAAGATATCCTGAGAATCCAGTATCTTCTCAGCCTCAGCGATTAGCACCACCACGGTTACGATGGTGCCAGGGCCAGCGATAAATGGAATTGATAGCGGTATAAGTGCGATGTTATCGGCGGCATCACCCGCTTCTTCATGGCTCGTCTTGGGATTGAGCATAGTCACTGCGGTTGTGAAGAGTAGCACACCGCCGGCGATTCTGAACGCCCCAATCGAGAATCCGAAAAGTTGGAAAAGTAATAACCCCGTCATCGAGAAGAAAACCAGTATCCCCGCTGAGTATTTTAACGCCCTTTTAATGATTTCTTGCTTTTGTTTAGGCGTCATTGTTTCGGTAAGTGCAATGAATATCGCCGAGGTTGAAAGCGGATTTGATATTACAAGGATAGAGATAATCGCACCAGTGATGAACTCTAAGGATAGAACGGAATCGACCATATTTGCCCCCTATTTTTTAGTTTGGAATGATTGATTGATTGTAATTTTTCCCTGTATACTATTTTGCACTTAATGACCTAAATTTCGGAGTATATAAACATTCCGTTTATCACGCGACCATCAAAAAAGAAATGGAGAGGGTTTTCATAGGGCGTCCCACGGCAATAAAGTGTGAAAAATACAACAAACGTTCTCTTTTAAAGATAGTTCCTCGGAGGCGGATGCCAAAAATCCTAACTTTATTCGACTTTTATCTCAAAACCTAACTTATTTAGGTTCCTTTAGTAAAACAGAACATTTTTAGGGCAGGATTTTTGTATTCCTAACTTTAAAGTAGAGATAGAGAAAAAAAATGGTGGAGAAGCGGTTGAGAGATCTGGACGCAGGTGAAAAAGGAGAAGTCATTCGTGTTGGGGGAAGTAGTGCCTTACGCAGAAGAATAATGGATATGGGTATCGTAAGGGGTGCAAAGATAGAGCTGGTGAGAAATGCTCCACTTGGTGACCCCGTGGAATTCCTTTTGAAAGGGTATAACCTGACGTTACGGAGAGAGGAGGCAGAGAATGTATGGTTAGAGGTGGAAGAGTGAGAAGCAGGAGTAGAATTTTCGGTGGTGGGTCAATTGACCATCTATGCAAGGACATAGAGCATCTTCATGACGATGTAGAGCATGTAATAAAAGCGCATCATACCGAACTTGAGGGGAATGAAATAAGAGAGCACCTGGGAGAAGTGAATGAGCGCTTACATGATTTGATGGAGCACGGCAAGGACTTGAAGGTGGTAATGCCTTTAACAGCTCTTTCAGTGGGTGATGATGGAGAGATAGTGGAGATGAGAGGAGGAAGAGGGATGCTACGTCGCCTTTCGGATATGGGCTTCACACCATCAGCAAGAGTAAAAGTTCTGGCGTCCTGTCCACCGGGACCGATGCTTATTGGGGTGCGAGATGCACGAATTGCGCTTGGGAGAGGGGTCGCAATGAGGATAATGGTGCGTGAGAGGAGGTAAAAAGAGATGATAACGGTAGCATTGATAGGAAATCCAAATGTGGGTAAGACGGAACTTTTCAACCGACTTACAGGATTGAAGCAGCATGTGGGTAACTGGCCCGGTGTGACGGTAGAGAAAAAGACGGGGAAATGCACGTATAAAGGAGAGGAGCTGGAGATCGTTGATTTGCCCGGGACTTACAGTCTTACCACTCATGCAATAGATGAATTGATAGCGCGAGACTATATCGTCAAGGAGAAACCCGATGTGGTGGTTGACATTGTGGATGGCACGAATTTGGAGCGGAATCTATACCTCACACTCCTTCTGCTGGAGTTGGAGGCGAATGTCTTGGTGGCGTTGAACCAGTGGGACATGGTAAAAGAACGAGGAATTGACATAGAGGTGGATAAACTGTCTGAATTTCTTGGTGTGCCGATCGTTACAACAGTTGCGCCCACGGGTGATGGTATAGAGAAGTTGAAAGAGGTTGTGGTGAAGGCAGCGAAGGGTAAAGAAAAGAGGAGAAAGGTAGTGCTGGGGTATGGTGATGACATAGAGGCGTTGATAAAGAAGGTGGAGAATGAAATCAGTAAGGATATGAATTTGTCGAGCACGTATCCATCAAGGTGGCTTGCGATAAAGGTGTTAGAAAAGGATGATGAAGTGCTGAAAATGATAGAGGATAGTCCGTATAAAAACGAGATAATGGAGATGGTGAGATAAAATGAGTGCGGTTTTGGGTGAAGATCCAGAAGTGATTCTCGCAGAGAGGAGATACGGAGCGATAGCGAAAATATTAGAGACGGCAGTAACGAAGACGGATGAGAAGAAGTGGACTTTTACCGATATGCTTGACCATGTTTTCCTGCACCGTGCACTTGGGATACCGATTTTTTTGGCGTTGCTCTGGGCTGTTTTTCAGTTCACATTCGCTTTCTCTGAGCCGTTCATGGTGATGATAGGGATATTCTTTGGCTGGCTCGGAGGCTTAGCAGAGGCGGGGATAGCAAATCCACACCTCGCATCCTTCGTAGCGGGAGGGCTATGCGATGGACTTGGTTCGGTTTTAGTGTTTGTGCCGCCGATTTTTATGCTGTTCCTTGCGCTTGCTATATTAGAGGATAGCGGCTACCTTGCAAGGGCGGCGTTCGTGATGGACCGAATCATGTATAAATTGGGGCTGCATGGTCGCTCTTTTATACCGATGATGTGCGGATTTGGCTGTAATATTCCTGCGATTATGGCGACTCGTAGTATCGAGAATGAGAAGGACAGGATGATCACGATATTAGTGAACCCACTAATAAGCTGTGGAGCGAGATTGCCGGTGTATGTGCTTATTTCAGGCGTTATCTTTGGCAGTAGCTATTTAGCAGGGACTGCGGTATTCTCGATGTATGTGCTTGGTATCGCGCTGGCGATAATAATGGCACTGATATTCCGAAGAACGTTATTCAGAGGAAAACCCGCACCTTTCGTGCTTGAACTGCCTCGTTACCAGGTCCCGACGGTGAAGAGTACGCTTCTGCACATGTGGGAGCGAGGCAAATGGTTCCTGATAAGAGCAGGGACGATCATATTTGCCGTAGTAATTGTGATCTGGTTTCTTTCAGTGCATCCATGGGCAGCAACAGAGGGCGGAGAGATTATCGAGGCATCGTACGTAGCAGGACTTGGTCACTTCATCGAACCGATATTCGCACCATTTGGCTGGGACTGGATAGCGGGCGTTGCGATTATCTTCGGATTCCTCGCGAAGGAGGTAGTAGTAGCAACGTATGGTATGCTGCTTGGAACGGGAGAAGAAGCCGTGGGCGATGCGCTCGTCAGTATGGGTGTGTTCACACCGCTAACAGGATTTGCATTCATGGCGTTCGTTTTAATTTATATTCCCTGCGTTGCAACGATCGGTGCGATATGGAGAGAGACGAATTCAGTGAAGTGGCCGCTGTTTACCATGGCGTACCTAACAGCTCTGGCATTTATAGTTTCAGGGTTGATCATTGGGATAGGTCACTTGTTAGGGTTTGCATAAATGGATGAGGAGGTAAAAAGACAAAATGACTGATTTTGACATCGGCAAAGGGAAGATGATAGGAATATACGCATTAGTTCTTGGTATTGTTTATCTTGCCTTCGGAATAATAGAAGTGTTTGGAGGAGCGGGAGATATAATACCCGGTGATTTGTTCGGTGGATTTGCACTGGCGGTTATAGCAGCGACGTATTTAAATGGCGTAAACGGGCTTTTTAACGGTAAGCATCAAGGCTTGTCATTCCTTATCGGCGGATTGTTTCTCTCAACAGTTTTCGGTGTGCTATATTTGCTGTTGATGGGCGCCGATGGGCTCATGTACTTACTTGGAGAAGCGGAGGAGTTCTCAGTACTCGCAGGTTTCAGACCTGCAATCTGGCTTTTCTTTTTGTCGCTGCCTTTAGCTTACCAAGCTCGGGCATTGACGAGGAAAGTGACCTGGTAAGCTGTTGCATTTGCGAAGAAAAAGGAGGAAGAAGATAGGAATTGTAAAGTGGGCAGTAAAAGAGGGGGTTGTGGTCTGCTACTTCCTCTCGCCAAAAGCCATTATTAGATCGAAATATCTTGTGAGTTCATGGACGCCCCGTTTCTGCCCCGCACCTGAAGTCTCCATGCCTGCAGGTTAGCGAGCGCCTTCCCGCTTCCGAAAGCCCTCGGCAATCTCGCCCATCTGAGCGAACCAGACACCATCGTGCTCCAGCATATGACAAATGAGCCGTTCTACCATCTGTAGCCGGTGATAACGCCCAATGATCTGCGGGTGCATCGTCAGGAGGTAACAGCCGTTGCCTCCCTCTTCGTAGGCACCATCGAAGTCTCCGCGCCAGATCTCTTCGACCTTGGACGGCGCGCTCAGGCCCGGGAGAACGATGGGATGAAAGAGGAACATGAAATGGCAGGAATCAGTCAGTTCCACCGCTATTGGAATCTCAACAATGTTTGTGCGCACTCCCTTGTCTTCCACCCAATACGGATGGTCCGCCCCAAACTGGCTCGAATCGTACTCAAACCCGTACTCGGTCAGGAGGCTGTAAGTCGCTTCGGATAGCTCTCCAGACGGCGAGCGGTAGCCGCGTGGCCTTTTCCCTACAACTCGTTCCAAGGCTTCTATGCCTCTTTCGATCATCGTCCTTTCTTCCTCAGGAGTCAGAAGGTTCGGTGGCTCGTGAAGATACCCGTGATGGCCGATCTCATAGCCTGCGTCGGCAATGGAGCGTACCACGTCCGGGTGGCGGTCCGCAGTGTAGCCAGGAATGAAGAATGTCGCCGGTAAATCGTACTTACTGAGCAGCTTGAGAATCCTTGGCACACCTTCGGTGGCGCCGTAGGTTCCGCGTGACACTGCAGCAGGGAAATCCATCTTTGCCGTACCTACCCAGTACGACTCCGCATCAAAATCAAACGTGAGGGCAACCGTCAATCGCCGATCATCCGCGCTTCCAGCTTTTCCTACCATTGATAGCCTCCTTCTTCAAATTGATTTACTTTGGGCATCGCTTCAGTCTCATCACTTTTGGCTGAAATGAACATCTATTGGCCACCGATGTTTATCCTACTTAGCGGCACGAGCGCTTGCAAAGTAGCGATGCCCGATTCCTCTTTGGTCACATACATAGTCCTTTATCATATTTAAAGTCTTTTGTCGATGACTATCAACGCTATTATGCAATCTGTGCCAGCGGAAGTTTTGTGTATGAACGAAGAATAAATCCAACTCTCGATATGGACAGCGAACGAAAAGATTATAAATACGCGCCACCTATGTAAGTTAAAGATAGGAGGTATGATAAAATGCCAAACGTAACGATAGAAGGGCCAAAAATAGAAGAGGTAGAAATAAAAAGGGAGTTAGTCAAGGAGATTACGGACGCTCTTGAAAAAGCTTACAAGATCCCGAGAGAGGCGTATGTCGTAGTAATTAAGGAGAACTCGCCTGAGAACGTTGGTGTTGGCGGTAAGCTAATTATAGACCGATATGAATAACCGATCGTCTTATAAAACGGAGCGAACTTCTTCCACTCACAAAACGTTCTATAAAAAAATCTACGAAGCTATAGAGCGAAGTTGATATGAAAGGAGCAATTTTTAGCGAGCCTGAGAGCACATAAGAAGCCGATGAAGAAGCGTAGCGGCGGAGATAAGCAAAGAGAGAAGACGGAATATAATGAGACGAAATGCAAACTTATTTAACTATCCAATAGCTATGTAAGAAGTTGTAATGACTACGATAGAAGAGTATTTTAAGAAGGATAAATATGCTGAGTTGACGGGGATTAAACTATTAGAGATCTCAGAAGGTAGAG
>Ga0209121_10004660_pt1 | contig 12706 bp, 8 predicted proteins | sample Cruoilmetagenom3_FD_187292 | JGI IMG/M metagenome (GOLD analysis project Ga0209121, IMG submission 187292) | Oil polluted marine microbial communities from Coal Oil Point, Santa Barbara, California, USA - Sample 3 (SPAdes) (version 2) | ecosystem: Environmental > Aquatic > Marine > Oil seeps ... | reverse complement strand
TATCGGCTGCGGTGTTTCGCGATGCGTCGTAGATCCCCGTTGCATCACTCTCATCGTGAATGATCGGAGCGCCATCGACAAGTGCCTCATCGATCGAGAGAACCAACGGGAGTTCCTCGTAATGAACGTCAATCAGTTTTAACGCTTTAAGGGCGATAGCATCCGTCTCAGCTGCCACGGCGGCAACACGGTCCCCAACAAAGAGAACCTTGGTATCAAACATCCGCGTGTCGTAGGGGGAGGGCTCGGGGTACCCCTGGCCAGCGGTAGTGTAACGCGCAGGTGGGGTATTCTTGTGGGTGAGAACGCAGGCAACACCGGGTAGAGCTTCAGCCTTGGAGGTATCGATCTCGATGATCCGTGCATGAGCATGGGGACTTCCGAGGATCTTTACATGGAGGGTCGCGGGTAAATCGAGGTCGGCGACGAACTTAGGCTTTCCGGTGACCAGTGCGATCCCGTCAACCTTCTGCTCGCTTCGGCCAACGACGGCAAATCCCTTTTTCTGCGCATCAGTCATCGGTACCTTCTCCCATCCTTCGCGCGGTCTTGATCGCCTCGACCTGCTTCACATAGCCGGTGCACCGGCAGAGGTTCCCTGAGATACCCTCTCTGATCTGCGCTTCACTCGGATTGGGATTGTGGGTGAGGAGGTCTACCGCAGCGATCACCATTCCTGGTATGCAGTAGCCACATTGGATCGCCCCTTCCTCTAAGAAGGCTTGTTGAACCGGGTGCAGTCCTCCATCATCTGCGAGTCCCTCCACGGTGATGACCTCCCGGCCGGAGGCCTTGGCGGCAAGAACGAGGCAGGAGTTCACCGCTCGCCCATCGAGGAGGACTGCACACGCCCCACAGTCCCCGGAGCCGCAGCCCTTTTTCACTCCTTTGTATCCCTCGCGCCGCAAAAGCTCAAGGAGCGTTTCCCCGGGTTCGATCTCCACATTGCGCTTCACTTCGTTCACAGTCAGTGTGATCCTCATTGTTTTTCCCCCGCCAGCCGATCCCTGATCTCTTGCAAGCAGCGCTTTACACAAACGTAGGTCAGCTGCTTTCTGTACTGCGCGCTCGCCCGCAGGTCATCACGCGTATCGGCAGATTCACGCGCGACGTGTGCCACCTGCTCGATCGTCTCATCGGTCAGTTCCATCCCCATAAGGGCCTTCTCCGCCGTGGGGAGCGCCGCGCCCAACCGTGGTGTCCCACCAGCGACAATTCGCACCACAGTGCAGCGGCCGGCGTCGACCTTGACAAGGCAGGCGCAGTTGAGCAGTGCTACGTCGAAACCGGTACGGCTGAACTGGTGAAATGAAGCCGCAGTCCCAGAAGCAGGAACGGGAAGAAGGACTTCGGTGAGGATCGACCCGGAAAGGTGCGAACGTGTGGGATAAAGATCAGAAAGCGGAATGCTGTGATACTTCCCATCAAATAGGGTGACCTTCGCATCGAGGGCAAGGAAGAGGGGGATCACATCCGACCATGGATTGGCGCTTGCAAGACTCCCCCCGATCGTCGCCAGATTGCGCAAGAGAGGCGAGGCAACCTGGTGGAGCATCCCCACGATCACCCCGTCAAGGTATTGGGCGACCGCTGGATGCTCGATGATCTTCGTCAACATCGTTGTTGCCCCAATGGCGAGGCCAGCCTCGTTTTCCTTGATATAAGAAAGAGAAAGCTTGGAAAGGTCGATCAGCGTGGTAACAGCGGGAGGCGAAAACAGAACAAGCTCGATCCCTCCACCTATCACGCGGGCACCCTTGCCCCCCTCCTGTAGCAGGGTTAGGGCCTCTTTGAGAGTTGTTGGCCGCAGGTACTGCTTTAGCTGGGTGAGGGCCACTTTCCCTCCTTTTCAGCCATTGTCTGCATCGGGAAAGAGCGGGACAAGGGTGTGCGATTCCACATCGATCAAGCCAAGGTCGGAGAGGCGAAGCTCGGGAATCACAGGAAGGGCGAGCAGGGAGAAGGTCATAAACGCGTTGTTGAGCGAGCAGCCACACGCCATCAAGGCTCGATTAAGTCCCTCTGCTTGCTCAGCCACCGTCTCCACCGGCTCCTCAGACATTAACCCCGCGATCGGAAGCGGTATCGAGGCCTCCACTTTGTCGTTCTTTACCAGGCATACGCCACCGCCCATCTCGGCGACGCAGTTTCCCGCCTTGGCCATCGCCTCATGGTCTGTTCCCATGATGAGGAGGTTGTGAGAGTCGTGCGCCACCGTGCTTGCCAGGGCGCAGCGGGCCTTGAGTCCAAACCCCCTTACAAACCCGTGGCTTATCCTTCCGCTTCCGCGGTGCCGCTCCACCACGGAAACAAACGCGACATCGTGGGCCAAATCAGGACATACTCTCCCTTTCTTCACTGGAAGTTCAGTAAGAACAGCGCGGTTTACGACCTGGTTTTCGATAACCTCCATCACCCGTGCTCGAAGGACGCCTTCTTTAACCGGTGCGGTAACCGCAAAGTCGCTAGACTTAAGCGCCCGAGCCAGCCGGACGCTTCCCCTCGCTTCCTTGGGATAGGGGTAGAGAGCAATATCGACTACCAGCTCTCCGCCTTGCGCAACCACCTCCCCTGCGGCAAAGACGACGTCGATAGTGAATCGTTCAAGGTCACTTAAGACGAGGATATCGGCATAGCGGCCAGGAGCGATGCACCCGAGGTCATCGGCTACGCCAAAGTGCTCTGCCGTGTTTAAAGTTGCCATCTGGATGGCGGTGAGCGGGGCAATGCCTTCGCGAATCGCCAATCGGACAACGTCATCCATATGGCCGTCTGAAAGGAGCGTTCCAGGGTGACGGTCATCCGTGCACAACAAAACATGCCTCGGATCGACTCCCTGTTCAGTAATAGCAGGGAGTTGAGCGGCAACGTCATGCCAGGCCGAACCTTGGCGAAGCATCGCGTACATCCCCTGCCTGACCCGTGCGATCGTGTCCTCCTGACGCGTCCCTTCGTGGTCATCGCTCGGTCCGCCGGCGGCGTAGGCGTGGAAGAGCGGACCAAGATCGGGAGAGGCGTAGTGGCCACCGACAACTTTTCCCGCTTTTAGTGTCTCCGCAATCTCGGCATGCAAGGTTTCATCCCCAGCGGCAACGCCAGGGTAGTTCATCACCTCTCCCAGGCCGATCACCCCGGGCCAAGTCATGGCTTCTGCAACCTCGTTTGGCCCGATGCTCGCGCCAGCCGTTTCGAGGCCCGGTGCCGACGGAACACATGATGGGACCTGAACATAGATTTGCATGGGAGTGGTTGTTGCTTCCTGTGCCATTAGTCTGACACCCTCAAGTCCAAGAACGTTAGCGATCTCGTGCGGGTCGATGAACGCTCCGGTCGTTCCATGGGGAAGGACAGCGCGGGCAAACTGACTAACGGTGAGCATCGAGCTTTCTACATGCATGTGAGCATCGAGCAAGCCAGGAACCAGATAGCGCCCTTCAGCCTCGATGATCTTCGTCTTCTCACCGATCATAGAATCCCCATTGGGACCACAGTAGGCAATCCTGCTTCCCAGGATGGCGATATCCGTGTGCTCAATGATCTCGCCCGAGCAGACGTTCACCCAGCGACCATCACGAATGACCAGATCGGCAGGCCGGCGCCCCATCACAAGGGCAACCAGTTCACGCGTTATATCGTGTCGAGGTGTTCTTCTACTCATGTGATACTAAAAAGGGCGGCCGCCCTCTTTTGAGGGAGCCGCCCGGACTTCATGCTTTCTCTACGGTTCACCCGGCCATGGTCCGACGACACCGTCGACTGCCCACTCCATGGTGGTCAGCTCGGCAACTGACATCCGTGAACCGACCGGGACACGCAGGTTTCCTTCGCGGTCTGTAATCGGTCCGCTAAACGGGTCAAAGATCATTGATGGGTCGGTCATCTGCGTCAGTCGCGCCATCACAAGGTCGTAGACGCTGATCGTCCCGAGGACTGGGTCGTCAACGGTGACTGCTTTCAGTGCATCCTCGTAGTCGGGGTTAATCAGCATCCCTGGCTTGGCACCCATCTCCACCGCCTCTTCCCGCAGCAGCCACCAGTAATCGAGGTTCTCCAGGTTGTGAGCGGTGTACACGCCAGCGTATACCTTGGCCAGGCAGTCGAGGTAGATCGCCTCCCAGTGGACCAGCTGCCCGGAGACGCAGTACTCAGGGCTGAACTGGTACATCGGAGAATAGTGGCCAAAGCTGGGCAACTCATGCTCGGCGGCTACCTGGACCACGGTAGGCGAATCCTCAGTGAAGGCAAAAGCGTCACAGCCTTCAGCGACCAAGGCTTCGGCGGCCTCTTTGGCAGCAGTGGGATCGTACCATGCCTCGATCCAGCGCACATGCACCTCTGCCTCTGGGTTAACCTCTCGGGCACCAATCGTGTACGCACCGATGTGTCGCTTCAACTCGGGAATGGGGAATGCGCCCACGTAAGCGATCTTGTTCGTTTTGGTGAGCGCGCCGGCGATAAGGCCGTTTAGGTAGTAAATCTGGTAGAAGTCAGCCATGTAGGTCATCTCGTTCGGCACACGCAAGAATCCGGAGCAATGCCCAAAGATCCTGTCCGGATAGCGCTGTGCGGCAGCGAAAGTGCCATCGATGAAGCCAAAACTGGTCGTAAATACGACGTCGCAGTTCTCGTTTTGAATCAGCTTGTCGATGTAGCCCTCCACCTCTCCCTCAGGGACACTCTCGATGTAAACCGTCTCGAGCCAAGGGAATATATCCTCGCAGATCAATCGCGCGGTGTTATGCGCATGGCTCCACCCGTAGTCTCCGATCGGCCCCACATAGATGAACCCTGCCTTGAGCGGTTCACCAGGGACGTACTCTTTGGCTACTGTCAGTGCACTCAGGCCAAAGATGAGAGCCAACGCTACAACCCCTATTAGAGCGACTTTTGTCTTCATCTTTCCCTCCTTTTGATTTCTTTGTCGATTTTGGAGATTTTTTTGGTTCCCTCCCACCTCCTTTTTACTTAAGTTTATCCTTCACCCCTCGTATAGGGCAAGGTCAGGGCAGCTGGTGCCCCCATCCTCTTTTGTAGTGTCCCACGCGATACAGCGATCAGGACAACAATCGCAAACGCATACGGCATCGCCCTTAACAGTTCGGGAGATACCCACGGCTGCAGGCGGAATGATAGATGGTACAGAGCAGCGAACAGATAGGCTCCCAGCATGCCGATAGCCGGATTCCAAAAGGCAAATATCGTCAGCGCAATGACGATCCATCCCATCCCTGCTGTCATTCCTTCGGTCCATGCAGGACGATAGGCAACCGATAGATAACCACCGGCTACCCCGGCTAGAATCCCTCCCACGACGACGCACAGGTAGCGCACCCGACCGACGTTTATTCCCAAGGAATCAGCGGTGGCTGGGTTCTCCCCTACCGAACGAATGGTAATGCCGATTCTGGTCCGATACAGGATGTACCAAAGCAACGGGACCAAAAGGATGGTCAGATAAACGATCATGTTCTGTCCATCAAACAGGATCGGTCCCAAAACAGGGATATCTGAGAGAACAGGAACCGTGATCTTCCCTAAAGGAGCAGGAAGAGGTTTGCCCTCCCAGCCACGGCCCAGCACTCCCGATAAGCCGAGGCCGAGCATCGTTAGGGCAAGGCCGGAGACAACCTGATTTGCCTTCAATGTGATGCTGGCGAATGCATGGATCAGTGAGAAGGCACCACCAACAACGGCCGCTGTTAGTATCCCAAGCCAGGGGTTGCCCGTGGTATAGGCTATTGCAAAGGCGGAGTAGGCACCCATGATCATCATTCCCTCGATGCCCAAATTGAGCACGCCGGAGCGTTCGGCGTAGATCTCACCGAGTGTCCCCAAAAGAAGCGGCGTTCCATAAGCAAGCGTACGGCTAAACGTTGCGATGACCCATGTTTCCCAACCCATCATCGCCTCCCAAACGAAAAGGATATCCTGTAGTGCATGAGAAGTTCGCTTCCAATGAGGAAGAATAATATCAGTCCGTTAAACAAATTTATCAGTTGAAATGGAAGTCCCAACGACACCTTGATAACGTCTCCTCCAGCCATGATGACCCCGAACAGAAGCGAGGTCACAATCACCGCCAGGGGATTTCGCCGTGCCAACCAGGCGACGATGATCGCAGTGTACCCATAGCCCATGGAGATTTGGGTCGCGCTTCGCAGCATACCATGAATCCCTGCCATTTCTCCTACCCCGGCCAGCCCCGCCAATCCTCCGGAGATGAACATCACAAGGAGCGTTGTCTTGAGGTGGCTTATCCCAGCGAAGCGCGCTGCATCGGGGTTTTCCCCCACCACCCTGATTTCAAATCCTTGGCGAATGCGGGTGATCAGGATGTAAGCCGCAACAGCGAGAACAAGACCCAAAACGAGCGTTGGCCAATGAATGCGGGTCCCAGGAATAAGCGGCAACATCGCTGCGCTCGGGAACTTATCAGTATAAGCGAACCCGCGCATCTGTGTCCCTTTCCAAGGGCCGTGGATGAGCCACTCAACGAGGTAGATGGCGATATAGTTCATCATCAGAGTGGTAATGACGTCGTTTATTCCCAGCCGCGCCTTCAACGCAGCGGGAATTAGTCCCCAGAGGGCACCCGCTAAAAAGCCAGCGATGAACATCGCTGGGAGGAGCAGGACATCGGGTAGGCCGGAGAACAGGGCTACCCCGGCTGCGGCCACTGCTCCTAAAAGAAGCTGCCCCTCAGCACCGATGTTCCAGAACAGGGCACGAAAGGCGATAGTTAGCCCTACCCCACAGAGCAGAAGCGGGATTGCTCGACGCACGGTCTCGGCAAGGCCGAGCTTGCTTCCCAGTGCACCTTTCACGATGAGTTGGTAAGCACGAATGGCAGAGACACCATAGGCTTGGAAGAAGATCCCCGCAACTACCAGAGCGGCGAGGATGGCGAGGATCGATACGGTGAAGATCGTCCTCCCCGATGGGACCGGCCTTCGCTCGATCTTAAGCCACTTCGGTGCTCGCAACTTCGACCTCTTCCTTCCGTTCTCCGGCCATCATCAACCCTATCTCATCTATCTTCGCCCCTTCGGCATCGACGATTCCCATCACCTCGCCACTGAACATGACCAGGATCCGATCGGAGAGCGCCATGACCTCTTCCAGATCCTCAGAGATCAGGAGGATCGCCGCTCCCTGATCCCGCTGTTTCAAGAGTACCTGCCTTACCTGTTCGGTTGCTCCCACATCAAGGCCGTAAGTTGGATGGGCAGCGACGATCAGACGCGGGTTGCCCAAAAGCTCGCGTGCCAAAACCATCCGTTGTATATTGCCGCCGGAGAGGAGTTTGGCTGCGGTATTATCGCTCGGGGCGGCGATCTGATAGTCGGCCATTGCCCGCTGCGCGTTCGCCTCGGCCTTCTTGTAGTTGAGGAAGACCCCCCGGGAGAAGGGCGGATGGCGGTAGTCCTTTAAGATCAGGTTCTCGCGGACACTCATGTTGGGGACTATCCCCATCTTGATCCGCTCCGCGGGAACATGGGCAACACCAAGGTCGGCGATCTCCCGCGCGGAGCGGTTGGTAATCGCCTTCCCCAATAGAATGACTCTTCCCTTCGTCGCCCGGCGCAGGCCGGTGAGCACCTCAGCAAGCTCCGCTTGACCGTTTCCCGACACGCCGGCCACACTAAGGATCTCACCACCGTAGATGTCAAACGATACATTGCGCAGTGCCTGAAGTCCCCGATCGCTTAACGCGTGCAAGCCATTGACCTCTAACAGCTTTTCACCCCGCTGTAGGGGACTTTTCTCAAGCCGGAATATCACCTCCCTGCCGACCATCAGCCTAGCCAAGGAGGGTTTGTCCGTCTGCGAGGTGGGAAGTGTGGCCACAAGCTTCCCCTGACGCAGCACGGTCACCCTGTCACTCACCTGCATCACCTCGTCCAGCTTGTGAGTGATAAAGATGATGGTAAGCCCGTCATCGACCAGCGTGCGAAGCGTAGCGAACAACTGATCAACTTCCTGGGGGGTGAGCACACTGGTTGGCTCATCCATGATCAGAATGTCAGCTTCGCGGTAGAGCGCCTTTAGGATCTCCACCCGCTGTCGCTGACCGACTGAAAGCTGCCAGACCTTCGTCTGCGGGTCGACTTGTAGACCATATTCTTGAGCGATCTTTTCGATCTTCTTACGCGTTTTACGGAGGTTAAGGAAAAGGCCAGTCCCCTCATCCAATCCGAGGATGATATTCTCCTCCACCGATAGCGTGGGAACGAGGCGAAAGTGCTGGTGAACCATCCCAATATGGTGAGTGAGCGCGGCCCGCGGTGAGGAAATCTGAATCGGCTTACCGTTTAAGAGAATCTCGCCTGCGTCGGGCTGGTACAACCCATACAGGACACGCATCAGAGTCGTCTTACCTGCGCCGTTTTCTCCAAGCAGGCAGTGAATCTCACCGCGCTTTATATCGAGGGCGATTCCGTCATTAGCCAGAACGCCGGGGAACCGCTTGACGATCCCTTTAAGCTGTACAACATAATCCGCTGGAGTAGCCAGAGTCACTCCTTTGATCCGATGTGGTCCCCGATGCGGTTATTCTATTGAGTTTATTATTGTAAAAACGAAGCACGAAACTGTCAAACGGAATATAACTATTAAGGAGGCTATCGTCAAGCGATCAGTACCCTTTGTAAGTTCGCCTACAGGTACGATCGCTCCGTGAAGAGGGTGCTCTTGCTAGGGAACAGTCGATTGGCTATAGTGGCCGGCAAGGCAAAGAGTCAGGAGGTGCTATGAAAAAACTTATCGAAGGGATAAGAATCTGGGATGGGGCCGATAGCCTGATCGAGGACGGAGCAATCCTGATCGACGGAAATACAATCGAGACGGTCCTTACACGTGAGGCGCTCTCTTCCTATGAGTTACCTCCCTCAGTCGAGCGGATCGACGGAGTGAGGAAGCTCGCCATTCCAGGGCTCATCAACGCTCATACCCACCTCTACAGCAGCCTCGCCCGCGGGATGGCGCTTCCCGGTTATTCGCCACAGACGTTCACCCAGATCCTGGAACAGTTGTGGTGGCGGCTGGATAAGGCCCTGGACGCAGAAACGGTCCGTGTAAGCGCCCTTGTAGGAGCGATGGAAGCGGCCCGCTGTGGGGTAACAACACTGATCGACCATCATGCAAGCCCGCATGCCATCCCAGGAAGCCTCGCCTCGCTACGCCAAGCGGTCTGCGAGGAGGTAGGGTTGCGCGGCGCGTTCTGCTACGAGGTCTCCGACCGCGACGGAGCAAAGATCAGCGACCAAGGGATCACCGAGAATCTCGACTTTCTCACTACAAAGGACTCTCAGGATTCGTTGAGCACCGGGCTTTTCGGATTGCACGCCTCATTCACCCTCTGTGATGACACCCTCGACAAAGTTGCCCGAAACCTCCCCAATGACGCAGGGGTGCACATCCACGTTGCCGAAGGACCTGAGGACGAAACGCAGTGCGTAGCAGAGCATGGCCTCCGCATCGTTGAACGGCTGGAGGGATTCGGTCTACTACGCCCCACCTCGGTCCTCGCCCACTGCCTACACTTAAACGATAAGGAGAAGGACCTGGTTGCAAAACGAGAAGCGATGGTAGTTCACAATCCGCGCTCAAACATGAACAACGCGGTCGGAGTATTCGACATGGCTGGTTTCCTCGATCGCGGGATTACCGTTGGCTTGGGGACAGACGGCCTTGGGGCGAACATGCTAAGCGAGCTGTTCACCGCTGCGCTCTTGCAGAAGGCGAGCAGCCGTGATCCTCTTGTCGCCCCGTTCTCCGCCCTTAATAGGCTTCTCTTCTATAACAACCCCCTCGTTGTCGAGCGATTGTTTGGAATCAAGCTCGGACGGATCGTACCCGGGTACCCAGCCGACATCGTCTTGCTCGACTATCAACCGCCGACACCGCTATCCGCCGAGACCATCCTTGGGCACCTGCTGTTCGGGATCTCAGTCCACACACTGCGGGTCTCAGATCTCTTCGTCGCTGGGCGACCGATATTAAGGGACGGACGGTTCCTTGACCTCGACGAAGAAGGGATCTACGCTCATGCTCGGGAACAAGCAGCAAAGCTATGGGAAAGAGCAGCGTGAAATCGGTCGTAGCTACGCAGGAAGCGCACGCCGATCTGTTTCGATTTCGTGCTTGAGTTCTGCTATAAGGAAACCATGACAAGAGATGGAGGCGTAAGGGACAATATGGCAGTGAATCTGGCATTTCCCTGCTTTCTTGGCTTCCTCATGAATTTTATAAGGAGGCCAGGAAACCATGAAAGAGAGAGAAACGGTGCGATGTGCCTACAAAATTAATCTTTTCCTGGCGTTCTCGTAGTTTTTATATTGTCTACAGCGACGAGAACCAACCTTTGCCGCGGCAGGATACTACGGCGCTGCTAAGGAGGATAAGGCATGTCTGACGCAATGAGGGTTCAATCGTTCTCCGAGCTGCTGGGTTCAATCCTGCAGGAGTACGAGCACAACGAGAGTATCTTCGGGATTCATCGCTCCCTGTTCTACGTGCCGAAGAATGAAAGCCCGTACGCGACGGAGATGTTCGGTAGCCACCTCGCTACCCCCATCGGTCCGGCAGCGGGGCCGCACACGCAGCTAGCAAGGAACATCATCTGTGCCTGGCTCTCCGGTGGTCGGTTCATTGAACTAAAGACCGTTCAGATCATGGACGAGCTAGAGATTCCTCGACCGTGTATTGACATGGAAGATGAGGGCTATAACGTCGAGTGGTCCCAGGAACTCAAATTGGATCAGTCTTTGAACGAGTATGTACATGCCTGGGTTTTGATCCACGTCCTGCGACGGCTGCTTGGCTTTGAGGGTGAGGTCCCCTTTGGCACCATCTTCAACATGAGCATCGGTTACGACCTTAAAGGGATCAAGAGCCCACCCATGACCCGGTTCATGGACCGATTGGACGATGCGTCTGCAAAGATCAATGAGATCAAAATGATCCTTAAACGACAATTCCCTCAGTTTGCCGATATCAAGATCCCGCCCCGGCTCACAAACAGCGTCACACTCTCCACCATGCACGGCTGTCCACCGGACGAGATCGAGCAGATTGCCCGCTATCTGTTGGAAGAAAGAGGGCTTAACACCCTTGTCAAACTGAATCCCACCCTGCTCGGCAAAGAAACGGTGATGCGCATCCTCCATGACGACCTCGAATTCACCGAGATTCAGATCCCCGATGCCGTGTTCGCGAACGATTTGCAGTACGACCGAGCAGTGGAATTGATCAAGACACTTAAAAGAACGGCCGCGAAGCGCGGCCTTTACTTCGGGGCCAAGCTGAGCAACACCCTGGCGATGGCAAACAACAAGGAGACGCTACCCGGCAAGGAGATGTACATGTCGGGGCGTGCCCTCTACCCGATTACGATGACTCTGTTTGACAAGATCATGCGCCAGTTCAATGGCGACCTAAATGTGTCTTACGCGGGTGGCGCGGACGCGCTCAACGTAACTACTCTCCTGGTGGCCGGCGCCCACCCGGTGACGACCGTCTCTGACCTGCTCAAACCGGGAGGCTATTCCAGGCTCCTACAGTATCTGAAGAACCTGGAACGTGAGATGCGCGCACGCAATGTCTCGAGCTTGGACGAACTTGCGCGCGATCGCCTCGCCAATCTGGAACGGGCGGCCGCTGAGGCGCTTGAAGATCGCCGCTACAAGAAGAGCTACCATATCTGCGGCCTGCCTAAGGTCGAATCGGGGCTAGGATTGTTTGACTGCATCGCCGCGCCGTGTGTGGAGCAGTGCGCAGTGGGCCAGGATGTGCCCGAATATGCCTGGCTGATCGCCAAAGGGGAATACGACCGCGCGCTTGCGGTAATCCTCGCCCACAACCCTTTACCCGGGGTGACCGGGTACATCTGCACTCACCTCTGTCAGAGCCGTTGCACCCGCAACAACTACGATGAGCCGGTAGCGATCCGCGCACTCAAGCGATTTGCTACCACGATAGGCAAAGCCGATCAAATCGTAAATCGTAAATCGCAAATCGTAAATCGCAAGGTGGCGGTCATCGGCAGCGGCCCCTCGGGGCTGGCTGCAGCCTCATTCCTTGCTCTAAACGGCGTTTCGGTAACGATCTACGAAGCCAAGGACGTGGCAGGCGGAATGCTCGCTATCGCTCCAACATTTCGGCTTCCTCCCACTGTCGTGAAAGAAGATATCGACCGGATCACTGGGATGGGCGTCGACATCAAGCTTTCTCATCCCATTACCGCACCGCCGGAGGAACTGCTAAACAAAGGCTTTGATGCGGTTTACATTGCGTGTGGATTCCAAAAGGATGCCCGTTTGAAAATCGAAGGGATAGAGGGCGAAGGCGTCTTCACCGCCCTTGACTTCTTGGAGCGGGTAGCACGAGGTGAGAAGCCGGCGTTGGGTTCCAAGGTGCTCGTGATCGGTGGCGGGAACACGGCGATGGACGCAGCACGAACGGCGCAACGCCTTACGGGTAACCCGGTCACAGTCCTCTACCGGCGAACTCAAAGCGAGATGCCCGCCGAAGAGGAAGAGCTGTGGGATCTTCTCGAAGAAGGTAACCACCTGGAAGAGCTCGTATCTCCAAAGAGTGTCATCCTTCAAAACGGCGCGGTGACCGCACTTCAGTGCGTGCGTAACAAGCTCGGTGATCCGGGAGCGGATGGGCGAAGAAAGCCAATCCCCATTGAGGGAAGCGAGCT
>Ga0209121_10004659_pt1 | contig 12711 bp, 11 predicted proteins | sample Cruoilmetagenom3_FD_187292 | JGI IMG/M metagenome (GOLD analysis project Ga0209121, IMG submission 187292) | Oil polluted marine microbial communities from Coal Oil Point, Santa Barbara, California, USA - Sample 3 (SPAdes) (version 2) | ecosystem: Environmental > Aquatic > Marine > Oil seeps ... | reverse complement strand
TTGGTGCCCAGGAGAAGACTCGAACTTCCACGTCCATAAGGACACTAGCACCTGAAGCTAGCGCGTCTACCATTCCGCCACCTGGGCAGGTGTCGTGAGGGCGGGATTTATACCTGCGGGATGGGGGTGTCAACGGTCCGTGGTTCCCAATCAGCGTGTTCCGAGATTTTTTTAACAAGTCCAGCATCCGCAACACAATAATCCGCGACAAACAGTACGAAACTACCTTGTCCGGCGAACCTTGGGGGAGTATTGCTAAGACACGTAATATTTAAGGAGTCTCCAACATGTCCAACACAACTCCAGTGGTTACAATCTTCGGCGGCTCCGGCTTCGTTGGCCGGTATATCGCTCAACGCATGGCGTGCGCCGGATGGCGGGTTCGCGTAGCGGTTCGTCGCCCGAACGAGGCGATGCACGTAAAGCCGTATGGTGATGTTGGGCAAGTCGAACCGATCCTTTGCAACGTCCGCGATGAGGCGTCAACGCGCCGCGCGATTGCAGGTGCGGATGCGGTCGTGAACTGTGTTGGCATTCTTCAGGAAACAAAGTTCCAGTCATTCGACGATATCCATATCGACGCCGCCGAAATGATTGCGCGCCTGACGGTCGAGGCGGGTATTTCGAAACTGGTTCACATTTCAGCGCTAGGTTCTGATTCATTGAACGATAGTGCTTATGGCGAAACCAAAGCAGAGGGCGACTCGCTCGTTTTGCAGGCGATGCCGGACGCAGTGGTGCTGCGTCCTTCGGTAATATTTGGCAGGGAAGACCGGTTCTTTAACCGCATTGCGGAGTTCAGCCGCCTTAGTCCGGTGATCCCGCTTATTCATGCAGAGACACAGTTTCAGCCTGTCTATGTTGCCGATGTAGCCGCTGCCGCCGCAGTTGCGATAACTGGTGATATCGCAGGTGGTGTATATGAACTCGGCGGACCCGAAGTTGCCAGCCTGCGTGAACTAGCGCAAAAAGCGGTCGATGCGACGGGGCGGAAGCGGGTAGTTATCGACGCACCTTTGTGGATCGCGCGCTCCAAAGCCTGGGCCTTCGAGATGTTCGAGAAATTCACTGGCGGATTGTTCCCGGCCATGGTAACACGCGACCAGATCCGGTTGCTGGCGTCGGATAATATAGTCGCTGAAGGCGCTGCAGGTTTTGAGGCCTTCGGGATCACACCGACCGCGATTGACTCGATTTTGGAGGAATACCTTTACTGTTATCGTGCGAATGGCCAGTTTGCCGCGAACACGGATGCCAGCAAAAAGATTGGCGTTTAGACGTCAGGTATACGCCACGAACAACAGCACCACGCCCAGCACGATCCGGTAAATTACGTAGGGCGTGAAGCTAACGCTGCGTAACAGGCGCATCATCAACGTAAGTGCAAATAGTGCGGCAACGAAGGCCATCGCAGCAGCGATACCGGCGTATTTTGCCATCTCCCAATCCGCTTGCCCAACAACATCCAGTGCCAGCAAGCTGCCCGAAGCGATGATGGTGGGGATCGACATCAGCATTGAAATCCGCGCTGCTTGTTCCCGCCCGTAACCCAGCAGCCTTGCGCCGCTGATCGTTGCCCCAGAGCGTGAGGTTCCGGGGATCAGGGCCAGTGCTTGCCAAATGCCCAACACGATGGCTTCGCGCAAGCTCCAGCCACGCATCTCCTTTTCGGTGCCGCCACGCTGGTCGGTCCAGTACAGCACCAACCCGAACAGGAGCATCGCCCAACCGATAACCACGATAGAACGCATTGCGTCAGCCAGACCGGTCACCTTCAGGATGAAGCCTGCGATAACCACGGGAATGGTCGCCACGACCAATAGGATCGCGAGGCGGGCACCATCTGATGCTCGATTGCCGCGAAGCACATCCAAGGCACCGCGCAGGGCTAGTCCAACGTCCTTCCGGAAGTATAGAATGACCGCCAACAACGTGCCCACATGGACCGCGACATCAAGAGTGATCCCTTGGTCTTCGGCCCCGGTCAATGCGGGTAAAAGGATCAAATGTGCCGATGACGAGACGGGTAAAAACTCGGTTAGGCCCTGAATCAGAGCCAGAATCAGCAGATGAAAAAACGGCATTACGGTTATCCTGATTGATTCGGCAGCAATACGTGGAAACTATACCGCCTTGTTTCAAAGGTCATTCGGCAATTTAGTAAACATATGATACCTATTAATTGAGAGATTTTAGCATTATTTTGCTATTCCACTGCAATTCTTGCTTTTAGGTCAGCAATACTGCCTTTATTGATGTGAAGGCGCGCGCTAATAAGGACGCCGGACGGTCTTTGTGACTGAATAGAATAATACAGAGGTAGTGTATATGGCCAAGCAGCCCATGTTGAAGTTTGTAGATGTCGAGCGGGAAATGCCAATCAAACGCACCGCAGACGATCGCCGCGATGACTTTCAGGAAATATACCACGAATTCGTTAACAAAAAGGCGGCCGAGCAGGCCAGCCGTTGTTCCCAATGTGGTGTGCCGTATTGTCAGGCGCATTGCCCGTTGCACAACAACATTCCTGACTGGCTGAACATGACAGCGACCGGCCGCCTGGAAGAAGCGTACCAGATCAGTCAAGCCACCAATACTTTTCCGGAAATCTGTGGTCGGATCTGCCCGCAGGACCGCCTGTGTGAAGGCAATTGCGTGATTGAACAGTCGGGCCACGGCACGGTGACCATCGGCGCGATCGAGAAATATATTACGGATACGGCTTGGGATAACGGCTGGGTTAAGCCGCCTTCTCCAGCGATTGAACGAACAGAAAGCGTCGGAATTATCGGCGGTGGGCCGGGAGGACTGGCGGCGGCTGATCGCCTTCGACGCCTTGGTTTCAAAGTTACGGTTTATGACCGTAACGATCGTTCCGGCGGGCTGCTGACATACGGTATTCCGGGGTTCAAACTGGAAAAAGATATCGTCATGCGCCGTGTACAACAGCTGGTCGACGGCGGCGTCGAAATCGTTAACAATTGCGCTGTTGGCGAGAGCATCAGCTTCGCCGATATCCGCGCAAAACACGGCGCAACCATCATTGCGACTGGGGTTTACAAGTCTCGCGACCTCAGCGGGCCGGGCGCCGGTTTGGGCGGAATAGTTAAGGCACTCGATTATTTAACGGCCAGCAACCATCTCAATTTCGGTGATACGGTGCCGGAAATCGATAGCGGCGAACTGAACGCCAAGGGCAAAAATGTTGTGGTCATTGGTGGCGGTGATACGGCCATGGATTGCGTCAGAACCGCGATCCGCCAAGGTGCAAAATCGGTGAAATGCCTATACCGTCGCGACCGTGCAAACATGCCCGGCTCGGTTCGGGAAACACAGAACGCAGAAGAAGAAGGCGTCGAGTTTGTGTGGCTGGCAGCGCCGAAGGGTTTCACTGGTGGTGATACCGTGACCGGCGTGATGGTCCAGAAAATGCGCCTTGGTTTGCCGGATGCCTCGGGCCGTCAAACACCCGAAGAAATTCCCGGTGCGGATTACGTGGAAAATGCCGATCTGGTCATCAAAGCGCTTGGTTTCGAGCCCGAAGAACTGCCGGTTCTGTGGAACACTCCGGAGCTTGAAGTGACCCGCTGGGGCACTATTTCCGCTGATTTCACGACCCATGAAACCAGCCTGAAAGGCGTTTACGCCATCGGCGATATCGTGCGCGGTGCGAGCCTTGTGGTCTGGGCAATCAAGGACGGACGCGATGCAGCAGACAGCATTGCCAAACAGCTGACGGGAGCCGCGTAATGGTTAATTCCGGACAAAACACACGGTACACAACCTGTGCACAAGACGTGCACAATGCGTATGCACAAATCAGGATTAATGAACGTAAACAAAAAGTTAATGGGTCACAGGCCCTGACAGAACGCGTTAATCTCTCCGTAACTCCAGGAGTCCTACTATGACCAAATATGATGAAAAATGGGCCGCGGAACACGAAGTCGCGCGGAAAAATCTGGCTGAAAACGGACTTTACCGCGAAGACGACGAGCACGCTTCTTGCGGTGTTGGCCTTGTAGTTTCGGTGGACGGCGAACCTAGCCGTCAAGTCGTTGAAAACGGTATCGCCGCGTTGAAAGCGATTTGGCATCGCGGCGCTGTGGATGCGGACGGGAAAACCGGTGACGGCGCAGGAATTCATGTGCAAATTCCGGTCAAATTCTTTTACGACCAGATCCGCCGCACAGGGCACGAGCCGGACTCGAATCTGATTGCGGTGGGTATGGTCTTCCTGCCGCGCACGAACTTTGCTGCGCAGGAAACCTGTCGGACAATCGTTGAAACCGAAGTTCTGCGAATGGGATATTATATTTACGGCTGGCGCCATGTGCCGGTAGATATTTCGTGCCTCGGCGAGAAGGCGAATGCGACGCGTCCGGAGATCGAGCAGATTATCATCTCGAATTCGAAAGGCGTTGACGAGGAAACCTTCGAGCGCGAGCTTTATGTGATCCGTCGCCGTATTGAAAAAGCGGCGGCTGCGGCGCAGGTACATGAACTTTATGTGGCTTCGTTATCGTGCCGCTCGATCATCTACAAAGGTATGATGCTGGCCGAGCAGGTTGCGGTTTTCTACCCCGATCTGATGGACGAACGCTTCGAGAGCGCCTTTGCGATTTATCACCAGCGGTATTCAACCAACACCTTCCCGCAGTGGTGGCTGGCGCAGCCGTTCCGCATGTTGGCGCACAATGGCGAGATCAACACGCTGAAGGGCAACGTCAACTGGATGAAGAGCCACGAGATTCGTATGGCGTCGAATGCTTTTGGCAATATGGCCGAAGACATCAAGCCGGTGATCGCGCAGGGTTCGTCAGATTCGGCGGCGCTCGATTCCGTGTTCGAAATGATGGTTCGTGGCGGGCGTACGGCGCCGATGGCCAAGACTATTCTGGTTCCGGAAAGCTGGACCAATCTGGCGGCCGAGGTGCCGCAAGAATGGAAGGATATGTATTCCTATGCGAACGCGGTGATGGAGCCGTGGGACGGTCCTGCGGCGCTGGCGATGACCGATGGTCGTTGGGTTTGTGCCGGTTTGGACCGGAATGGTTTGCGCCCGATGCGCTATGTTGTGACTGGCGACGGCTTGCTGATTGCCGGTTCCGAGGCAGGTATGGTGCCGACCGACGAGATGACTATCGTCGAAAAGGGCGCGCTTGGGCCGGGGCAGATGATCGGCGTCGACATGACGGACGGGTCGCTTTGGCATGATACGGAATTGAAAGACCACATGGCCGCCGCACAGCCGTTCGGAGAGTGGGTCGAGGCAATTACCAACCTTGAGGAAATCACCGACGGTGTTGACGAGATGCCGAAGTTCACCGGTGCGGACCTACGCCGCCGTCAAATCGCGGCGGGGTACTCCATCGAAGAACTGGAGATGATCCTGCATCCGATGGCAGAAGACGGCAAAGAGGTTCTGGCCTCGATGGGGGACGATACACCGGCGGCGGTTCTGTCCGAAAAATACCGCCCGCTCAGCCATTTCTTCCGGCAGAATTTCTCGCAGGTTACCAACCCGCCGATCGACAGTTTGCGCGAATTCCGCGTGATGAGCCTGAAAACACGCTTCGGTAATCTGAAAAACGTGCTGGATCAGGATAGCAGCCAGACCGAAATTTTGACACTGGACAGCCCGTTCGTGTCGAACGGTCGTTTCTCGGCAATGATGAAGTATTTCGGCGACAGTGCGGTTACGATTGACTGCACCTTCCCTGCTGATGACCCGCAAGGGCTACAGAACGGTCTTTACCGTATTCAAGCCGAGGTCGAGGAAGCTGTTCGTGCGGGCACGGCCCATGTGGTTCTGACGGACTCGCATCAGAACGAAGAAAAAGTTCCGATGCCGATGATCCTAGCGACGTCTGCTGTGCATAGCTGGCTGGTGCAAAAGGGCTTGCGGACCTTTACGTCGCTCAACGTTCGTTCGGCGGAATGTATCGATCCGCACTATTTTGCGGTGTTGATCGGCGCGGGTGCGACGACGGTAAACGCTTATCTGGCGCTCGACTCGTTGGCGGACCGGATTGAACGCGGATTGCTGGAATGCACTTTGGATGAGGCCAAACAGCGGTATCGCGAAGCCATTAACCAAGGCTTGCTGAAGATCATGTCGAAGATGGGAATTTCGGTTATTGCGTCCTATCGTGGTGGCCTTAATTTCGAAGCCGTAGGGCTTTCGCGCGCAACGGTTGCGGAGTTCTTCCCGGGTATGCACAGCCGAATTTCGGGTATCGGGATCAGCGGTATCCAACGCTCCATTTCCAAGGCGCATGCCAATGGATGGCTGAAGGGTCAGGATATTCTGCCGATTGGCGGTTTTTACAAATCTCGCACATCTGGCGAGACGCATGCATGGGAAGCGCAAGCGATGCATTTGTTGCAATCGGCCTGTGATCGTGGCTCGTTCGAGTTGTTCAAGCAGTATTCGAAAAACATGCAATCCCGCCCGCCGATTCATTTGCGCGATTTGCTAGACTTCAAACCTGCTGTTGCGCCGATTTCTGTCGACGAAGTGGAAAGCATCACCTCGATCCGCAAGCGGTTCGTAACACCGGGCATGTCGCTGGGGGCGCTTAGCCCCGAGGCGCATAAAACGCTAAATGTCGCAATGAACCGGATCGGCGCGAAATCGGATTCCGGCGAGGGTGGCGAAGACCCCGCGCATTTCCATCCGGAGCCAAACGGTGACAACCCGTCAGCGAAGATCAAGCAAGTGGCATCTGGTCGCTTTGGTGTAACAGCCGAGTACCTGAACCAGTGCGAAGAGCTGGAAATCAAGGTGGCACAGGGTGCGAAACCCGGCGAGGGCGGGCAGTTGCCTGGCATCAAGGTCACCGAACTGATCGCACGTTTGCGCCACTCGACCCCTGGCGTGACGCTAATTTCACCGCCGCCACACCACGACATCTACTCGATCGAGGATTTGGCGCAGCTGATCTATGATCTCAAGCAGATCAACCCGCGCTGTAAAGTTACCGTGAAACTGGTTGCGTCTTCGGGCGTCGGCACGATTGCGGCCGGTGTTGCCAAAGCCAAGGCTGACGTGATCCTGATTTCAGGTCATAACGGCGGCACTGGTGCCTCGCCTGCCACGTCGATCAAATATGTCGGCCTGCCGTGGGAGATGGGTCTGACCGAAACGCATCAGGTTCTGGCGCTAAACAACTTGCGCGACCGCGTAACTTTGCGCACGGACGGCGGTCTTCGGACCGGTCGTGACATTGTGATTGCCGCAATGATGGGGGCCGAGGAATACGGTATCGGGACCGCGGCGCTGATCGCAATGGGCTGTATCATGGTGCGTCAGTGCCAGTCGAATACATGTCCTGTCGGCGTTTGTGTGCAGGATCCGAAGCTGCGTGCGAAGTTTACCGGTAGTGCCGACAAGGTTGTAAACCTCATCACTTTCTATGCGCAGGAAGTGCGCGAGGTGCTGGCTTCGATCGGCGCGCGTTCGCTGGAAGAAGTTATTGGACGGGCAGACCTGCTGACGCAGGTTTCGCGTGGCTCGGCGCATCTGGACGATCTGGATTTGAACCCGCTATTGATCTCGGCAAGCGAGGCTGGCGAGATTACCTATGATCGCCATCGCGAACGCCAAGTGGTGCCCGATACGCTGGACGCCCAGATTGTTGAGGACGCGCAGCCGTTCTTTAATGACGGTGAAAAAATGCAGCTTTCCTATTCGGTGCAAAATACGCACCGGACGGTCGGGACCCGGGTTTCCAGCCATATCGTCGGAAAGTTCGGAATGCGCAACACGCTTCAGCCGGATCACCTGACGGTCAAACTGACGGGTTCTGCCGGTCAGTCTCTGGGGGCCTTCGCAGCACCCGGCCTGAAAATCGAGGTGTCGGGCGATGCCAATGATTACGTCGGCAAAGGTCTGTCAGGCGGTACGATTACGCTTCGCCCACGGTTGGGTAGCCCGCTGGTTGCGGCGGACAACACCATCATCGGCAACACTGTGCTTTACGGTGCGACCGACGGTAAACTGTTTGCTAATGGCCGTGCCGGTGAGCGTTTCTGCGTTCGCAACTCCGGCGCGCAAGTTGTGGTCGAGGGCTGCGGTTCGAACGGTTGTGAATATATGACTGGCGGCGTTGCGGTTATCCTTGGCTCAATCGGCGAGAACTTCGGAGCAGGTATGACCGGTGGTATGGCGTATATTCTGGATCCGGAAGACAAGGTGAAATGCCTCGTGAACATGGAAACCCTAACTGTTCAGACCGTTCAGTCAGCACATTGGGAAGCCCAGTTGAAAGGCTTGATAGAGCAGCACGTCGAAGAAACCGGCAGCCCACAGGCGCAAGAAATTCTATGCCGTTGGTCCGAGATGTTGCCGCAATTCAAGCAGCTCTGCCCCAAAGAAATGGTCACACGAATTCCGCATCCGCTTAGCGATGTTGAAACTGCGGCCACAGCCTGATACTTGCTGGTCCGGAGGCAACTTCGGACCAGTATGACATGGCGCGACCACCAAAACCAAAGCCTGTCGAGGCTCCAAAGCCGAAACCAAAGCGTGACTACTTTTTCCCTGTCCGTGTGGTAATCTGGTTTTTCCGGCCGTTCGTGAAGTTTGCACTGATTTTACTCGTCATATCGACTGCCATTGTTGGTATTTTCAAATGGGTTAACCCGCCGCTAACCTATTTAATGTATTCGGAATACAGTCGCCTTGGTGCGATTCAGTATGAGTGGCGCGACCTTGAAGATATGTCGCCCTACATCCCGCTTGCCGTGGCCGCCGCTGAAGACGCGAATTTCTGCGAGCATAACGGCTTCGACTTCGAGGCAATCGAGATGGCAATTGAGGAAGGCTCAGGCCGCGGCGCATCAACAATTTCTCAGCAAGTCGCCAAAAACCTGTTCCTATGGCCCGGTCGAAACTGGTTCCGCAAAGGACTGGAAACCGGCGTCACCGTTCTGATGGAGGGCCTGTGGTCCAAACGACGGATCATGGAGGTTTATCTGAACATCGTCGAATTCGACGAGGGCATCTTCGGGGTTGAAGCGGCCGTTGCAAAACACTTCACCACATCGCCGGAAAACCTACGGGTTTCCGATGCTGCACGGTTAGCGGTTGTGCTACCGAACCCGAAAGAAAGGTCCGCGAGCGGTCTGTCCCTGACATTGGAACGGCGCGCGAGCCGGATATCAATTGGTGCGACAACGTTGCGCGACGAGGGCCGCGCAGATTGCTTTCTTCCCTAACCTTCTTCTTGAATTGTTGTCGTAATCAGCCCATGAAGGGTAAAGATTTACGTTCAGGACTTCCAAATGTTGCGCTTATACCACCTGCCCCTTTCACCATTTTCTCGCAAGGTCCGCCTTGTTTTGGCGGAAAAACGGTTAGACGTAGAACTGGTGGTCGAATACCCGTGGGAAAGACGGCTGGACTATTTGCGACAGAACCCTTCGGGCAAAGTACCGATGTTGAAAGACGAAGGGCTGGTTTTGGCGGACTCAGCCGCGATCTTTGAATATCTCGAAGAAGTATATCCGGCGGTTCCGCTATTGCCGACCGACGCCGCAGACCGGGCCGAGGCGCGGCGACTAGCGGCGTGGTTTGACGATAAATTCCATCACGAAGTAACGATGAACCTTCTTCACGAACGCATTAACAAGAAGCTGATGAAATCAGGTTATCCGGACAGCCAGCGGATCAAGGCGGGTGCGAAAAACATCAAATATCATCTCGATTATATGGGTTGGCTTCTAGACCAGCGACGCTGGTTGGCCGGTGACCACATGACGATCGCGGATTTCGCGGCTGCGGCACAGCTTAGTTGCCTCGACTACATCGGTGATATTGATTGGGAACGCAGCGAAGCAGTCCGCGATTGGTATTCCAAAATCAAATCGCGCCCGGCGTTTCGCCCCCTTCTGTCTGATCTGGTTCCGGGCTTCGTTCCCCCGTCACATTACGCCGATCTGGATTTCTAAATGGGTACGGCCGCAAACGACGGTCTACTGGATCGCTTACGTGAACATGCGTTGGCGGAAGGGTTTTCGGGGTTTGGCGTATGTTCGCCCGATGCGATCCCCGAGGCAGCCGCGCGGTTGCGGAAGTATGTCGAGGGCGGCTATCACGGTGACATGAAGTGGATGGCCGAACGCCAGAACTGGCGTGGCGATCCATCCGAGTTGTGGCCGGAAGCACGATCGGTGATCATGTTGACCGAAAATTACGGCCCCGCCGACGATCCGCTACGCTTGCTCGAGATGAAGGATCGCGGGAATATTTCGGTCTACGCGCGAAATCGGGATTACCACGATTTGGTAAAGAAGCGCTTAAAACGTGTCGGTCGCTGGTTGTTGGAGCAAGCTGGTGGTGACATCAAAGTGTTCGTTGATACGGCACCGGTGATGGAAAAACCGCTAGGGGCGGCCGCCGGTCTCGGTTGGCAGGGGAAACATTCGAATCTGGTTAGCCGCGATCAAGGAAGTTGGTTTTTTCTAGGCGCGATTTTCACGACGCTCGATTTCACCAAAAACGAACCAGAAGTAGATCATTGCGGTAGTTGTCAGAAATGTCTGGATATCTGCCCGACGAACGCATTTGTGGGGCCGTACAAACTAGACGCCCGAAAGTGTATTTCCTACCTGACGATCGAGTATAGCGGTCCTATCGACGAAGCCCTTCGGCCGATGCTGGGAAACCGGATATATGGGTGCGACGATTGTCTGGCCGTTTGTCCATGGAACAAATTTGCGTCTGTCACCAAAGATGCGAATTACTGGGCGCGGGTTGAGCTACAATGTCCGAAGCTAGCACATCTGGTGGCCCTCGATGATGCGAGTTTTCGTGAAGTGTTCAGCGGATCACCCATAAAACGGATCGGGCGGAACCGGTTTGTTCGAAATGTGCTTTATGCCATTGGGAACTCGGGTGAGGCTGGTCTGCGCGAGTACGTTCGCCCACTGCTTGGCGACGAAGACGCCGTTGTGCGGGACGCCGCCGAATGGGCGATGAAGCGACTATCGGCGCAATAAAAAACCCGACACAAAGGTCGGGTTTTTCAATTCTGTATTTTGCAAAGCTTAGTGCAGCTTTTCACCAACGACGGCTATAGCATCGTCAATCAGCCCACCAGCGTCTTTGGCTGACATGTTCGCGGCGATAACTTCGCCAGCAGCCGCAATAGCGATGTTAACCGCTTTGTCTTTGACTTCACGAACGGCAGCTTCCTCAGCAGAAGAAATCTGATCCACAGCAGCCTGAAGACGACGAGCAATGCTGTCTTTCAGGTCGGCTTTGGCAGCTTCAGCAGCGATCTCGGCTTCGGTTTTGGCATGCTCGATGATGCCTGCGACCTGACCCTCAACCTCTTTGTGCTTACGCTCGAAAGACGCCAGAATAGTCTGGGCTTCTTCGCGAAGGGCACGTGCCTCGTCGATTTCGGATTTGATGCCATCAGCGCGATCGTCCAGCATTTTGGTGATTAACTTCGGCACACCGAAGTAAACCAGAACGCCAAGGAAGATCACGAAAGCGATCAGAACAACAAAGTTCGTGTCGTTTAGGCTGTACCATGCATAGTCACCACCAGCTGCGAACGCCGGAGTAGCCATCAAGGAAGCCATAAGAGCAATACGTTTCATAATCGTTTACCCTTTCAGACGTGCAGCAACGGCTGCTTTGAGTGCTTTATCATCTGAAGCCGATGGCATGATCGCAGCAACGATGTCGTTGGCGGCAACGCCAGCAACTTCTTCAATGCTTTTCAATGCGCTTGCGCGAATCTCGTCGATACGCACTGCGGACTCGGCGGATTTGGCAGCGATTTCAGCGTCGGCTTTGGCAATTGCCGCGTCGACATCAGCTTTGATCTCGGCTTTGGCTTCACCAGCGATGCGCATCGCTTCGGCGCGGGCTTCGGCCAGGGCGGCGTTGTACGCAGCCTCGGCTTCTTCCGCTTTGCGTTTGAATTCAGCAGCCTGTTCGATGTCGTTTGCAACGGCGTTATGTCTGTCGTCGATCACCGAACCAATACGTGGCAGAGCCACTTTGGCGATGATGAAGTACAAAACAGCGATCGCCACAACCAGCCAGAATATCTGGTTTGGAAATGTCGCAAAATCGAGCTGTGGCATTCCTACGGAAGTTTCAGCTGCATGTGCGGCGTCTTGAGTTGCCATGTTATTCTCCGATAGCAGGGCGGGCCACGTCTAGCGCGGCCCGATGCAATCCATTTACGGCCACGCGTATCGTGACCGCAGTTCGGCGGTTTGCTTAAACAGCAAACATAAGCAGAAGTGCAACGAGGAACGAGAAGATCCCCAGAGCTTCCGCAAACGCGATGCCGATGAACAAAGTAGCTGTCTGTTCGCCAGCAGCTGCCGGGTTGCGAAGTGCGCCGGACAGGAAGTTACCTGCAACAAGACCCACACCAATACCAGCGCCGCCCATACCGATGCTTGCCAAGCCTGCACCGATCATTTGACCCATTACTGCGATATCGCCTTCCATAGTATTCTCCTTTTTGGAATAGCTAGATTAGTTTGTCGACCCTAGTGGCTCGGATGCAACGCATCGTTGAGGTACACCACAGTCAGGATTGTGAAAACGTAAGCCTGAATGAAGGCTACGAGTAGTTCGAGGCCGTAGACCGCGACAATTGCGGTTATCGGGATAACAGCCCCAATCCCCAGTGCGCCGGCGAAACCGGCGAACACTTTGACCACCGCGTGACCAGCCAT
>Ga0209121_10004658_pt1 | contig 12714 bp, 12 predicted proteins | sample Cruoilmetagenom3_FD_187292 | JGI IMG/M metagenome (GOLD analysis project Ga0209121, IMG submission 187292) | Oil polluted marine microbial communities from Coal Oil Point, Santa Barbara, California, USA - Sample 3 (SPAdes) (version 2) | ecosystem: Environmental > Aquatic > Marine > Oil seeps ... | reverse complement strand
GTATAACGCAAAGGCGCAAAGGCGCAAAGGGTGCTATTATTCTTTGCGTCTTTGCGTCCTGGCGTCTTTGCGTTTTCGTTGTTTTGGATCACATCCGCTACCGATAATAACCTGGTCGTAATTGTTATAAAGCCAAAATGTAGTTGGCTGATTTTTGGTATGTTTTCATATTATCTCGATTTTAAGGGAGATGCTGTCGTGTGTAATTGCAGGACGACCTCATTCGGTTAAGCAACCAATCCCTCCATTAACCGTTCCCGTTTGATATTCGGATCGCATTTGTAATCTGAATATATGTCACACAATAATAACACATCTAGATGATGTATCCCTATCGATGCACCCATTCCAGGTTGTATGATGTTTTTATATCATCTATCACATGCAACAAAAATAAAAAAATTTGCTGCCGGCGGAGGGACGAAAACCGTTAATTACGATGGTGTAGGATTATCTTTGAAAGATAGGTAAGATATTGATTTTGAGAGAATCCCCTGGTTGAAGATTATAAACTCTCTTGAAATGGTTTGACATATATGCAATCATCCGGAAAAAAGTCACACATCTCAGTTGCAGGAGGTTATTTTGGCCTGCTCATATCCTTCCAGAGCTTGGCCATTCTTACTCTTACAACCGGACCAAGATGATCAGGAGCTACGTGGATATATAAAGAGAGGTGAAATGTTGATATGATATCCATCCCAATGGCAAGACCAATTATAACAGAAGATGAAATAAGAGCAGTTGAAGAGGTGCTGAAGTCTGGAATGCTTGCTCAGGGAAGAGTTGTTGAGCAGTTCGAAGAGGCATTTGCAGAATACATCGGAGCCAGAAGTGCGGTATCAGTCTGCAACGGTACGATTGCTTTGTGCGCGGCACTCAAAAGTCTGGGCATCAAACAGGGCGACGAGGTAATTACCACACCTTTCACGTTTATAGCCACTGCAAACTCCATTTTGCATCAGGGTGCCAGGCCTCTCTTTGCCGATGTGGATGAGAGAACGTTCAATATCAATCCGGATGACGTTCTGGAAAAGGTGACTTCTAGAACAAAGGCAATCCTGGGAGTCCACCTGTTTGGTCATCCATTCGATGTCCAGTCGATCCGGGAGATATGTAAGGATCATAACCTGCACCTCATCGAGGACTGCGCACAGGCACACGGCGCAAAGTATAGCGGCAAAAGGGTTGGATGCTCCGGAGTTGGATGCTTTTCCTTTTATCCAACGAAGAATATGACCACCGGAGAAGGAGGGATGATAACAACCAGCAGCGATGAGATTGCTGAAGCATGCAGGTTGCTCAGGAATCATGGTGATAGCGGGAAGTATTTCCATACAAGTTTGGGATTTAACTATAGGATGACGAATATCCAGGCTGCAATCGGCGTTGAGCAGCTGAGAAAGCTGGACGGGTTCAATGAGAAGAGGATAAAGAATGCAGAATACCTGAATAAGCATCTGATGAAGGCAGAAGGGTTGATCACTCCTTATAAGGACGAAAGGGTAGAACATGTATATCATCAGTACGTCCTCAAAGTTGAGGATGATTTTCCGATGTCCAGAGATATCCTCATGAATCGCCTGCAGGAAAAGGGTGTAGGATGTGCGATTCACTATCCTCTGCCAATTTTTAAGCAGCCATTGTATCAACAACTGGGTTATGACGATGCTGGATGCCCGGTTGCCTCGGAGCTAGCAAACAAGGTTTTAAGCTTGCCGGTGCATCCTGCTCTGACAGAAGATGATCTGAGATATATCGTCGAAGTTGTAGGAGATATGGCATGAGGTTGGGTGTTGTTGGTACTGGAAGCATGGGCAAGAACCACGTGAGGGTCTATTCCGAGCTTAAGGCTGTTGAAGATACCTATGTTTTCGATATGGACAAGGGCAATGCGAATAGAATGAGAGAGTATGGCGCAAAGGTTTGCGGTTCTATTGGGGATTTAATGAACGGCGTCGATGCTGTAAGCATCTGCGTTCCAACAAGATATCACCTTGATGTTGCGAAGAAGGCCGTTGAGAAAGGTGTACATTGCCTGATAGAAAAACCGATCACATTGAGCGTCGGAGAGGGAGAAGAGCTCTTAAAGGTAGTAAAAGATAAAGATTTGACCGTCGGAGTTGGTCATATCGAGAGATTCAACCCGATTGTAGATGAGATCAAGAAGATAATTACTAATCCGTACTATATTGAGATAAGAAGACATAATCCGGGCTCTGCGAGAATCACGGATAGTACCATTGTTGAGGACCTGATGATACACGACATCGATATTGTGTCCAATGTCCTGTTTGAGGAAGACGAGTATAGGATTTACAGCGCTGGAAACGACGATCTCTGCAAGGTTGTACTTGACTTTGGTGGATCGGTTGTAGCCATGTCTGCGAGCAGACTGGCATCTAAGAAGATCAGGTCAATATATGTCGAAGATAAGGATTTTACGATAGAGGGGGACTTCATGGCTCAGGAGATCTACGTGTACAGAATGCCAGAAAAATACAGCGTGGAGAACGAGAGATACACCCAGGAGAACATAATCGAGAAGGTATTGGTCAATAAGGTGGAGCCATTGAAGGTCGAGTTAAAAGAGTTTGTTGATTGTGTAATAAAGGGCAAGGAGTTTCCGGTTACACCAGAGCAGGCTCTCGAAAATCTGAGGATATGCGAGGCGATAAAGAAGTGTATGTGAAGCATCCGACGGCCATCGTGGAGAGCGATGATATCGGAGATGGCACGAAGATATGGCATTTTGCTCATGTAAGAGAGAGATCAAAAATTGGTAAAGATTGCAGTATCGCTAAAGATGTATATATAGACGCTGCGGTCGAAATTGGAAATAACGTCAAAATTCAGAACTTTGTGTCCGTTTACAGAGGGGTCAAAATAGAGGATGATGTCTTCATCGGGCCATCGGTCACGTTCACCAATGATCTGCATCCGAGAGCCGGTATCTGGAACGTAGAAAAGATAACTCCAACCCTCGTCAGGAAAGGCGCGAGCATAGGCGCAGGTTCCGTGATCATATGCGGCGTTGTAATTGGAGAGTACGCGATGATCGGTGCTGGAAGTGTTGTTACAAAAGAGGTTCCGCCATTTGGTCTGGTATATGGAAACCCGGCAAGGTTGAGGGGTTCTGTCTGTTATTGTGGAAATAAATTGAGTGACGTTGTTGAGGAGAATGGCAAGGAGATTGTGTACAACTGTGTTTGTGGCAAGACTGTGAAAATAGAGAAGGAGTGGCTGAAGTGATAGCTGTAGTCGGATTGGGGAAAGCAGGTCTGCCTTTATCTTTTGTCATAGCAGACAGCGGTCTCAAGGTCATTGGCGTGGATGTTGATGCGAAAAAATGTGACATGATAAACAGAGGCACAAATCCGATTCCGGAAGAACCCGGATTGGGTGAACTGGTCGAGAAGCACGGTGGTAAGAATCTTATCGCCACACCAGAATATGAAGATGCCGCAGGCTGTGATGTTTTCATCGTGATCGTACCGCTGTTTGTCGATGATACTTATAATCCAGATTTTGGAATCCTGGAGAGCGCCTTCAGAAGTGTTGGGAGGATTCTCAAGAGAGGTGATCTGGTGGTTTTGGAGACAACGGTCCCGCCGATGACAACAGAAACTCTGGCCAGGAGGTGGCTGGAAGAGGAGAGCGGGCTTGAGCTGGGAGAGTTTCATCTGGCGCATTCTCCGGAGAGGATTATGACGGGGTACAGCATCTCCCGGTTGAGAGAATTTGCCAAGGTTGTCGGGGGTGTGGATGAGGAGAGCGGCACGAAGGTATACGACATATACAAAAAATTTATTGCTGATCTGCATATGGTCTCCTCTGCGAGAGTGGCCGAGTTCATAAAGCTGATGGAGGGCTGCTACAGAGACGTGAACATCGCTCTGGCCAACGAGCTTTTTAAGATATCCGGCGAGCTGGGCATTAATTTTTATGAGGCAAGGGAGTATGCAAATCACGAGTACTGTCACCTTCACATGCCCTCGACGGGTGTTGGCGGGCATTGTATACCGGTGTACCCATGGTTTTTAATAAAATATATGGAGGAGAGGGAGAAGTTCAGTTATTCAGAATTGCTCCGAACTTCCAGGACAATAAATGATGAGATGATTGAATATTGGGCTGGAAAGATTATTTTAGAGTGTTTGAAGGTAAATAAGCCCCTGGATGATGTAAAAATTTGTATCAAAGGGATAACTTTCAGACAGGGCGTGAAGCAGTTGTATCATAGCAGAAATTTGGCGTTGGTCAAGCTTTTGATGGAAAAAGGATTGAATATATTCGTTTATGATGAATTATTTTCTGAAGAAGAACTCGAAAAAATGGGGTTGAGAGGGATTTCGCCCGATGATGCAGATTTGATCTTCGATTCTTCCGAGCTGTGGATGGAGATACCATGAAGGTAGCCACGAAGGCCATGCAGAACTCTTACGCGCCTCCCGGTTCAAGGTGGAAGCAGCGTTGTTCTCCAACGGTAGCAAGGTCTTCTCGGCGGGATATGTGGAGAACGACTCCAGCGGCGCCGGGATCTGCGTGGAGAGGGTGACTATTGCCAGGGCTATATCCGATGGCGAGAAGGAGTTCGAGGCGCAGGTCGTGGTGGAAGACTCGCCGGTGCAGGTTGCTCAAGGCGGGCCGGGGCAGGAGGATCGTAGGAGGTCCGCGCCGAGAAGAAGGCGCTCGGGGTGGGACGCCACACAACGTGCACCCATCGCGGGGTAACCCGCATTACACCTGCAGAATATAGGATACAAGCAGCCTATCAGATCTATCATGTGGAATAGCTTTAGACAGGTACGGGATCGGCGTCGTAACTCATCCTCACCGTCTGGCACGGTATTCTGGCATCTCGCCGACGACCACAAGCACAACCCCCACAAGCCGGTTCTCATAGGAGTTAAAGACTTAAGCCAACAAACCAACCCATCGCCAGCCGCGGAGGATTCAACCGATGATGTTCGAAGTTAACGCCTTTGACATAGAGATAGGACAGTACAAGGTGATGCTCAACCTGGCCGACGCCAGAGAGCTGGGGATGAACGCCGGTGACCGGGTACGGGTGCGGGCCAAGGGTGTCTCCCTCACGGCCATACTGGATATCACCACCCAGATGGTCAAACCCGGCCAGATAGGAACATTCACCGAGGCCCACCAGAGGATAGGCGAGGTAAAGGAGGTCGATATAACCTCCGCGCCGAAACCGGCGTCGGTCGGCTACATAAAAAGGATCATGGACAGGGACAAGCTCACCGAGGACCAGATCAGGACCATAGTCCAGGATATCGTCGATAACAACCTCAGCGACGTCGAGATCTCCGCCTACCTCACCACCCTCTACATGCAAGACTTCGACTCCCAGGAGACCGAGTGGCTGACCCGGGCCATGATCGATACCGGCGAACGGATTCATTTCGACACTCATCCTGTGGTGGACAAGCACAGCATAGGTGGTGTGCCCGGAAACAAGGTCTCCCTTTTGGTGGTGCCCATCGTTGCCGCGTCTGGCCTCCTCATACCCAAGACCAGCTCCAGGGCGATCACCGGTGCAGGAGGAACCTCAGACCTGATGGAGATCCTGGCCCCGGTAGAGTTCAGCGGCGACGAGATCAGGGAGATAACCGAGAACGTAGGCGGCATCCTGGCCTGGGGCGGAGCCACCAACATAGCCCCCGCCGATGACAAGCTAATCAAGGCAGAGTATGCCCTGACGATAGACCCCTACAGCCAGATGCTGGCCTCCATCATGTCCAAGAAGGGCGCCGTAGGCGCGGACGCCGTGGTGATGGATATGCCCGTGGGCCCGGGCACCAAGCTGGCCACGCCCACAGACGGCAGGGCCATGGCCAAGGACCTGATCGACCTGGGAGACCGCTTGGGGATCAGGGTGGAATGCGCCATGACCTTCGGAGGATCGCCCGTGGGCAGGACGGTAGGACCTGCGCTGGAGGTGAAAGAGGCTCTGACCATGTTGGAGGGCGGCGGCGGGCCCAACAGCCTGAGAGAGAAGAGCCTGGCCCTGGCAGGGATCCTCCTCGAGATAGGCTGCATGGCGGGCATGGGGTGCGTGGCCGCCCGGGGCGAGGGCAAGGTAGCGGCGGAGAAGATCCTGGAGAGCGGGGGCGCTCACCGGAAGCTGGTGGAGATCATCGAGGCCCAGGGAGGAGACCCCACGGTGAAGAGCAGCGATATCGAGGTGGGCGAGTACACCGGAGACGTCCTCGCACCCATCGGCGGCTACGTGATATCCTTCGATAACAAGCGGATAGTGGAGATCGCCAGGAGCGCTGGTGCTCCTGCGGACAAGAAGGCGGGCGTCCTCATTCACAAGAAGGCGGGCGAGGTGGCGAAGAAAGGCGAGCCGCTCCTCACCATCCACTCCGGCAAGGAGTGGGAGTTGCAGAGGGCGATGAACGACGCTCTGAGAGATATGCCCATCGTGGTCGAAGGCATGCTCTTGGAGAGGTATCCTCGGTACGAGGAGATCTAGGAGAACATTTAATATGCCAGGTCAGGGATTGAGATCCATGAAGGTCGCGGTTATTTATCACGAGGACTTCGGCACGGATGGCCACAGCGTCCTGAAGCTGAGGATTAAACCCTCCTTTGACGCCCTCATGAAGTCAGGTCTTGTCGACGGAAAGGACGTCCAAGTCATCAGGCCAAAGCCGGTGCCACTGGGGCTTGTAGAGGATGTTCATACCAAAGAACATATCGAAAACATACGTAATGAGCCCTACAACATGATCTACTACAACGTGGCCCTGCTCTCGGCAGGGAGCGTCGTCATGGCTGCCGAGATGGTGGCCGAAGGCGAGGCCGATAACGCCTTCGCTTACACCGGGACGGCGGGTCATCATGCCAGTTCCGGAAGCTGTTGGGGATTCTGCTACTTCAACGACGTGGCCATGGCCATCGTCCGGCTGAGAGAGATGGGGCTGGAGAGGTTCCTGATCGTGGACGTCGACCCCCACTTCGGCGACGGTACCAGGAACATCTTCGGCGACGACCCGAACGTTTTCCACATAAACTTCAACCACCAGTCCCACTCAAACTACGACACCAACAAGAACAACTACGACGTGGGCATCGGGTTCAACGCCGAGAACGACCAGTTCCTGAACGAGCTGATAAGCGTGATGGAGCTGGCCAAGGACTTCGACTTTCAGCTATGCTTCGTGATATTCGGTCATGACTCTCACCGGGACGACTACGGTGGGTTCGATCTCACCCTCAGCGCCTACCCCAAGATGACGAAGATCATCAGAGACGTCGTGGGCGACCGGGGCATAGTATTTGTTCTCAGCGGCGGGTCGAACGGCAAGGTCGCTTCCGCGGCCATACCTGGCGTGATAGCTGTTCTGGCAGGGGGGTGGCCGGTTTGAAGATGTCCTCCAACTGTTACAGCTGCGTAATGGACAGGGCCAAGTTCGAGTGCGACATGCTCTTCGAGAGAGATGAAGAAAAGCTAGAAGTCATGGAAGAACTCGTGGACTTCATGGCCGCTCACAAAGGCGACGTCTCTTCGGTGGTGGGCACGGAACGAGAGAACATCATGAAGCGACGGAGCGGCAACCTCGATCCCTACCACGACCTGAAGGAGGAGAGCAACCGGGCCGCCAGAGATCTTCTCCCCCTGGCTGTGGAGTTCTACGACAAATCTGGAGACGGGCTGGAAGCTCTGATCAGAATCGCTGCGGCTGCGAACTCGATGGAGTACGGGGTGAAGGGCCACGACTTCGATGCAAACACCTTCCACGAGGTCTTTCAGGACACCCTCGAGGAGAAGCTGGGCGGCGACCTGGAGAAGGCGAGAGGCTACCTGGACCGGTTCGAGAAGATCCTCTACCTCACCGACAACGCCGGGGAGATCGTCTTCGACCTGTTCGTCATCGAGAAGCTGGAGGAGAAGGGCAAGAAGGTGGTGATCGCGCCCAAGACCGAACCGATCCTCAACGACGTGACCGCCGAGGAGCTAAGAAGTATGACCGACAGGCCCCTGGAGCCTTCGGGTCCCGTGGTGGGCCTATCTCTGGAGGACGCTCGTCCCGAGCTTCTGGACCTGCTGTGGGACGAAGACTGGCTGGTCCTGGCCAAGGGGATGGGCAACTTCGAGACCATCACCGAGTTCGACGATCAATTGAAGGGCCGGTTGATCTACGTGATGCGTGCCAAGTGCGAGCCCGTAGCCCGAAGGGCCGGTGTGCCTCAGGGGTCCCTGGTAGTGATACCAGTATAATAATTTATTGTATATACACACTTATCTGAGATTAACAAAATATAACGGAGTTATATGTCAGGTAAAAGGATAGTCCTCACCAGCGATGCCACCATGATGAGCAACTACAACGGCGGGATACTATTGGGGTTCGGGGCCATACTCCCGGTTTCGGTCATCAATGAGAGGATATTCAGATGGCTCTTATGTCCCCCGGTAGAAGCTAAGGAGGATGGATCCGCAGTCCTCGCCCCCTGCGGAATGCGCAAGGTAGAAGCTGCACTTCTGGATGCGGGTTTCGGGCACGACGAAGTGATGGTAGCCCATCCAGACCACCTAGACAAAGCCATCGGGGCAAATACAGAAATCGTGGGCATAACACACGACGACCCTCTTGGTAAGATCGCCATCAGGGAGATCGAGGAGATGATCGGTCGAGGCCCTCCCTACAACCGGACCAAGTTCCTGGAGCTGCTGAATCATCCTCTCATCAGAAAGTATCGGCCCAAGGTTGTGATAGGAGGAAACGGATCCTGGGAACTGAAAGGGGAGAATGTCAAGGTGGACCACATATATATGGGCGAGGGCGAACGCAGTTTTCCCGATATTTGTAGGCAGATAATGAACGGCGAAGATGTTCCCAAGGAAATCTACGGTGAGATGGTGCCTGGAGATGAGATACCACTGAACCGAGGCGCGACCGTCGGCGGCATCGTGGAGATAGGCAGAGGGTGCTGGAGAGGATGCTCCTTCTGTTCACCCACCATGCGCCGCCCCAGATATAGACCCCTCCCCAATATCCTGAAGGATGCCAGGGTGAACATTCAAGCAGGACAGAAAGACCTGATCTTCCACTCAGAGGACGTCTTCCTTTATGGTTCTGCAGGCCACGTCCCGGACAGAGACCGACTGAAAGAGCTCTTCACAGAAGTGAAGAAGCTGAGGCCTAGGACCATAGACGTGTCCCACCTCTGCATGGCATCGGTCTACCATGGTCAGGACATCCTCAAAGATGTCTCGGAGATCGTGGGAATAGGCTCTGACCAGAAGTACATGTCAGCCTGGGTCGGGATCGAGACCGCAAGCAGCAAGCTGATGGCCAGACATATGAAGAACAAAGCCAAACCCGCGTCTGTAGAGATGTGGCTAGAGATAGTAAAGGAGTGCTACGGCCTTTTCCAGGACCTATCTTGGCTGCCCGTAGCCAGCCTGGTCTTGGGACTGCCAGGAGAAACCACTGAGGACGTAGTCCAGACCACAGAGTTGGTAGAATCTCTCAAAGAGTATACAGGGCTGATGCTGCCCCTTTTCTTCACACCCATCGGCGGGACCCACCTAGAAAAAGTAAAAGGGTTCGGAAGGGAGAGAGCATCTCCTGAACACTGGGAACTGATGGGAACCTGCCTGGAGTACAACCTGCACCACCTGAAGAAGCTGCACAAGTTCTATAGCGAGAGGATGACCGCGGGATGGCTTGAACATCTGACACTGAGTGGATTAAACCTGCTGGCCGAGCAGGTGCTCAAGAAGTATGTAAAAAGAATGAAGCGGGGTGAACCGCCCAACTGATCAGGATATGCGATAGTTATCCAGAACAGAGATCACGATCTCCTTGTGATCGGGTTTGAGAGAGTATATATCGCGAATATTGCGGTCTCTTCTATCTTGACAATGCCAAGTTACATCCAGGTCCAGATCTACAGAAAGCCCTATACCCCTTCAGAGCAAAGGTCCAGTAACATGTACCTGATCGGCGCCGACCTGGGCACCACCTGCGCCAAAGCAGGAGCCTTCGACGAAGAGGGACAGTTCCTATCTCTCGCCGTCCAGAAGTACCCTCACCCGAGCAAGATCGAAGAGGCCGATCCCCAGGACTGGTGGAACGCGATCGCAGAAAGCCTCCGCCGGGTCGCCCAGGACCGGGGAAGACCGGCGGGCATATCCATAGGCAGCCAGGGTCCCAGCGTGGTGGCTCTGGACGACGCGGGCAGGCCCACGGGCCCCGCCATCCTCTGGATGGATCTGAGGGCAGAAGAAGAAGCAGAGATCCTCTCGAAGAGGCTGGGCAGGACGATCAGCCCGGCCTGGTTCATGCCCAAGGTGATGTGGCTGAAGGAACACCGGCCCGGGATGTACAGGAGAAGCAGGTTCATCATCCAGGCCATGGACTACGCGGTCTTCAGGCTTACTGGCATGATATCCACGGGGGTGGCCTCGCCGGAGATCGTCCCCTGGTCCGAGGACGAGATCGCCGGAGGCGGACTGGACAGATCACGTTTCCCAGATCACAAGATCATGGGCGAACCCATCGGCGAGGTGACCGCGAAGGCTGCCCAGGAGATTGGAATTCACGAAGGCACGCCGGTCTACGTGGGCGCACCCGACTTCGTCGAATCGATACTGGGGACCGCCTCGACCGAAAAGGGCATGGTATGCGACCGGGCCGGAACCTCCGAGGGGGTCGATCTCTGCTGGGACCAAAAGATAAAAGACCACCGGCTCTACTGCCGCCCCCATCCCGCCGCCCCGGGGATGTGGCACCTGGGAGGGACCATCGCCTCTACGGGAAAGAGCCTGGAATGGATCGGCAGGATCCTCGGCAGGACCTCGTTCGAGGATCTTCTGGAGATGGCCAAAGGGGCACCACCAGGATCCGAAGGTCTCCTTTTCCTGCCCCACCTGATGGGCGAACGAAACGCCCTGTGGAAGGGAGCCAGAGGCGGGTTTTTCGGACTCACCCACCGCCACAGAGGAGACGACCTGGTGAGAGCGGTCGTCGAAGGATGTGCCTACTCGATCCGGCACCTCCTCTCGGTCATGGTCGAAGGAGGTGCCCGACCCACGGAAGTAAGGGTCACCGGCAGCCAGGCCAAGAGCGACCTCTGGAACCAGGTAAAGGCCGACGTCACCGGCCTGGTGATAGTGGCACCCCAGATCGCCGAAGGCGAGGTGCTGGGGGCGGCAGTCATCGCCGCTTTTGGTGCGGGCCACTACCCCGACCTCCAGACCGCCTGTCGGAAGATGGTCAGACAGGGCGCGAGGTTCTATCCCCGGGAAGAGACAAAAGAAATCTACGATAGACTCTGCAGCCTCCACGGGAAACTCTACCCGGCTCTGGAGGAGACTTACCGCGAGCTGGGCGAAACCTTCAACTGAGAAGAGCTGCGATTCATATTTATAATATTTGGAGAGGGATGAAACATGAGGCATAGGCTGATATTATTGTCTCTGTTGGCGCTGGTCTGCCTGGGAAACGCCGGCACCTGCGGACCGATCGCTCTGTCCGCTTCCGGGGACGTCTACGTGGACTTCGGGAATGGGCAGGTCTATGACACCAACGTACTGAGGTGCGAGACCGGCCCGACAGCCGATATAACGCCCTTGATAAAGTTCAACGTATCAGGACTCGACATCGCCGAGGACGATATCGGGATACTGGTCCTGAAAGCCGGCAAGATCACAAAGGTCGGAGAAGAAACCGGCGCGATACTCCCGGCAACCTCCGGGGCTCCCGCCACCGGAGAAGCACCGATCAGGGAAGGGGCAACGATTCAGAACAAAGAAGAACCTGCCGTCATTCTCTTCCCGGCAGGCTCGAACTGGTCCGAAGGATCGGACTTCGTCGATCTGGACCTGGGCCCGGCCCTGGATATGATAGAGAACGAAGTGGATGTGGACTACTCCAGGGTAGGTGTGCGCTTCGATAACGGCGGACGGATATTTGCCTTCGATGTCGCCAAGCATCTCAAAGAGAAGGTGTCAGACGAGCTGTCCTTCGTTCTGGTGGCGGCGACCGAGGATTTGGAGTACCGGGTCGAGTTCATGTCCAGAGAGACCGGCGAGGGACCCTATATCCTGGTCATACCCTATCCGTCGGAGGACGATACAAGATTGGATCCGCCTCCCAGGGACGACGCGACCGGTTAGAGCCAGAAGGTCCCTCCACAGACCGAACCGCCGGGCTTTGGGAGGCTCATGGAAATCTGGCATATTCGATCGGGTTAACTCAAAGGAGGTTTCCTATGAAATATAAAAATGGCAACGGGGCCAACCTTGGCTTTGAAAATAAGTTGTGGGAGATGGCCGACAAGCTCCGGGGACATATGGACGCCTCCGAGTACAAGCATGTGGTTCTCGGGCTGATCTTTCTGAAATATATATCTGACGCGTTCCAGGCGAAATACAGGCAATTGGAGGCTGCCAAAGAGACCGAATACACCGATCCCGAAGATCGCGACGAATATGCGGCCGCCAATATCTTCTGGGTTCCAAAGGTTGCCCGCTGGGCCAAGCTTCAGACAAGCGCCAAGCAGCCGACCATCGGCAAGCTCGTTGACGATGCCATGGTAGCTATCGAAAAGGAGAACCCGAAACTAAAAGGGGTTTTGTCGTATCCCCTCTAAATTGATTGGTAATATCCTATAGGGAGGATATACACCACCACACTCCTAGAGTTAGGACTACTGTTCAATCACACACCAACTTAC
>Ga0209121_10004657_pt1 | contig 12714 bp, 11 predicted proteins | sample Cruoilmetagenom3_FD_187292 | JGI IMG/M metagenome (GOLD analysis project Ga0209121, IMG submission 187292) | Oil polluted marine microbial communities from Coal Oil Point, Santa Barbara, California, USA - Sample 3 (SPAdes) (version 2) | ecosystem: Environmental > Aquatic > Marine > Oil seeps ... | reverse complement strand
GAACCCCGCTTCTTTTTTTTTATCCTTACGTTCGCTTTTTCATGGGGGCTGTGGCTGCCATCGATCCTCGCAGGGATCGGCATTGACCTGGGGATTAATGCGACAGCCTATACAGCCGTCACAGTGCCTATTGGGGCATTCGCACCGCTGATTGCTGCCCTGACTTTAGTGATAAAACAAAAGGGTTGGAAGGAAGGGTGGCACTTCTTTCGGCAGGCATTTGACCTAAAAGTCAAGCCAGTTTACCTGATTGCCGCGTTTGTCATTCCCCTTATCATTCATGCCGTCTCGCATTACCTTGCCCTTGTAATGGGTTTCCCGGTCGCCAGCACTTTATTTCCAGCGAGCCTAAATATACCGTCCGCCATCATCGCGATCCCTTATTTCTTCCTGATGTTGTTAATTGGCGGCGGCCAGGAAGAATTTGGCTGGCGCGGGTATGCGCAAGAGCCGTTACAAAAGCGCATGGGTCTGATTCCCGCGAGCTTATTAATTGGCGTCGTTTGGGGGATATGGCATTTGCCATTGTGGGTCATGCCAGGCGACGGCCATTCCACCTATCCCTTTATTGCATTTCTGCTGATGACAACCAGCATTTCTATCCTTTATGGCTGGCTTTACAAGGCGAGCAAGCAAAAATTAATCACGGTGATGGTTTTTCACGCCATGAGTAACACCGCTGCCCCCCTGCTGCCGTTCTTAATCATGAAGGAGGGCACCCCTGAAACTGCCTATTGGGTTTATGCGGGGATTAATCTCCTCGCGGCCGTGATTGTTGGTTTTGTTATTGTAAAAGCAGAAAAGAAAAATAAAGCTTAATACACACACAATACCAGCATTAATTATTACGATTAATCAAACAAGCCGTCAAATTCCAGTATCATGCCGCCCTGGCGACTTGCTTATCACACACTCTTCTGCATCAGCCCAGCGGAGGCGGATTACATCCCCTGGGAAAAGCACCGGGAAATCGCCCATTCGGCTGCGGGTTTGAACTGACCGCATTGCTTACCGGGACCTTTGAGGCTTATACAAAAGTTTCTGGCAGGGTGTTGACACAGGTATATTGGAATCAATACGTATTAAAAGAACGCAAATCATTGATGTTCATGAATTTGTTCAAGAAAGAAATCATAAATCGCAATTGTAAAGTGGAGGTGAAATGAGTAAATATGGTGTCATTTATTACACAAGGACAAATAACAGCAAAAGGATCGCAGAAAAGATTTCCAATAAACTTTCTTGTGATGTGATTCAAGTAACGGACAATATCAATTGGAAGGGTTTGGTGGGGTATTTAAAGGCCGGATTTTATTCCATGACTAATAAGCATGTCGATATTACATTTCTTGGCAATTTAGATGGCGTGGAAGAATTTATTGTCGTTGGTCCATTGTGGGCTGGCGGGTTAGCTTCAGCATTGAGAACATTGTTAAATCAGTTTCCGAGAGACAAAGTACATTTGGTCGTCACTTCAATTGGGAGCCATGTTAAAGATCGTTCAGGATATTTAACGGTTCAGGATGTAACAAGAAATTCAGGTAATGAGGATTTGGTTATTGAAGGTCTTGTGAACAGCCTTCTGAATTCCTAATAAACATGTAGCTATGGTGCTTTACAAAAGCCATCACTGTAAGCGCTCATGGATGGCCCTTTGGGGCAAATCGGTATTGAACACTCAATTTAACAGCCATAGCGGAAGAGTATATTTATCCACTCGGTCGTAGGTTCGAGCTGCCTGCAGGGCAGCCACTGCCCAGAATTTGTTTAATGTTCAATAAACCGCGGGGGGAGTTGAGGGGAGCTCATAGTAAAATTGAGGAAAACCACACAGCAGAAAGAGCAAGTATGCGCATCAAACAAGCCATTCAATCCCAGTATCACGCTGCCCTGGCTATGCTGCGCCAGGCGATCGAGAAGTGCCCAAAGACGATGTGGGCGGATAGCGAGTATGTTAACCCTTTCTGGCGGGTGGCCTACCACACCCTCATCTACACCCATTTTTACCTCAGCCGGACGGAGGCGGATTTTGTCCCCTGGGAGAAGCACAGGGAGGGGATGCAGCTGCTGGGACCTCAAGCGTCGGACGTGGAGCCCTACAGCAAAGCTGACCTGCTCGACTACCTGGCGTTCTGCCTTGAGCATGTGGAAGAGCAGGTCAGTGCCGTGGACCTGCACGCCGAATCGGGGTTCCACTGGCTGCCCTTCGACAAGCTGGAGCTCCAGTTCTACAACATCCGCCACATCCAGCAGCACACCGGGGAGCTATGCGAGCGGCTGGGCGCCCACGGGGAGATCGAGATCGATTGGGTGGGGATGAAGCGATAAGCCAAAACCCAAGAAATGCATCCCCCCGCAGGCGCTTTCCCCGAAAGGCATGGATCAATCATCTCCCGGTTCTGCCATACCTGCTGACGGGCAATAATCCTTTACCAGCGGATACGATCAGACATCGCGAGAAAATTTGATCATGCGATTCTGCAGTAGATGCTAGAATTAGCAGGAGGCTGGGAGATAAAACGAGATGGCAAAATACAAGGTCCTCTGATTTTAATCAGAGGACTTTGAGGATTAAATTGATGTGAATTAGGGCCAGATTCACATGTCTGAATCCGTACTAGAGACCTTTTAGGAGCGTAGCGAGAGCCAGCAAAACAAAACCAACCACTACGAACAAAAAACTATAGTCGCTAACAAGCGGAATCTTTGTAAAGGTTGAAAGAATTCCGAGGATACCCAACACAACGGCAATCCACCAGGTAACATTTTTAGGGGCACTTAATCTCATGATTAACTCCTTTGATAATTGAGGGATTATTTTTTAACTGCCAATGGCCCAGATGACAAGGCAGTTCTATATTGTATAACAACCAAGCAGGCAAAGGGTTACGCAGTGCTTGGGTTGCTCTAAGGGCTGGAAACGACAGCCATGATAGCGTGGAATAATTGCGGGGAACCCTGCCGGCGCCTTTATCTGGCTGTCCTGCTAACGTACTGCAAATGAAAAGCAGGTTCTACCTCGCGTGTTCCCGTCGGGCAGGATTTAATCGAGTGGTGCAGCAGCCAGGCGCCATTCGCAAGTCTTTCATGCAAGGGCAGACGGATGAGAGGAATGCGGCAACCCAGGTGTGCTCCGAGTAAGGTTCTACCCAGTGCTGAGGTGAGGTGCTAGAGCAGTTAGTCTGCAGGTCAGCTGCAACTCAGGCTATGGAGCGCAGCGAGTGCAGATCCTTGCTGCGCGTTGATCTCACAAAATCATAAAAATCGTGTATAATGCCCTCCTGAGAGAACATGTTTCCCTGCATCGAATTTGTTCGCCAGCACACTTCCTTTTTACTGCGTTTTATTGGTGAAAAGGCTTACTGAGCACATCCATTTATTGTCCTCACAATTTCCTGTCACCTCTACCTTGCTGAACGCTCACCGCAATGAAACTGATATGAAAATTCGTGAACTCCTGATCCCGGTTGTCATCATCCAGCTGCTGGTTGCTTTTATTCCCCCGGTCAACGCAGCCGCACCGGGCTCTGAGAGGGCAGGACAGGTGCGCTATGCCAAACCGGGCGCTTTGGGTGACTGCCTGAGCTGGGCGACCGCCTGCGATTTGGGGACTGCCATCGTCGGCTCATCTTACGGCGATGCGGTGTGGGCTGCTGCGGGCACCTATTACCCGACAACCTCCACCGACCGTTCGATTTCATTCGTGATGAAGATCGGGGTGGCTGTCTACGGCGGCTTTCCTGCCAGCGGCGGGACCCGGGACTCGCGTGATTGGGAATCCAACCCGACCATTCTGAGCGGGGATATCGGTGTGACAGGCGACACCGGTGATAACAGCTACCACGTGGTGATGGGCAGCAGTGTGAACAGCGCCGCCATCCTGGATGGCTTCACCATCACGGCTGGCTATGCGGACGGCGCTGCCCCAGACGACAGCGGGGCCGGGTTGTACACCTACCTTGGGAACCCGACGCTGGCAAACCTCGCTTTTATTGGGAATGCGGCGGATGCCAAGGGTGGGGGGATGTACAGCTATGAGAGCGTTCCAACCCTGACAACCGTCAGCTTTGAGGACAATTCCGCAGAATACGGCGGCGGGCTGTACAACTCAAAAAGCGATTCAACCATGGAAGCGGTCACCTTTACCAGCAACACGGCGCAGGTGCACGGCGGGGGAATCTATGCCATCGCCAGCGCGCCTTCCCTCACGCATGTGGACTTCGAAGGCAATTCAGCCGGCGAGCACGGCGGCGGATTGCTGAATACAGAATGCAATCCCACGCTGACGGATGTCACTTTTGTCAGCAACACGGCAGAACGCTTTGGCGGGGCGATAGCCAACTTTGATAACAGCAGCCCCGTGGTCATGACAGCCCTCTTTGAGAGCAACACCGCCCTCAGCGGAGGTGCCATTTCATTTGATGGTGGCGCTTCAAGTATGGCGGACATCACGTTTTCCAACAATACCGCCTCTGAATACGGCGGTGGAATCTGCCAGGAATACAGCGGCCTGACGGTTGAAGACAGTGCGTTCATCAATAATTCTGCCCGGCATGGGGGCGGCATCCACAGTTACAAGGGCACGCAAACGCTCACAAATGTTACTTTTACAGGGAATTCGGTGACGGGCAAGGGAGGGGGCATGTACAGCTATGAGAGCAGCCTGGTGATGAGCGAGGTTGATTTTGTTGATAATTCCGCCGGGATACTGGGCGGTGGGATGGCGAACTATTATTTGATCGAAGATGAACTAACGAAAGGACGTTTCTCTGGCAATAAAGCTGTGGATTACGGGGGTGCCATGTATAACGACAACAGCAGCCCTGTCCTATCCTTTCTTTCCTTCTCAGACAACGCTGCCCGGCGCGGCGGGGGGATCTACAACTACAACGGCAGTCCGACCATCACCAATTCGGTCTTCTACCACAATACTGCCATAGAGCGAGGCGGTGGGATCTATAACTACAACAGCGACCCCACTGGCAGGAACCTGACCTTTTCGAATAACATCTCCCATGATGAAGGCGGCGGGCTGGCAAATTACACCAGCAGTAGCATGACCCTGACCAATGCCACATTTTACAAAAACACCGCGGATGTGCATGGTGGGGGGATCTATAATACTGGCGGCAAAGCCAAGGCGTTGCTCAAGCTGACCAATGCGATCGTTTGGGGCAATTCCCCGGAGGCTGTCTACGGCTTTGGTGTGGACGCGGCTTATTGTGATATTCAAGGCGGATACCCGGGTACGGGCAATATCAAGGCTCCCCCGCTGCTGGGTCCCCTCCAGGATAACGGCGGGCCCACGCTGACCCACGCCCTGATGCCCGGCAACCCGGCCATCGATGCCGGCGGCTTCCTCCTCTGTCCGCTCACGGATCAACGCGGTTTCAGGCGTCCCGTGGATGGGGACGGGAGCGGCACTGCCGAGTGTGATATGGGGGCGTATGAATACGGCAGCTACATCTACGTACCTTCATTTTTCATATTCTTGGCCCTGGCTGTCAGGTAGACTCTGCGGGTGTCAGGGATCAGAAGAATAGAATCCCCGCCACGTTTTTCTATATTCCTCTTTCTCTTCTTCCGACAGGAAGCTGGCTTCAATGCTGTTGAGGTTGAGCTGCCAGATTTCCTCCCACGAAAATCCCTGCTGTGCCAGAAGCTGGTATTCTTTCGTCAGATTGGTCGAGAACATGCCAGGATCGTCGCTGTTCACCGTGCAGAACACGCCGGCGTCCACCAGGGAGCGAATCGGATGGGGCTGATCATAGGGTGTCACATTGGTTCGGTAGTTGCTGTAAGGAGAGATTTTTAGGGGAATTTGGGTCTGTGCCAGGTATTCAAGCAGTTTAGGATCGTCAACAGCACGGATCCCGTGTCCAATGCGCTCAACTTTAAGGTCTCGGATGGCGCCCCAAACGCTCTGCGCGCCATCGGATTCTCCAGCATGGGCTAACGAATGCAAACCCTGCTGGCGGGCTGCGTCAAAAACGTTGGTGAACATCACGGATGGAAAGCCAGCCTCAACCCCGCCGAGTCCTAAGCCGATGAAAACGCCCTGTTCATGTCCCTTGAGTGCCAGATCGAGCACAGCATGGCGTGTTTCAGGCATATGACGGGTGATGTCGGGGATAAATCCAAGCTTGATGTGGAATTGCTCTTCTCCGAGCTCGATCCCTCTTGCCAGGGCTGCGATGATCTCATCCTGTGAAAATTTTTCAACCATGAAGGAGCCGCTCAGGGAGACTTCGCTATATTTGATATTATGCAGGGCTTGTTTGGCAAGAAAACGTTCGATCATAAATGTAAAATCATCCGGTGTGTGCATACACTCCGTCGCCAGTTTATAAATTTCGATGAAATGGTTGAAGTCGCGAAAGGCATACATGGCTTGCCAGTCTTCCAGCGTTGCTGCGGGAAGACGAACTGTGTTACGCTGCGCTAATTTCCAAATTGTCTCGGCATCCATTGCACCTTCCAGGTGAACGTGAATCTCCATCTTTGGCATGGCGCGCAAGCGGCTAGAAAATTCAGCCGAAATCGAAGTGATTTTATAAATTCCTGACATCAATCCCTCTACAAGGTATAAACATAGAGCGTGAAAACTCGCTTGTTTCTGAAACTGCTATTCATCTGATATGATTATATCTTGGTCGGTTAGCATGGATGCCTGTGGGTATGAGAATGCCGACGTTTGAAAGGAATGTATTTCACCTTCAGTAAATTCAGCGACGTAAATTTTCAGATTGAAAACAGATGGGTTTATAATGAGGATTAGAAGAGGAGTTAACCTATGACCTTATCACCTGACATCCGGCAGGAACTGCTTAAGGCACAAAAATCAGAGATCACGGAATATCACGTCTATCAGAACATCGCAAAAACCCTCCCCGAGGAGGAAAATCGGCGGATTGTGGAGCAGATTGGGGAGGACGAGAAGCGGCATTATGAAATCTGGAAAGGCTACACTGGCGTGGTTGTCAAACCCAACCGCTTCCACATCTGGCTGTATACCACCATCAGTCGCCTACTCGGTTTCACCTTTGGCTTCAAGTTGATGGAGCTGGGAGAAGAAAAAGCACAGGTGAATTACCAGAAGATTGAAGATGTACTTCCCGAAACACGCGATGTAATTGCAGATGAAAACAAGCATGAAGACATCCTGCTGGATTTGCTGGATGAGGAAGCCCTGATCTATGCCGGTTCGGTGGTGCTGGGGCTGAACGATGCCCTGGTGGAGCTGACTGGCGCCCTGGCGGGGCTGACCCTGGCGTTTCAAGATGTGAATATCATCGCCCTCTCTGGATTGGTGACGGGCATCGCCGCCTCGCTTTCGATGGGGGCCTCGGAATACCTCTCAACAAGCTCAGAGGAGTCAGAAAAAAATCCTATCAAAGCAGCGATTTATACGGGAATCGCCTATGTCGTCACGGTTGCTTTATTAATATTGCCCTACCTTCTGCTGGACAATGCTTACCTGGCTTTGGGGATCACCCTCACCACCTCGGTTGCGATTATTGCAATCTTCAACTTTTATATTGCCGTAGCGAAGGACCAGCCCTTTGGGAAGCGCTTCATGGAAATGGCCGGGCTCAGCCTGAGTGTGGCAGCCTTCAGCTTCCTGATCGGCTTCCTGATCCGGGGTTGGCTGGGCGTGGATGTCTAAGCCCGTTTAATGGTAGGAAAACTCGCGCTAGGTCCCTAACAATCATCTCACCAAGGACTGTGGAGTTAGTCCTGATATGCAGCCCATCATCCCACCCTGACCGCTATGAAATCAAGCACATTTGTCCGTGAACTAACACGATATATCCAGAGAGAATTTGAGTTTGCCAACCCTGAGATCACCCTGGATTGGGTCAATACCGAGGGCTGGGAGAGCGAAATCTATGCCTATACCCTCACCTGCGGGCCTGACGAGCCACGCCTGACAACGAAGGGTGTGATGCGTCTGCTGACGGGGAGCAGCTTTGACAGCGCGCAGGATGAATACCAGGCCCTCTCGCTGCTCCACCGGGCTGGCTACCCGGTCCCGGAGGTGTTTGCTGTCGGGGATGTTGAGGAAGGCTTCGGCAGCCCGTTCATCCTTATGCAGCGGATTGAAGGCGGCCAGTTTTCAGACAGCTTCCCCCACCATCCTGGGGATAACCTGAAGCCGCTGCGTCAATTTGTGGAGCTGTTCCGACGGCTGCACACTTTGGATTGGCGCCCCTATTGGGATGAGTTGGATGTGCTGGATCCGCCCGACCAGCCGTATTTCCATTTTGATCGGCAGATGGCTCAGTTCAATCATTACTTCGCTACACATGACCTTGAAGCATTGGGAGCTGTTATGGCGTGGCTGGAAGCGCAGCGCGACCAGGTCCCCTGTGAGCGCGGCAGTGTAGTCCATTACGACTTCCACCCGGATAATATCCTGGCGGACGCTGACGGAAAATTATATGTTGTGGACTGGACCAGCGCCCTGATTTCTGACTACCGCTTTGACCTGGCCTGGACCCTCACTCTGGCGCTGGCGTACGGCGGTGCAGACAGGCGCGACATGATCCTTAACGAATACCTGCGTCAGATGGGTGCCGCGGTGCCGGGACTGGCTGTTTTCGAAGCAGCAGCCATCACCAGGCGCCTGGGTTTCGTGATGCTCAGCCTGGGCGCAGGACCAGAGCAGATGGGCATGCGGCCTGAAGCAGTGGATGCCATGCGGCGTGACAAGGTACCGCTAACGCGCATCTACCAGCACCTGGTTTCGCTGACAGGAATCGAGCTGCCTGCAGTCTGGCTGTGGCTGGACAAATTTGGCTGAGATTAACAGTACGGGCTGGAATCGCTGACCGATCTCGGAAGGAGGCGTGATGGCGTTGAGGGTTTCTCTTTATAGTACGGCGGGACAATTCATGGATGCTGCTGGCTGTATGCTGTATGCCAGTGAGAGCGTCAATAACCTCATCCTGGGGGTCAGTGAAAGGTTGGTGCGCGAACCGAACGCCTATCAGAATCCGTTCTTTGGGGTGGTCGAGGATGATGATGGATGTGTGATTCTGGCAGCCGTGATGACGCCGCCCCATAACCTGATCCTCGGCGGAATTGAGGATTTCGAACCGGCTGTGTCAACCCTGGTGGCACATTTTCAGGAGCATCCTATTGCCATCCCGGGTGTGATCGGTCCCAAGCGAATCGCGGCTCAGTTTGTGAAGGTTTGGCTGCAAAAACGGAAGCAAGCTGCCAGGATCAGCATGCGTCAGAAGGTGTATGAATGTCGCAGCGTGCATTTGCCGCTCATGCCGTTGGGTCGATTTCGCCTGGCAGTCTCCGCAGATGCCCCAGTCATCGGGGAATATGTGGCTGTTTTCGAACTGGAAACCCTGGGGAGAAGCGGGGAAATAGATCCTGACCGTGCGACGCGGCTTGTGGAGGAGGGGAAAGTCTTTGTGTGGGAGCACGAAGGCGTGCTGGTGTCCATGGCGACCAGGAACCGACCGCTGGCGCATTCCATCACGGTCAGCGGGGTCTATACGCCGCCAGCACACCGCCGGAAGGGCTATGCCACCGCGCTGGTTGCCAGGTTGAGCCAGTATTTGCTAGATTCGGGCTACCAGTTTGTCAATCTTTTTACAGATCTGGCAAATCCAATCTCCAACAGCATTTATCAAAAGATAGGCTATTGTCCAGTGTGCGATTTCATCATGTATACGTTTGTACAGGGTGAAGCATCCAAAGGATAAAATCTTTTCTGTTTTATGAATTCTGTCAATCCTGGCAGCATGCCATTTAGCCGGTATAAATTTGCTCTCGAGATGTCGTTTTAGGTACGCTATACTTATCCCATCAGCCCATTGGCATCAAGGCTGATGAACGGGCCAAAAGATAGAGACATTGACATACAGACGCGAAGGCGGGCTTATTGCTGCAAGCACTCCAGATTTTCCAGGTCGTCTTTTTCACCATCCCGGTGGTGATCCTGGTCGGGATGGGCGTTTATATCCTGATTACACCAATAGGCTTTATTCCCCGGCGCTGGTTTCTGGGCGTCTTTTTGCCGTTCCTTTTAGCCAACCCCCTGGCAATCATTGAAGATCAATTGAGCGAAGGTGCCTCACTCACCTCGGATTGGCGCTTCTGGTTGATCCTGGTTGCAGACCTGACCCTTGCAGGGATTATCCTGAGGATTTATCGGAGCGGATGGCTGGTATGTGGGATCGATGCAGACCAGCTCGTTCGGCAGCTGGCGGCATATTTTGAGGACCATGGGAGGACTGTAGCTATCCGACAGGATCAGAAGCAGCCGCTTCTGGGACGCCTATGGGAGGCACAGGTGATCCGGGTGTCGGAATCTGGTCAGGTGCATGAAATCTGGATCATGACTCGTGAAAGCGAAGTGCGCCTTCAGGTGGAGACCGCTGTAGAAGCCAGCCTGGTCCGACGCGCGCTGATAGCCATCAGGAAGGGAGAGCGCCTGACTGACTTCAGGCTGCGTGCAGTCGGGGTGCTCTACATCGTCCTGGGACTGGTGATTGCGTTTTTTGGCTGGATCTATTTCTTCGAGCCCCGGCTGATCTTGTTGGAATAAGTTCCATTCGTCATTTACACTGGGGGTCAGGATGTCTTCAAAATCGTTCTCAGAAAAGATGCGAGATTTACCCCGCAATGTCAGGGCTGTCAGCCTGACCAGCTTCTTTATGGATATCTCCAGCGAGATGGTGATCAACATCCTTCCATTGTTTTTGTTTACCGTCCTAGGTGTGCAAACCGCATTGATTGGCACCATTGAGGGCATCGCGGAAGGCACCGCCAGCCTGCTCAAGGTATTTTCAGGTTGGCTGTCTGATAAGCTGCGCGGACGCAAGTGGCTTGCCGTGGCTGGGTAGGCCATATCCGCGCTCTATAAGCCGTTTTTCTACATTGCCAGCAGTTGGAAGCTGGTGGCGGGAGTGCGCTGGGCGGATCGGGTGGGAAAGGGCGTACGGACTGCGCCGCGTGATGCCCTGGTGGCTGATTCGATCAAATCCGAACAGCGCGCCCTGGCTTTTGGCTTTCATCGCGCCGCCGATACGGGTGGTGCCATGCTTGAGCTGCTGATTGCTGTTCTTACCGTGTGGCTGACCCAATCCAGTGTTCAGGACCTCAGGGAGAGCACCTTCCGTTTGATCGTGCTGCTCAGCCTTGTTCCTGCAGTTCTGGCCGTGCTCAGCCTGGCGATTGGTTCGCATGAGGTCATTGTTAAGGGGGAATCTGAAGCGCCAAAAATCACCTTCAAGGGCCTCGGCAAGCCCTTCTTGATCTTTCTGCTGATTGTGGGCCTGTTTGACCCGGGCAAATCATCCGATGTTTTCCTGGTTCTGCGAGCCCAGGAGCGCGGGATGAGCGTGCTCGAGATATTGCTGATGCTGGCAATATTCAACCTGGTGTATGCGCTGGTGTCTATGCCAGCAGGGGACCTTTCCGATCGGGTGGGACGCCGCAAGGTGATTATTGGGGGATGGCTGGTGTATGCCTTGATCTACATGGGTTTTGCCCTGGCACAGCGTCCCTGGCATATGTGGGCGTTGTATGTGGTCTATGGTTTATACTACGGTTTGGCCTACGGTACGGCCAAGTCCCTGGTGGTGGACCTGGTCGCGCCCGAGCTGCGGATTACAGTCTACGGAACCTAAAATGCCATCCTGGGGATTATTAATTTTCCAGCATCATTGATTGCCGGGCTGCTCTGGCAGGGTGTGGGCGATTGGGGAGGATTTGGCCCCTTGGCGCCTTTCCTGTTTGGAAGCGGGGCAGCGTTTTTAGCAGCGATTTTACTGTTTGTGTGGCAACCCAGGTTACAGCATGAAGACCAGTGAACGAGCTGCATTGAAATCCTTGTTGAGTTGCATGGCAGATTGCCTGTTCAGAACATCAGGGCATTCCTAAAGGAGACGCTATGGTAGGATTAAGTTCACCCATACCTATGGAGGCTGTTTCTTGATATCAAAGAAAGTCATTGTCGCTGGGCATACCTGCTTGGATATGACCCCGGACCTGTCCTCTGTCCCGAAAGGGCAGTTCCAGCATTTGCTGCAGCCAGGAAAGCTGGTTTATACCGGCGGCTTTGGGCTGAGTCCAGGCGGCGCTGTCCCCAATACGGGGCTAGCCCTGCACAAATTAGGAGCCAACGTGGAATTGATCGGGAAGATCGGCGATGACCTTTTTGGTCGGGCGGTCCTCGAAATGATTGCTATGGAGGATCCTGCCCTGACGGATCATATGGTGATTGATCCCGGGACGGCTACCAGCATTACCCTGATCTTCAACCCTCCGGGCAGCGACCGGTCCTTTCTGCATTATGAAGGAGCAAATGCCACCTTTTACGCATCTGACCTGCCTAGGTCTGTGCTGGAAAAGGCGGACCTATTCCATTTTGGCTATCCTTCCCTGATGCGATCCATCTACCGTGCGGACGGTGGGGAGCTGGTCTCGATCTTACAGCGCGCCCGAAGGGCTGGGTTGACCACATCACTGGATTTCTCCCTGCCTGACCCCACCAGTCCGGCGGGAAATGTAGACTGGCCCACGATACTGGCCAACAGCCTGCCCCTGGTGGATGTGTTTGTTCCCAGCGCAGAGGAGTTGACCTTTTTACTCAAACGCAGTACCTATGACCGCATGTGCGCGGACCCAGTAGTTGCTTTTTTGGATGGAGTGACACCAGACCTGTGCCACGAATTGAGCGGCATGGTGCTG
>Ga0209121_10004656_pt1 | contig 12715 bp, 14 predicted proteins | sample Cruoilmetagenom3_FD_187292 | JGI IMG/M metagenome (GOLD analysis project Ga0209121, IMG submission 187292) | Oil polluted marine microbial communities from Coal Oil Point, Santa Barbara, California, USA - Sample 3 (SPAdes) (version 2) | ecosystem: Environmental > Aquatic > Marine > Oil seeps ... | reverse complement strand
CTTCCTCCTGTATATCCAGCAAAATAATGAGGCTCAACAGAGCCAATAGTTACTATTTTGTCGGCTTCAAGTGTCATTTTGTTTAGATATATTTCAGTTCCTCTTAAAGTTTTCCCCATATATACCATATTCTCCTTCTTTTTTGACTCATGAACAAATATTTTATCTTTTAAATCAGCGTAATAGTCACCAAAGATAAATTTGTATTCTTTCTCTGTGGGAATGCGATGACACCCGGTAGCCACAATAAACTTGATGTTCTTATTTTTAATCCGATTGCAAAGGATGTTTAATATTTTTGCCGTAGGCGTTGGCCGAGTGGCGTCGTTAACTATAAAAAGTATATTTTTTGCCCCGTTTAGAAAACCCTCAAATGATTTTGAACCAATAGGATTTTCCAACCCCTTCAATAGAGCTTCCTCTTCGTCAACAGGCTCAAACTCATTAGGATAGATGAGTTGTATAGGATTTTTCCCTTTTACTTCAATGAGGACTTTTTCATCTCCATAAGGAATTTCAATTTTCATTTTTTCTTCTCCTTATTTTTCATTATTTTATTATGCTATTTTTTTATTATTTGTCTACTGTGAATAGTTGACCTCGGATTAATTTTTTGCTAAAGATATAAGCAAAGCGAATTTATGAGGAAAATTTAAATAATGACAGCCAAAATAATTCCCAAAACACAAAATTTACATGCAACTATCTACGAAAAATTAAAAACTCAAATCATTAATTCCACCTTAAAACCGGGACAAAAATTATAAGATAGACAACAGCTGAGATTACAGTCTGGAATAAACCGCACTCCAGTAAGATAAGCTTTAAACAGCAGTGGATTAAAGTCAACAGTTAAACCCCAGTCTCATAGAAAAAATTAAAAAAGAGGGAGGATAAACGTGGAAAATTTAGTATCTGAAAAATTAGCCAGATTTGCCTATCTATTGGAGTACGATAACATTCCACAAAGTTGTGTAGAGACTATGAAACGAAACCTGTTGGATTTCATTGGGTGCGGTAAAAAAGCTAAAAAGCGAGTATGCCATTAGTCCGGTGGACATTGAAACCATTCTGGTTTACAATAGCGCTGTGGTGAAAGCGCAAACAGGCTGGGAGTACACACCATCAACGCCTTTAAAAGCTCAGATGAGTATGCAGTATAATAGTTGGGGTGGATTTTATCGCAAATGTGGTAGCTAACTCCCGAAAGCAGATAGTAAAAGTGGTCGCTGGTGATTTGGAGTCAGCGTGGCTTGAGGGAGTGAAGTTTTGTAAGCAAACTCGTCAGATTCCTATCTCTCAAAGATTTGATGTAGTGATCACAAGTCCAGGAGGATATCCAAGAGATATAAATTTATGGCAGTCTCAAAAGGCCCTCTCTTCTGCAGAATCAGCCACCTACACTGGAGGAGATATAATTTTGGTTGTAGAATGCCGGGATGGTTTGGGGGGTAAAACTGATACATACAGCAGATGGTTAAGGGAAGGAAAAACTCCGGCAGAGGTAATGGAGAGATTCGAAAGAGAAGGGTGGAACGAGGGATCAAGTAAAGCATATATGTTTGCAAGAGCTCTGAATAGATTTAAAATAACTGTTGTGACGGAAAATATTGAACCCAAAATACTAAATAATATGTTCCTTAATCATGCAAGCACAATAGAAGAAGCGATAAACAAAGTTTTAAAAGGACGAAAGGCATCAACAAGAATTTGTATTCTTCCACACGGCAGCAGCATAGCGATTAGCTATAGCAATGGTTAAAAAACATTTTGGAGCGCAATTTAAACCTGATTAAGAATAGCGAAGATTTGACAAAAAAATTGATAAAGATAGAATATAAGCATCAGGTAAGCAAGAAGGCAAAAGCTAAAAATCAGGGTCGTTAAATAATTACTTTCTTGTAGTGAGAGCTTTTAGAGAAATTTAAATCAGTTAAAGTTATGGAGGGAACCGGAAATAAATGAACAAAACAATTGCTGAAAAAATCATTAGTGAGCATTGTGAAAGAGAAGTTCAAGCAGGAGACTTTGTAGTAGCTAAGGTAGATATCTGTCTGGTTCAGGATGGCACAGGTCCCTTAGCTATTCGTCAACTACAGAAGATAAATTTAGAAAAAGCTCAAAACCCTCAAAAAGTTGTCCTTTTTATTGACCATGCCGTTCCCAGCCCCCGCAAAGAATTATCCAATGACCATATTACTTTAAGGGAGTTTGCCCGAAAAACAGGAGCTTGCCTTTCAGATATTGGCAATGGCATTTGTCATCAGGTAATAGTAGAATCATTTGTTAACCCGGGAGATATTCTTATTGGTGCTGATTCTCACAGCTGCACTGCGGGTGCTCTTGGAGCTTTTGCTACGGGAATGGGCTCCACGGATGTAGCCATAGGCATCGCTCTGGGCAAAACCTGGCTAAGAGTTCCGGAAACTTTTAAGATAAGTGTAGAAGGAGATTTTCAAAAAGGTGTTTATCCCAAAGACCTCATGCTTTATATTATTGGCTTAATTGGAGCTGATGGAGCCACCTATAAAGCTTTAGAGTTTGATGGTGAAACTATTCAGAAAATGAGCCTTTCGGGAAGATTAACCTTGTGTAATATGGCTGTAGAAGCTGGAGCAAAAACAGGTTTAATTGCCTCAGATGCAGTTACCAGAGCATTTTTAGAGAATCAGGGACGAGGTGATAAATTCCGAGAAATTAAGCCAGATGCAGACGCCACCTATGAGCGGATAATTAATCTCCGGGCCCCAGAAATTCAACCCACTATTTCCCTCCCCCACACAGTAGACAATACAGTCACCATAGAAGAAGCTAAGGGAATTAAGATAGACCAGGTTTTTATCGGAACCTGCACCAATGGACGTATGGAAGACCTTCAAGTTGCTGCTCAAATCCTTAAAGGTAAAAATCGACATCCGAACACCCGATTAATTATAGGTCCGCCTTCCCGGGATATATATCTAAAATCAATAAAAGAAGGTCTCCTGGAAGTATTTATTAGAGCAGGAGCAGTTATTCTTCCTCCAGGGTGCGGCCCCTGTGTAGGGGTCCATGAGGGAGCTTTAGGGGATGGAGAAAGATGTCTTTCTACTCAGAACCGAAACTTTCTGGGAAGAATGGGAAATCCCAAAGGTTTTATTTATTTAGGCTCACCGGCAACAGCAGCTGCCAGTGCAATAAAGGGTGAAATTACTGACCCCAGGGAGGTGCTCTAATGATTCTTCAAGGGAAGGTGTGGAAATTTGGTGATGATGTCAGCACTGATTTAATCGCTCCCGGTCGTCTCTTTCATCTTCGCTCAAATTTACAGGAATTTGCAAAACATGTTTTAGAAGATGCTGACCCAGAATTTGCTAAGAAGATGTCAAAGGGAGACTTTGTGGCAGCTGGGAAAAACTTTGGATTAGGCTCCTCCAGAGAGCACGCTCCCACTATTATGAAGATTGCTGGTATAAATGGTGTGTTGGCTAAGTCATTTGCACGCATCTTTTACCGAAATGCAATTAATGTAGGCCTACCGGTTATACAATGTGACACAGATAAGATAGATGAGGGTGATGAGTTAGAAGTAGATTTAGAAGAAGGTAAACTCATTAATAAAACTAAAGATATTCAACTTACCTTTCCTCCCCTTCCTCCTGTAATGAGAAAGATACTCAGCGATGGAGGACTACTCTCTCATATTCAAAAATATAAAGATTTTCAATTAAAATAATTTACTGGAGGCTAAGATATGATTCAGTTTGATAAGCTTGAGGTTCCCACTGAAGGAAAGAAAATAGAATTGAAAGAAGCCAGGTTATCTATTCCTGATAATCCCATTATCCCTTTTATTGAAGGTGATGGAATTGGGCCGGATATAATGAAGGTAACCAGAAAGGTATTAGGTGCTGCTATTAATAAAGTATACAAGGGAAAAAAGAGAATAGTCTGGCTTGAGATATATGCAGGAGGAAAGGCAAAGAAGAAATATGGTGAGTTTTTACCTCAAGATACTTTAAAGGCAATTGAATATTTCATAGTAGCCATAAAAGGCCCTCTCACCACTCCCATTGGGGGAGGTTACCGCAGCTTAAATGTAACCTTACGACAGGTGCTTGATTTATATGCTTGCGTAAGACCCGTGCAATACATTCCCGGTGTGCCCAGTCCGGTAGTCCATCCAGAGAAGATGGATATGGTAATATTTAGAGAGAACACAGAGGATGTTTATGCAGGTATTGAATGGCCAGAAGGAAGTTCTGAAGCAGAAAAGCTTATCTCTTACTTAAAAGAAGAATTTAAAGTGAAGATAAGAGTGGATTCAGGTATAGGAATTAAACCTATCTCTGAAACAGGCAGTAAGAGATTGGTAAGAAAAGCAATTAAGTATGCTATCGATAGAAATTGTCAAAGTGTAACTCTTGTTCACAAAGGGAACATAATGAAGTTTACCGAGGGAGCCTTTAGAGATTGGGGGTATGAGGCAGCCAGAGAAGAATTTGGAGATAAAACTATTACTGAGGAGGAATTAGGAAGAAAATATGGGGGAAAACTTCCTCAAGGTAGATTGTTAATTAAAGACCGAGTTGCTGATAGTATGTTTCAGCAAGTTCTCACCAGAACAGATGAGTATGATGTGGTGGCTTTGACTAATTTAAATGGCGATTATCTTTCCGATGCCTGTGCTGCTCAAATTGGAGGACTGGGGATGGCTCCAGGAGCTAATATTGGAGATTACATTGCACTATTTGAAGCCACCCATGGCACAGCTCCAAAATATGCCGGACAGGATAAAGTTAATCCCAGTTCCTTAATCTTATCCGGTGTAATGATGTTAGAGTATCTGGGATGGCAAGAAGCTGCTGACCTGATTCGCCAGGCTATAGCTAAAGTAATAAAGGAGAGGAGGGTAACCTACGATTTAGCCAGGTTAATGAAAGATGTAAAACCAATAAAATGCTCGGAATTTGGTGAGGCTATCATCGAGAACCTGGGTTAATGGGATATTTAAAAAAGTGCTACAGGAAAAGGGGGTGAGGAATAAAAGATTAGTTATCTAAAATATGGAAGTTTTTACCTGACTTTCATAGTAGATCATAACCTGAAAGGAGAATGCAATGTCTATGCGACGTTACCTATCTATAGCTTTAGTTTCCATTATGGTGCTAAGTTTAGTGTTGGTGGGTTTTGGCTCTATAGCTGTGGCTAAATATCCAGAAAAGATGATTACCTGGATTGCGATCTTTAAAGCAGGAGGTGGCACAGACCGTTGGGCACGTGTTATGTCTTCTGCAGCCGTAGACCATTTTGGTCAGCCCTGGCATGTGGTGAATATTCCCGGAGCCGATGGTATTGTCGGCTGGAAGGAAGCATTGAAAAGACCGGCTGATGGCTATACCATAGTCCAGGGTAGCTCTACCCCGGTAATTGCCTTGCTGAGGGAGGAGAAGCCCCCTATCGACCCTTACAATATTAAGATTGTTTGTTATGTCTCCGCCTTTAGGGCGATACTGGTGAGCAAGTCTGATGCACCCTGGGCGACCTGGGAGGGGCTGAAAGAGTATGCCAAGAAGAATCCTGGCAAACTTACGGTGGGCGGAACCACCTCTTTGCTTATGGGGCAAGCTAACCTTTTCGACCAGGTTGGTATAAAGGCGACTCTGGTTCCCTATGATAGTACCGCAGATTCAGTAGCTGATTTTCTGGGCGGACATATTGATACAGCTTCAGTAACTGGTTCAGTCGCTGGAACTATAGTTCCAGAGGAAGCTGTTGCCGTAGTTAATACCAGTGAAATACCCATTAAGGGTAAAGGGTTTGAGGATGTTCCTGATGCTACAGATCTCGGTTATGAAGGAATGGCTTTCCCCAGATGGATTGGTGTTCATCCCGATACTCCTGATGAAATAGTGGAGTTCATTTCGGAGAAAATGGGTAGCCTCCTTCAAGATAAATCCGTGGTCAATCTTATCAAGAAAATGGGAGAGGAAATTATTTTCATCCCTTATCCCGAAGCCAAAGAGGCTTACAAGAAAATGGTGGAAGGGATGAAGCGGGCAATCAAACTACTATAAAATCAAAAGTTGCCTGTCTAAAGCTCAGGTTGGCCCGGACCGACCTGAGCTTCCTTTAAGGAGGGGAGATAAAAAGAATGAAAAGACCTGGTGAGTGGCTAAGATGCAACCAGGGTGTTGGTTTTATGCTTACCCTGGCACTTATTGCTTTTCTCGTTCATCTTGAGCTTTCTTCCTGGGTTCATAGAAAAGTCCGCGATGGATTTACTCTCGGGTTTTTCCCTGTTCTGGCTGTAGTTCTTCTAATTATTTTCTCCGTTATTATGATTCTTGATACTCACCGCAAGGAAACTTCGGGAGGTCTCAAGACCTTTACTTTTAAATCTTTTCTTGGTGGCGTATTAATAATAATAGCAACCTGGTTTTATTTTACAGTAATGAGAAAGGTGGGGTTCTTGATTATAACCCCTGTTTACCTTCTCTTTTTTATTTACACTCTGGGTTTAAAATCCTGGCGTAAATGTGCAGTATCGGCGATAGTAATGACGGTGATAGTTTATGCTGCCTTTACCGCTATAGGTATAAAGCTACCTCCAGGTATTTTGTGGGTTATATTACCTTTTTAGCTTAAGGAGGAAAAATGTTTCAGGCAGAGGCCTTAAGGGAGGCATTTCAGCTTTTTTTTACTCCTGAAGTTTTTTATTGGATGGCAATAGGGGTAACCGTAGGAGTAGGGGTGGGCGCCATACCTGGTTTGAGCGCGGCCACAGGTATTGCTCTAATGCTACCGGTCACTTTTACTATGTCTGTTGCTCCGGCATTAGGCCTTTTGATTGGATTGTATAAAGGTGCTGTTTATGGAGGCTCCATTTCCGCTATAAGCTTTGCTACCCCGGGGACATCCGAGGCTGCTGCCACTGTCTATGATGGATATAAGTTGATGAAGAAGGGTCAGGGACGCAAGGCTGTTGAGATGGCCTTATCTGCTTCTGTTAGCGCGGATACTGCAAGCGACCTGGTTACTATTCTGGTTGCACCACCCCTGGCTATGGCAGCGCTTGCATTTGGACCTGCCGAACGATTCTGGCTTGTGGTTCTCGCTTTTACCTTAATTGGGTCCTTGAGCGGCAAACACTTAGCTAAAGGATTGATAAGTGCCAGCTTAGGCATTTTTCTGGCTACCATTGGCCCTGATCCTGTAAGTGCTGTCCCTCGGATGACTTTTGGAGTATGGTGGCTTTCCGGTGGCATCCCCTTTATTCCTCTTATGATAGGTCTGTTTGCCATTTCGACAATGCTGGAGGAGAGTATCAAGCTTTTAAGGGAAAGGGGAATAGTACAAAGAGTTAAGGTAAGTATTATGAAAGGTCTTTTGATGAAAAGCGGGGCAGGTTTGACTTTTAGGGAGTACCTGCGTTGCTGGAAGGAAATGTTAATTGGTCTTTCTATAGGCTCTTTTGTTGGGTTTTTACCCGGGTTGGGCTCTACAGTAGGGGCCTTTCTCTCCTATGGTGTAGCCAAGCAAGCATCTCCTGAGAAAAAAATAGGTGAAGGTGTGCTGGAAGGAGTAGCCGCTGCTGAGTCAGGTAATAACGCTACTGTGGGTCCTACCCTTATTCCTCTGCTTGCCTTTGGAATTCCCGGGAGTATTTCAGCAGCCCTTATAGGAGGGGCTTTGATGCTTCAAGGAGCCACTCCTTCTCCAAGGATGTTTAAGTTGTATCCTGAGATTGTATACGCTCTTTTTATGATCTTGATTGTTGCCAATGGATTCAATTTTGGAATAGGCCGGATCTTTGGCAGACTATATGCTAGGCTGGGGCTTCTACCTAAATCACTTCTGGTTCCTTTGATCTTTATGATGGCTACTATCGGCAGCTTTGCCTTTCGGGGAAATCCTTATGATGTTGTGCTTGCCTTGGTCTTTGGACTACTGGGTTACGGGATGAGGATAGCGGAAATCCCCACTGCTCCTTTAGTAATTAGTTTCCTGGTTACCCCCATGATGGAGGCTAATCTACGCAGGGCCTTAATTATCTCTCATAGAGAGTGGATTCAGGCCTTGTTTGGCAGTCCTCTTTCTATAGGACTGGTTGTGGCGACTGCAGTATTAACCTTTATTTCCCTTAAGTTGAAGGGAGCCGGGATGGCAGCAGAATCCCGAGAAGAAACTGAGAAAAACTCCCATTAAGGCAGGTAACCGACCATGCTTTGTGATTGGTTAAGACATTTGCTGAATCAGCAAAGAATGCCAGGTGTGGAGCCATATTTATTCCTTTGTTTACCCTGAGAATATCTGGAAGTATGTCTGAGGCTGTCTTATTTTGTAATACCACCTTTACTCATAGCCTTTATCTTAGGCCCCGGATTGGAACAAGCAATGAGACACCCATTACTTATGCCCGGAGGCAATATCTCCATTTTCTTTACCCGTCCAGTATCATTATTTTCTCTTGCTGTAACTGTTCCTGTCTTATTTTTCATAGCCCGAGCAAGAAGAAAGGTAATAATCTAATTTTTTTACAGGGAGGAATTATGCAGATAACAAGAAAAACGAAGGAGGGGTTTTCTTTTAAACAATTAAGTGAGGAAGTTAAGCAAAAAATTGTTGGAGAAGGGATTGATTTAGTGGGAATTGCTCCTGCAAAAAGATTAGAGTCTGCGTGCAAAATTGTCCGGTTCAGGCTATTACCAGGGAGGGTATAATAGATAAAAATAAATGCTTATTTTACCAGGAAAAGATAATGCCCTGGAGTGCTGCCGAGCTTAGATGTGGTGTATGTATCTCCAGTTGTCCTATAGCAAAGCCTGAATGGAAAATTTCAGCCGGTTCTCGCTCCCCAAAGGTAGCTAAATTGAAAGCGCTATGGACGGGAGCACACTGGTAAAAAATAACCGTTATCTCTGAAAAAATAAAAAAGAGGAGGTGGAGATTATGCCTAAAAAAATTCCCTGCACTATAATGAGAGGAGGAACCAGTAAAGGAGTGCTTTTCCGGGAGAAAGATTTACCTTCTGAGCAAAAGCTAAAAGATAAGATAATTTTATCTATATTTGGTAGCCCCGACCCCAGACAAATTGATGGTTTAGGGGGAGCTGATTCTTTAACTAGTAAATGCGCTATAATCTGTCCCTCTTCTCGAGAAGATGCTGATATAGATTACACTATAGGAAATGTAAGTATTACCATGTCTCTGGTAGATTATTCCTCAAACTGCGGAAATCTCTCATCCGCTGTAGCCGCCTTTGCTGTAGATGAAGGTTTAGTTATTCCTAAAGAGCCAACCACTTTGGTACGTATGCTTAACACCAATACTCAAAAACTTATCATTGCTGAAGTTCCTGTAAAGAATGGAAAATTTCTTACCGAGGGAGATTATAGTATTTCTGGAGTGCCCTGGACGGGAGCTAAGATTTTGCTTGATTTTAAAAATACAGCAGGGTCAGCTACCGGAAGACTACTACCTACAGGTAATATAAAGGACACAATTACCTTTGATAAAGGAAACAAGTTTGAAGTATCTATTGTAGATGTTGCTACCCCTATGGTGTTTGTAAGAGCCTCAGATGTAGGAAAAAAAGGAACGGAACTACCGGGAGAGATAAACTCTGATGTGCAATTTTTAGAAAAGATAGAAAAGATAAGAAGCTATGCTGCTAAAATGATAGGAATAGTGGATGATTGGAAAAAGGCAACTACTTCTACTCCTGCTACTCCAAAGGTAGCTTTTGTGGCTAAACCAGCAGAATACGAAGACTTTAATCAACAATTAATAAAGAAGGAAAATATCAATTTTGTGTCTCGGATTATGTCTATGCAGAAGTTACATAAAGCTTACGCCGTTACTGGAGCAATTTGTACTGCCGTAGCAGCTAAAATAGAGGGGACGATAGTTAACGAAGTGTTTGAGAGTAAAAACAGCAAAGAAATTACCTTTGCTCATCCCTTAGGGACAATTTCGGTAGAGATAAAAGTTGAAAAGAAAAAGGAGAAGATATTTCTGGAAAAAGCTGCTATTGGACGCACAGCACGAAGAATTATGGACGGTTTCGCATATATACCCGATAGAGTGTGGACAACTTAAACTTAACTTTCCTTTATTAATTGTTTTCCCACCAAAATTTCGGGTTTACTTCAAGAATACTTATTTAAATAGGAGCCTAAATTATGTCTTACCCTGAAATAATGCAAGATTCTATTAAGAAATTAGAGAATACCAGAAAAAAGAGGTTAAAAGAGGAGATTCCTCGCCTCTCCTTAGAGCAAAGAGAAGAGTTATTAAAAAAGTATCATCCTGATCACAGGAAAGGTGTTTATCGTAAGCTAAAAGTGGGAGTTAATAAAGGAGAAGTAGTACCTAACGAACTTGCTGATCTTTTAGAAGGTGAAAGTCTAATTGATATAGATGAGATAGACTTAAAGAATCCCGAATATAGTGTGGATACTCTGGTAATCGGTGCTGGAGGGGGAGGTGCCTCGGCAGCACTCCTGGCTCAGGAGTATGGTGCAAACGTTTTGTTGGTTACTAAACTTCGTTTTGGAGACTCTAACACCATAATGGCCGAAGGAGGAATTCAAGCTGCTACTTTAAAATATGACTCCCCGGCTTTACATTATCTTGACACTATGGGAGGAGGAGGCTTTTATAATATTCCCGAACTGGTAAAAGTATTAGTTCACGATGCCCCAGAGATTATTGAGTGGTTGATAAAATTAGGGGTTATGTTTGATCGTGATCCTGATGGTAGTTTATATTCTGCTTTTGCTGGAGGACAATGCCGGCGACGGGTACACTTTGCTGCTGACTATACAGGAATGGAGATTATGAGGGTTTTAAGAGATGAGGTATATAATCGAGAGATAGAAGTTCTCGAGTTTTCACCAGCTATAGAATTTTTACTTGACGAGGAAGGGAAATGTGCCGGTGCTGTACTGATGAATATTGAAACAGGAGAGAAGTTTATTGTCCAGGCAAAGGCAACAATTCTAACTACAGGAGGAATTGGACGATTACATATGCAACATTTTCCTACTACCAATCATTACGGTGCTACCGCTGACGGTTTAATTATTGCTAACCGGGCAGGAGCAAAAATTATCTTTATGGATGCTATTCAGTTTCACCCTACAGGAACAGCTTATCCAGAGGCCATTTTAGGACTTTTAGTTTCTGAAGCTTTTCGGGGTTGGGGAGCTCATCTGGTAAACTCGGAGGGGGGTAGATTTATAAATGAGCTGCACCCAAGAGATATAACCTCCTCAGCAGTTATTCGAGAAGTAATAGAGAGAAAGAAAGGTATAAAAACCCCTACAGGTATGGAAGGAGTCTGGTTGGATACTTCTCTTGTGGATATTATTCATGGCTCAGGAACGATAAAACGTATCTTTCCCCATCTTCACCATAGATTCCAAACATTTGACATTGATATCACTGAAGAACCTGTATTGGTTTATCCTACTATACATTATCAGAATGGGGGAATTTTGTGCGATACTGAAGGAGAGACGAATATTAAAAATCTGTTTGTTGCTGGTGAAGTTTCAGGGGGAGTTCAGGGTCGAAATAGGTTGGGAGGTAATTCTCTTCTGGACATATTTGTTTTTGGACAAAGAGCAGGAAAAGCTGCAGCCATCCGGGCAAAAAATACCAAAATAAAAAAACTAACCTTAGAACATATTAAAAAATACCAGACTATGCTAAAAAATGAAGGTATCCAGAAGAAGATAAAATCTCCCTTGATTTTACCTGATTATAGATATGATAAGGCTTTAACCAGGATATACGAATAATAGAGATTCTGGAGGAATGTTTTATGGATAAAGAAAATAAAAAGATACCTATTTATATATTTGGGAAGAAATATTGGGTTCCTGATTCTCTAACTATCCAGAAGGCTATGGAATATTCAGGATTTCGATTTATTAGAAATTGTGGCTGTCGAGGGGGAATATGTGGAGCATGTGTAACAATATATCGCTTCCCTAACGACTATAAAATGAGAACAGCTCTGGCCTGTCAAAAAATTGTAGAACCAGATATGTATTTAACTCAGGTTCCTTTTGTCCCGGACAAAAGAGCAACTTATGATATAGTAGACAATCCGGAAATAGCAGAAAATCCAATTCAAAAATTATATCCAGAAGTATCTAGGTGTGTCTTTTGCAATACCTGTGCTAAGTCTTGTCCTATGGATATCGAAGTTATGGATTATATAGCTGCTGCTATCCAGGGAGATATCAAAAAAGTTGCTCAAATCTCCTTTGAATGTGTAATGTGTAGGATTTGTGCGGCAAGATGTCCTGCAGAGATATCCCAATTTAATGTTGCTCTCCTGGCAAGAAGAGTATATGGAAGCCATATTCTTCCCTTTCCTCAAGATGTAAAGTTAAGGGTAAAGGAGATTCGAGAGGGAAAATACGAGGAGGTGCTTGATAAATTAAGCCAACTAAATATAGAAAAGCTAAAGGAGATTTATTTAAAAAGAGAGCAGGAGCCTCAAAAAAGTGAAGAATGGAAACCAAAAGAAAAAGATTTCCCCACCGCTTATCTTTAATAAAATCATCTACATAGTAACAGAGGCCATAAGTCAAATAAATATAGAAAAGTTAAGATTTTTTATCCTTTTTATCAGGTCTTAGCGCTTCCTCAACAAGCTTTAGGGCGCAGTACTCACCACACATAGTGCATACATCGGAAAGATGAGGCTTGCTCTCTTCCC
>Ga0209121_10004655_pt1 | contig 12720 bp, 14 predicted proteins | sample Cruoilmetagenom3_FD_187292 | JGI IMG/M metagenome (GOLD analysis project Ga0209121, IMG submission 187292) | Oil polluted marine microbial communities from Coal Oil Point, Santa Barbara, California, USA - Sample 3 (SPAdes) (version 2) | ecosystem: Environmental > Aquatic > Marine > Oil seeps ... | reverse complement strand
CCAACGCCAGCCTCACCAATCAGTACCGGGTTGTTTTTCGTTCTTCGGCAAAGGATCTGAATCAAGCGCAAAATCTCAACATCCCTGCCAATTACAGGGTCCAATTTACCCTCACGTGCCATTGTTGTCAGGTCTCGCGAGTATTTTTCAAGGGTACGATAGCGTGATTCCGCTTTAGGGTCATTCACTTTCTGACCGCCGCGTAATTCTTCAATCGCATCCAGCACACGTTGGCGAGTGATGCCAAGATCTTCAACCAATCGCGCTGCCGGGGTGTTGCGTTCGCCTAAAATTGCCATGAAAATGTGCTCGGTTGAGATATATTCATCCTTCAATTTGTTGGCTTCCTGGTTTGCCTGGTCAATGATCCGCTTAACTCGCGGGGTAATAAATACCTGCCCAGAACCACCGCCGAAAATATTTGCTTTTGGGCTGGTGCGCAGGATGTAATCCAAGCGTTCCTTAAAGTTTTCCGCGTCAATTTTCAGGATTTCAAGTAATTGGGAAATCACACCCTGGGGTTGTTCAATCAACGCCAGCAGGATGTGCTCAGTATCTATCTGGTTGTGCCCATATCTTTGGATAATCTCAGCTGCCCTTTGGGCTGCTTCCTGGGCGCGTTCTGTAAAACGATCAAATCGCATCATAGTTTTTATAGTCCTTGTGAATTCTTAAAATGCGCTATTAATTAGAACATTTGAATTATAGCATTTTAAGGGGCAGATTGTAACTATTTTTTATAAGAAATATATTAAATATTAACAATACTAAAGAGAAAGATGCAATAATTAAACCAAAATCAGCTTATAAAATCAACATGGCATCGCCAAATGAAAAGAAGCGATACTCCGCTTCTACAGCTTTACGATAGGTTTCAAGGATTAACTCCCGGCTGGCAAAGGCGCTAACCAGCATTAATAATGTTGATTTTGGCAGGTGAAAATTGGTAACCATAGCCTCAACAACACTAAAATTAAAACCCGGGAGGATAAAGAGATTGGTGGGACCGGAATAAGGCAGCACCAGCTGCCCTTCAGGTGCTTTTAATGCAGCAGTTTCAAGGGTGCGAACGCTGGTTGTGCCAACCGCGATGATGCGGCCACCCATTTTCTTCGCATTATTAATTTGATCAGCGGTATCGGCGTCAAGCTCACACCATTCCGTGTGAATCTTATGGTGGTTGGGATCCTTTTCTGTCACCGGGGCAAAGGTATCCAGTCCAACGTGAAGCGTCAAACGAGCAAATTGGACTCCTTTTTGGTCCAGCTTTGACATCAATTCAGGCGTAAAGTGCAGTCCAGCCGTTGGTGCAGCAGCAGAACCCGGTTCTTTAGCGTACACCGTTTGATAGCGCTCGGGGTCTTCCAACTTTTTATGAATATACGGCGGCAAGGGTACGTGACCCACATTTTCAAGGTAAGCTTCAATCGGATGATTGAAACGGACCACACGTTCTGGACCATCCAGGACTTCAACAATTTCCGCTTCAAGTCCATCCTCAATGGTTAATTTTCGTCCAACCTTGAGACCTTTCCCACCGCCTAAAGCACGCCATGTTTGCAGTCCATGCTTTTTCAATAACAATAATTCCGCTTTACCACCACCCGGTTGTTTATGCGCATAAATACGGGCCGGGATAACCCGGGTTTCATTGATCACCAGCAAATCGCCTGGTTTTAAATATCGGTCAATATCCCAAAACCCGCTGTGTTCAAGAGACGCATTTTCGCGATTCAATACCAATAAACGTGAGTTGTGCCGAGGCGTGATCGGCGTTTGCGCAATGCGCTCTTTAGGTAAATCATAATCAAAATCAACTGTTTGCATGTTGAATTTCACCGCCCTCAGAACAGCTTTTGTTGTGCATTGCTATCCCGAAAATCAAGTCCAAGATGATCATAAGCATTGCGTGTGGCCTGGCGGCCTTGGGATGTCCGTTCCAAGTAACCTAATTGGAGTAAATACGGCTCTACAACATCCATAATAGTGTCTGGCTCTTCGCTTACCGAAGCAGCGATCGTATTCAAGCCAACAGGTCCCCCGTCATATTTTTCAATAACACATAAGAGTACTCGCCGGTCAAGATCATCCAAACCTTGTTCATCAATGTTGAGCAGGTCTAATGCAGACTGAGATACCTCCCCGGTTATTCTTCCATCTGCTCGCACCTGGGCATAATCTCGCACACGGCGCAGCATTCTTAAGGCAATGCGCGGCGTACCACGGGCGCATTTAGCAATTTCAACAAGTCCGTCACTGTTAAAGTCAATTTTAAGCAGACCGGCACCGCGCTCCACAATTTCTATCAAAGGCTCAATCCGGTAGTAATCCAAGCGATAGGTTGCACCAAATCGATCACGCAGTGGCGATGTTACCAAAGCCAGGCGGGTCGTCGCCCCAACAACGGTAAAGTGGGGCAGCTTCAATCGGATTGAGCGCGCTGCTGGACCTTTCCCAATCACGATATCCAGCGAAAAATCTTCCATAGCCGGGTAAAGCACTTCTTCTACAACGCGCCCCAGGCGATGAATCTCATCTATGAATAAGATGTCTCCGGCATGCAGGTTGGTCAGGATAGCAGCCAGGTCACCTGCCCGTTCTATTGCCGGGCCCGAGGTCACTTTGATGCTCACACCCATTTCATTTGCCAGGATATGAGCGAGGGTGGTCTTACCCAGCCCAGGTGGCCCATAAAACAGCACATGGTCCAGTGCTTCCGAACGCAGCTTTGCGGCTTCAATTAGAATTTTCAGGTTTTCTTTGATTTGTTCCTGCCCAATCATCTCTTTAAGATAGCTTGGGCGTAAAGCGCGGTCAAAATGATCTTCGGGCTTTGGTTTACTGTCAATGATGCGATCGTTTTCTTCTGTCATCATAACCTCGATTATACCCGAAGCTGCATTTTTCTCAGCACAAATATTCGCATCCTGCAAAGTCGTTTTTTTACAACGCAATTGATTTGGGAGATCATCGATTTTCTCCAGGGAATAATCCTGAATTTTACAGGGTGACTTAAGAATCTTTATCAGCAAAAGCAATTACCAATATTATCCAGAAAATTGAGCTAAAAATGGTATCATCATATCACTGTGAAAGGAGCAAATATGCAAAGAAAACCTATCGAAATTGCACGGTTGCAAATTAAACCGCACTACCTCTTCCATCACCAATGGGTCTTATTGACCTCCGGGGACTACGCCAGGAACGACTTTAATACCATGACCATTGGCTGGGGTGCCCTTGGGACCATGTGGAGCAAGCCTTTTGTATTCGTTGCCGTAAGGTTCTCTCGCCACACCTTTAACTTCATGGAGAAATACGATACCTTTACGCTATCCGCCTTCCCCAAACAATATCAAAAAGCCCTGAGTTTACTGGGGACAAAATCCGGGCAGGACGGGGATAAGATTGAAGAGTCAGGGCTGACGCCAGAACCTGCAGCCAAGGTGGCAGCGCCCACATTTGAAGAAGCAGGAATTGTGATTGAATGCCAAAAAATATATGCGAATGACCTGAACCCTGCCCACTTTTTAGATCAGGGGATTTATCGCCATTATCCAAACCGAGATTATCACCGAATTTATTACGGTGAAATTTTACATGCCTCCGGTATTGATAAATACAGCGCTTGATGCGCGAGCCCTTAAAAACATCGCCAGGGTTTTATTCATTTAAGAAATTTACACACATTTTCCCTTTCAGCAAAGGTTAAATCACCTGTTGAACGCGGTATAATCAGGGGTGCAAACAAAAGACATGGAGAAATGAATGACGGATAGAAAAATTCGAGTGTTAATCGCAAAACCAGGCCTTGACGGACATGATCGTGGCGCAAAGGTCATTGCCCGAGCACTGCGAGATGCCGGCATGGAAGTCATTTACACCGGACTCCGCCAAACACCGGAGATGATTGCCGAAGCTGCCCTGCAAGAAGATGTTGATGTTGTCGGTTTATCTATTCTTTCAGGCGCACACAATGCATTGGTACCAGCTGTAATAGACAAATTAACAGAAAATGGCCTCGATACTGTAAAAGTATTTGTTGGCGGCATTATTCCTAAAGGCGATATCCCGAACCTGGAAGAAAAAGGCGTCTATGCGGTTTACGGCCCGGGAACAGACACCCAGCGGGTCGTTGCTGAAATCAAAGCTGCTGTCAACCCTAAAAGTGATTAAGAAATGACCTTGATTGACCCCAAAGCTATCCGCAATGGCGATCGGCTCGCTCTTTCCCGTGCCCTGACTGCTATTGAGAACAATACATCTGAGAGCAAAAGAATCCAAGCTGCCTTGTTTCCATACACAGGCAATGCACACCTGGTTGGAGTGACTGGCTCACCCGGTTCCGGTAAAAGCACCCTCGTCAACCAGTTAGCAAAAACAATGCGTCAAAGTGATCATGGGGAAAAACCACCCAAAATCGCCATCCTTGCCGTTGACCCGACCAGTCCATTTTCAGGTGGCGCTCTCTTAGGTGATCGAATCCGCATGCAGGATTTGGCAGGTGATAAAGGAATCTTCATCCGGTCAATGGCATCGCACGGTGCACTGGGCGGCCTGGCGCACAACACAGCAGCCTTTGCAAGCCTGTTAGACGGCGCAGGTTTCGATGTGATCATCATCGAGACCGTTGGTGCTGGTCAGGCAGAAGTTGATATCGCCCGTTTAGCGCACACGGTTATCGTCATTGAAGCACCAGGCATGGGTGACGATATCCAGGCGATTAAAGCCGGCATCCTTGAAATTGCTGATATCATGGTGGTCAACAAAGCTGATCGCCCTGAAGCAGAAAATACAGCCCGTGCACTGAAGGTCATGCTTGAAATGGGACGAGGCGGCGAAAGCATGCCTGTTACTGGAAAACACCTTATGCGATCAATTGCTGATAAAGATGAAACGCCAAAACAAGCTGATAAGAAACCCGGATGGGAGACCCCTATTCGACTGGTGACCGCTATCGAAGGCAGCGGAATTGATACCCTTGTCAATGACATCCGCCAGCACAGGGATTACCTTGAATCTTCTGATTTGTGGCAATCAAAAGAAGCCTACCGCCTGGAAAAAGACCTTGAAGCATTGATCAAGGATAAATTGCTGTCGCAATGGCAGGAATCTCTTGATGAAGAAAAATACCAGAAAGTTCTGATGGAAATCATTCAGCGAAAACGCAGCCCAATCGAAGCACTCGATTTATTGTTGTAGTTCAAATTTTTAGATTTATCATTATTACGCAACAAAAAGATTAACAGGAGAATTTATATAATGGAACGCACCTTCATTAAAGATTTAGGTCAGCACATCAACCAGCAAGTGACCATTAAAGGCTGGCTGCACACCTTACGTGATCAAAAAAATATGCAGTTCCTCATCATCCGTGATCGTACCAGTTTGGTGCAGGTGGCACATTATAAAAAAGGAAACCCAGAGCTTGCGCAAACCATCTCAACATTAGGGACTGAATCTGCTCTTACAATTACTGGGAAAGTCGTTGAAAACGAAATTGTTAAATTAGGCGGGATCGAAATTCAACTGGAAGATTTGATTATTGAAAATGCTGCTGAAATCCCGCTGCCCTTTGAGCCCTTCGGGGAATATTTGCCAGACCAGGATTATCGGCTTGATTGGCGTTACCTGGACTTACGTCGGGATGTCAACCGCCTGATTTTTGAAGTACAAACAACTGCAGAACAAGCCATGCGAGAATACTGGATTGAGCACGATTTCATTGAAATGCACTCGCCCAAGATCATGGGCGCACCCAGCGAGAGCGGTGCAGAGCTTTTCAGCCTTCCCTATTTTGATACCACAGCCTATTTAGCACAATCGCCGCAGTTTTACAAGCAAATGGCCATGGCAGCCGGATATGAACGAGTCTTTGAGATTGGCCCAGTTTTCAGAGCAGACCCCTCCTTCACATCCCGCCATATGACCGAGTTTACAGGCGTAGATATGGAAATTTCATGGATCGATTCTCACGAGGATGTGATGGCTTTTATGGAGCGCTGGCTGGCATACACACACGAAAAAGTCCTTGAAAAGCACGGTGATGCAATAAAGGACAATTTTGATGCGAACTTGACAGTACCATCCGTGCCCTTCCCGCGCATCACCATGGCAGAAGCTCACGATTTACTAAAAGACATTGATTATAAACTTCCGCCAGAAAAGAAATTTGACCTGGACCCGGGTGCTGAACGAGCCATCGGTGCTCATTTTAAAGAAACTGAGGGCGCCGACTATGTCTTTGTAACAGATTGGCCCTTTGAAGCGCGTCCCTTTTACCACATGATAGACCCGAACAATAGGAACATTACACGAAGCTTTGATCTTCTTGGTAACGGGCTGGAGGTGGCAACAGGTGCCCAAAGAGAACATCGCTACGAAATTCTCAAAACACAAGCGCTTGCGAAGGGTCTGAAACTTGAACCGATCGAGAGTTATTTGAATTATTTCCGTTACGGCACACCCCCGCATGGCGGTTTTGGCTTTGGGCTCAGCCGCTTCTTGATGATCTTATTGAACCTGTCAAACATTCGTGAAGCAGTGTACCTGTTCCGCGGGCCAACCCGCTTATCACCCTAACGACTTATCATAGGCAGGTGCTGTATGCCATACATTCATGGTGAACGGATTCGCCTTCGGGCAGCTGAAAAAGAGGATATATCAGATTTCTTGCGCTGGGTCAACGATGAGGAAGTGGCTGAAAACCTCTTGTTCATCGCACCGATCTCGCGTTACGAGGAAGAGAACTGGTATGATTCCATGATGAAAAAACCTGCCAGTGAACACGTTCTGGTTATTGAAGTAAAAGACCAGAACAACTCGGAGGAATTCATTCCTATTGGCAACTGCCAATTCCATGATATCAATTGGCGCATAGGTTCCGCTGAAATTGGCATCATGATCGGTGAAAAATCCTTCTGGGACAAAGGATATGGTACAGAAACAATGCGCCTGATGCTTCACCACGGCTTTAACACACTTAACCTTCACCGCATCTGGCTGCAGGTGTTTGCTAAAAACAAAAGCGGTATCCGAGCCTATGAAAAAGCAGGATTTCTATACGAGGGTAAATTTCGCCATGGTGAGTATCAACATGGGCAATACCATGACGTCCATTTTATGAGTGTATTAAAAGATGAATGGCAAAGCTAGAAACGAGTCAATGAATTAATCAGAAGGGATTAAACATTATGGCTACCCCTCATATGCAGCACGACTTATTATATGGAAACATCAAACTATTTTCTGGAACCTCCATGCCTGGATTAAGCCAGGATATTGCGGATTATTTAGGCCATCCCTTGTGCGGTCGAGACATCATCGAGTTCCCCAATGAAAATTTATTTGTCAAACTGCACACCAGCGTGCGCGGACAGGATTGTTACGTTATTCAAACCACGTCATCTCCAGTCCACCGCAATTTGATGGAATTGCTAATCTTAATCCAGACCCTTAAGTTGGACTCAGCAGGTCGCATCACAGCCGTTGTCCCCTACCTGACATACGGTCGTTCTGACAAAAAAGATAAACCGCGGGTCCCCATCACAGCCCGACTGGTGGCAGATATGATCGTCATTGCCGGTGCGGATCGGTACATGACCTTCGACCTTCATGCAGGACAGATACAGGGGTTCTTCTCAATCCCCGGTGATGTTTTACGCGGTTTTCACATCCTTAAAGAACATCTGCTCAATTTAGCACCTAGCTTGCAGAACCCGGTTGTCGTAACAGCTGACCTCGGTTTTGCTAAAAAAGGGCGTGATTATGCGGATCTTTTAAATACCGGTCTGGCATTCATCGAGAAAAAGCGGACCGGGGATATTAAAAACCCGCGTTCGATGAGCGTTATCGGTGACGTTGAAGATCGCGATGTGATCCTGGTCGACGACGAGGTCAGCACCGGCGGCTCTATGGCTCATGCAGTGGAAATCCTGAAAAAATATAAAGCCCGAAATATCTATATGGTCTTTGTTCACCCCGTGTTTTCTAAAAATGCTGCCGAGAGGTTGGCTGCGCTGCCGGTCACTGGTTATGTAACCCTCAATACAGTCACGATATCACCAGAAGACCGAGCCTTATTCGGAGATCGACTACAAATCCTATCGATTGGCCCTATGCTCGGTGAGGTTATCAAACGGGCAAATGAAGGCCGCAGTGTGGGCGCGATGTTCAACGAATAAGCCTTGTGAATAACAAGGAAATATTATGGAAGAACAATTAGAATTAAACAAATCTTTGGCAATAAAGTGCTTTAACCTGACCTGGACCTTAATCGAAAAGGAAGATCGGTCCCAGGAAGACATTGATCGGATGATCAATGCTGCACATGCCTCAAGATACCATTGGGAGGTCGCCGGTAAGGCTGTTAACCTTGCCCGCGGGGAATGGCTCATCACCAGAGTTTACGCTGTCCTACATCGTATCGAACCCTGTCTTTATCATGCTGACCGTTGTTTGAAGATCACTTTAGAAAACGATCTTAAGGATTTTGATTTAGCCTTTGCCTACGAAGCCATGGCAAGGGCATGTAAGCTTGCTGGAGATGATGTTGAATCGGCAAAATACATTACCCTGGCGAAAGAGGCTGGTGCTAAAATTGCTGATCTGGATGACCGGGCTTATTTTTTCAATGAATTGGAAACAATTCAAGCCGGATCATAAAATAAGATTTTCTAATTTTAGACAGGAAACCAAAGGCTTATGCTTAAAATTATCTTTATGATTTCTACAAAAGGAGTTTAAATGCAAGAATTCGTTTCAAAACGCGCACCCGCTTTTGCTGATATCCCCGACGAGAAATGGAATGATTGGCGCTGGCAGCTCAGCCACCGGCTGAACTCCGTTGAAGATTTTGAACAAATCTTAACCCTCACCGAAAGTGAGCGAAAAGCCCTCAGCCAGCGAGGATTGTTCAGGGTGGATATTACACCCTATTTTGCCTCATTAATCGATCCTGAAAATCCATCTGATCCCATTCGCCTGCAAATTATTCCCACCGCTGGCGAAATTATGCCCTTCACCGGCGAAATGGAAGATTCCCTTTCTGAGGATGCGCACTCACCAGTGCCGGGATTGGTGCACCGTTACCCGGACCGTGTTCTCATGCTGGTAACAACACAATGTGCCAGTTACTGCCGATACTGCACCCGCTCACGTATCGTTGGTGACCCCTCCCAAACCTTTTCTTCCAAGGACTTTGAAGCACAACTCGATTACCTGCGCAGGACCCCCCAGGTGCGTGATGTGCTCCTCTCCGGCGGCGATCCACTGACCCTGGCACCAAAAATCCTGGAACGCCTTCTAACAGCCTTAAGGGAAATCCCTCATATTGAGATTGTCAGAATTGGGTCTCGCGTGCCGGTATTCATGCCGCAGCGTGTCACAGACGACCTGTGTGATATGCTCCAGCGTTTCCACCCATTATGGTTGAACATTCATGTCAACCATCCTAACGAAATCACAGCAGAATTGGCACAGGCTTGTGATAAATTATCCCGTGCAGGAATCCCCCTTGGCAACCAGTCCGTTCTCTTAGCAGGGGTAAATGATGACCCTCACATCCAGCGAAGACTCGTTCACGACCTGGTGCGGATCCGGGTAAGACCGTATTATCTCTATCAATGTGATCTCGTCCATGGTGCCGGGCATTTCCGAACGCCTATTGGTAAGGGCATCGAAATCATTGAAGCCTTGCGAGGTCATACCTCTGGTTTCGCAGTCCCCACCTATGTGGTGGACGCCCCCGGCGGCGGTGGAAAGATTCCCCTCAACCCCAACTACCTGGTCAGTTATTCCGATCATAAAGTTGTTTTACGCAATTATGAAGGCTATATCACCACCTATGAAGAACCCCTTGAGTACAAACCCATTGATCCCTCGCTGGTAAAACCATTCATAAATGAAACATTGGAGCCCGGACAAAGCGGTGTATTTGGTTTATTGGAGGGAGAAGATCTATCCATAAAACCTGAAGGATTTGACCATTTACATGAACGAGGCGGCGGAATACACCGATTGCGTGAAAATACTGAAAAATGGATTCCCAGAGGAATCGGAGACGGGAAAACAAAAGAAAATTAGCCTAAAGCACAATGACGTTTAAAATCACGGATCCCAGGGGCATCATTATTCCTGGGATCGTTTTTTTAATCAGGAAAAATTCCTAACTCGCCGGCGGGATCGGATCATCCCTGGATGCACCGGTGGGTTCCAGTGGTTCTAAAAGTGTGCGCTTACTGCCTTTTACAAGGGCAATAATAGCCAGAATAAATGGCACCATAATCAAAAATCCTCCAAGGCAAATCAGCCATCCCCCTTGCCTGAATCCATAGCTAAAGTAGGTGAAATAGCTGCCAACATCTTGAACATTCCCAAAGGATTCCAGGAAAAACCCAAGCCCTGGTACCAAGAATGCACAACCAGGGCATGCGCATAACAAAATGGAGATCAGTGCCAGAATTGCAATTGTATTATTGCTTTGGCTTTTCAAGGTGCCCTCCGGTATAAAGTTTTTTGGTGAGATTTTACCATGCAGTGATAAACAATTTTAATAATGACCAGAAAAGCCAGTTAAATAATAAAAGGGATTACAGCCGATGCCGTAATCCCAAAATCTGATATTGATCCTTATCGATATTCTATTTTTTTAAGTCAATTAACCAGCTCTTTATTTCTTCACGGCTTGGGATTCGGCCGGAAGATAAGACCTTTTCATTGACGACCAGGGCGGGCGTGGTCATCACCTCATATGCCATAATTTCTGGCATTGACTTGACATGAATGAACTCTGCTTCAAGACCAAGTTCTTCCACAACCTCTTTTGTAACGGCTTCCAATCTGTGGCACTTCGGACAACCGCCGCCTAAAATTTTTATTTCCATTTTTTATTCTCCTATATTTAACGAATGAACCAACCAAATATTAAACCAGCTAAGGTGCTGAATATCGCCACCAAAATAACGTAAACTGCCGTTTTCTTTTTACCAATCACCGAATTGGTGATCAGGATTGACTGCAAACTCAATTCAGGATCTGCCAGCAAATACGCTAATAAGGGTCCTCGGTGCATACCCAAGGACAGGAATGTTTGTGCCACGGGCACCTCCACGAGTGTCGGGAAGTACATGAAAACGCCAAAAATCACACCGGCTAAATTTGCCCAGATTGTATTTCGTCCAGCCAGAGTTTGAATCCAAACGGCAGGGATCAGTGCTCTTGCGATGGATGCTGCAAAGACACCCACCAGCAGCAATGGGATGATTTGTTTTACAAATCGCCAGGTCTCCCATAGCCATTCCTGGCGCTGATTTTCTTCGAATTTCTTTGCCATCATCCACCAAACACCTGCCAAAAGGAGCGTTTCAGAAATCAATCGCCCGTTGAAACCAATCACCAACCCCTGGTCAGCCGTTGCAACAAAGAACGAAGCCGCAATTAATGTCAGCGTGATCAAGCCCAGGGTGATATAAGTCCAGGTTGAAAATCCCTCATAAATATCCTTGAAGCCCTTTATTGCGGACAAACCAATCAAAATCAATAAAATAATCAAGAACAGTCCATGAACGCTGACCCCTTCGATACCCAAACTGGGGTCCGGGGGGATCAACCCGTCCAGGTAATTTTGAAGTTTCAAAGGCCAGGACCCCGGGACCGTGAATTCAAACAAGACATTTCTAAAAAGGCCAATCTGCAAAGTTCCAGCCAGTAAAGTTCCGAGCAACAATACAAAGAATATGATCGTGTGTGTTGGAATTTTGGCTTTGCCGGAAAACAGGTTATTATTGTTGGTTTTTTCAGCGTGGGCGGCATCGTCTTTCCTGAAAAACCAGGCCATCAGCAAACCGATCGTGACCCCAAAGACAATCGATAAGATCACCCGAGCAAGGGCAATATCCATTCCAATTTGAACCCCGGTGAATGAAATCGCAAGAATATTTACCGCTGGACCAACAAATAAAAAGGTGATAGCTGGTCCAAGCCCGGCACCTTTTTTATAGATACTGGCAAATAAAGGCATAATGGTGCAGGAACAGACCGCCAGGACAAAGCCGCCTAACGCTGAAGCTGGATAAGAAATCCATTTTGGCGCGTCTCGTCCCAAATAGCGGGTGATGGCTTCTTTGGGCATCAATGCTGCCAGGGCACCTGCAATGAAAAATGCGGGCAGCAAACATAACAGCACGTGTGCTGCCAGATAAGCAGCAAGCCCGCCCAGCCCGGATTGCAATAAATCAATGATTGTATTCGCGATGTTCAAATTTGCTCCATATATAGATTTTTTTGCATATATTTGACTAAAAAAAGATTTACCTGGCGTTCGTGCAGAATGGGCAGGTGCAGCCTTCGGGATGACTGGGTGTCCCTGGCTGACCCATTGTTTCATTCAACAGTTCACGTGTTAAGTCATTAGTCAAGCGATAAAAAACATTCTGTCCATCTTTTTCATCCATGACCAGGTCGGCATCTCGCAAAATTCGTAATTGCTGGGACACATAAGCCTGGGGACGCCCCGTCACAGCCTGTAAATGACACACACAAGCCTGCCGCTTGCGCAATTCATCCAGTATTTGCAAACGCACCGGGTGTGAAAGAATGTGGAATAGATCAGCTTTAGATTGGTAATTTTTCATAATAAAATTTCTTATATATCGTTTTTTGCATATAACTTATTTTATTGTCCAGGATTCATAATGTCAATATGACATTCTTCCTGTGATT
>Ga0209121_10004654_pt1 | contig 12720 bp, 11 predicted proteins | sample Cruoilmetagenom3_FD_187292 | JGI IMG/M metagenome (GOLD analysis project Ga0209121, IMG submission 187292) | Oil polluted marine microbial communities from Coal Oil Point, Santa Barbara, California, USA - Sample 3 (SPAdes) (version 2) | ecosystem: Environmental > Aquatic > Marine > Oil seeps ... | reverse complement strand
GTGTTTAAAAAGAGGGAGGACAGAGAAGGAAGAATGACAGATTTTTTCTTTGTTCCCGAAGATGAGTGGGAAAGATGGATTAATAAACCAGAATTTGAAGGTGGTGAGTAAAATTGGGTATTGCAAGTGAAAGTTTAAGTAAAATTGTTGAAAATATGAGTGGGAACGCAAAAGTTGAAGCTGTTTTTGTTACTAATATTGGTGGTAAAGAAGTTGATTGGGACATGATTTTCCAATTTAACTTGGATAACGAGGATTCTTTTTATCTTCAGGTAAAAGGAAGAAAGGCTGAACTGATTAATGGAACTGCTTCAGATTCTAACATAATCTTGACGGGAGATAATAACGCAATTGTAAAAATCTGCAATGGCAAGGGAGATTTCACTCATGCGATTAGTAGAGAACAAATAAAAGTTACAAAAGGAAAAATAATTGAAGTAATACGCCTAACTCGAGCAATAACTCTTGTTTTAAAAACTAAATAGATTTTTCTTCCTTTTTTTTTTATTAGAGAAATGATAATTTAATTAACATTCTAAGATTAACTGTTGATATTATTAGGCTATAAATGAAAATCTTTATAAGCTTACTTATAACATTTATCTTCTGTATCACTTACTCTAAAATACAAAACTAAATAAAATTTAAAACAAAAATAATAAATACGAGGTGTATCGTCATATGAAAAGAGAATTTGCTGTCTTAGGAATAGTAATAGCTTTAGGATTGGGATTACTAGGTGGGTGGTTTATTCCTTCGCCTATTACCACACCAGAAGGCACATCATTACTTTCTCAGATTAAATCAAGAGGCACTATTAAAGTTGGTACAAGTGCAGATTATCCTCCATTTGAAAATTATAATGTTACTTTAGACCTGATTGAGGGATTTGATGTAGATGTTACAGAAATGATAGGTGATGGCATTAATGTCACAGTTGAATGGAGTGACATTCCTTTCGATTCCCTTATTGGTGCCTGTATATCAGGTGAGATTGACATGATTGCAGCCGCAATGACTTATAACGAGCAACGCGCTCAACAACTTGCTCCATCTTCGACTTATATCACTGTTAGCCAAGCTGTGGTGGTAAAACAAACTTCTTCACTCACTATAACACATTTAGATAATCTCACATCCTATACCGTTGGTGTACAATCTGGTACCGTAATGCAGGATGAATTAGTGGCTTTAGGAATGACAGTAGGGGTCGATCTTATAACTTTTGCTAGAGCTGATTTGCTTATGGCAGATCTAGATATTGGTGGAATAGATGCGGCCTATGTTGATGAACCAATTTTTACCGCTTTCAATCAAACTTATGCCCTTAAAATCATTTTTAGTACTCCTTCTGAGCCTTTAGCTTTATGGACAAGATATGGAGAACCCGAACTTTTATACGAAATAAATAATGTCATCCTTGATGGGTATCAATCGGGTTGGATCTATAGTATGATAACAACGTGGTTTGGATGAGCGAAGCTCCAGACCTTTCAACTATTTTTTTTTATATTATTACTAGGGGGTTGCCCAATACACTAGTGCTTACTATACTTGGCTTAATTTTAGGTTTTGTGCTAGGTATAGCTCTGTCATTAATGAATGTTTATGGACCTATAGAGCTTGTATGGTTGGCGAATGGTTACGAGAAGGTATTGAGAGGAATCCCAATCTTAGTACTGATTTACATATTTCGTTGGGGAATGCCAGGGCTATTTTGGTACTTTGAAAATTCCCTGGATCGGGCATTAGCAAGCGTAGCGTTAGCTCTTGCTCTCCGTAGTGGAGCCTACCAATCACAAATATTCCGCGGGGCAATTTTATCCGTCAATCCTGGACAAATGGAAGCTAGTCTTGCTTTAGGAATGACACGATTCCAAGCTTTTCGTCATATAATAATGCCTCAAGCATTACGATTAGCCATGCCTGGATGGTCGAATGAATATGCAGTGGTTATAAAAGACTCGTCTTTCGCACTAGATGTTGGAATTTTCGAGATGACAAAAGCAGCAAACCAATTGACTGTCAATTATCCACAACTCCTAACAATAACTATGGTTGTTGCTGCAATTCTTTATTTTTTGTTTACATTTCCTATAACAAAATTTTTTGGTGATCGTCAAACCAAAAAATTAAAGGATTTAGGAATGGGAGGAAATTAATAATGAACAAACCTGTCTTACGATTAGTAGATATATGGAAGTCTTATGAAGACTTAGAAGTTTTGAAAGGCATAAGTTTTGAGGTAGCAGAAAAACAAGTAAAAGTTGTTTTTGGACCCAGCGGTTCTGGGAAAAGCACTTTATTGCGTTGTATTAATATGTTGGACCCACCAGATAAGGGAGAAATATATATCTCTGGACAAAGTCTTATGGAACCCAGTGTAAAACTTAATAAAATGCGAGTAAAAATAGGTATAGTTTTTCAGCACTTTAATTTATTTGCTCACCTCAAAGCAATTGATAATGTTAGCATTGGTTTACGAAAGGTAAAAGGTTTTTCAAAAGAAGAAGCCCATTCAAAAGCACTTGATGCATTAATGCGCGTTAAACTAGTAGAATGGGCAGATCACTATCCCGCCCAACTTTCAGGTGGTCAACAACAACGTGTAGGTATTGCACGTGCTTTAGCAATGGAGCCAGATTTGATATTATTTGACGAGCCTACCTCTGCTTTGGATCCCGAATTGATAGGAGAAGTTCTTCAAGTTATGTTAGATATTGCTAAAGCAGGAACTACAATGCTAGTTGTCACTCACGAAATGGGATTTGCTCGAGCAGTAGCATCAGAAATGATATTTTTAGATGAAGGAGTGATTGTTGAAAGAGGAACACCAAACCATTTCTTCGAATCACCTAAATCTGAGAGGGTTAAACATTTTCTAAGGCAAATTGATGTTTTATATGGACGACATGAGGAACTTCTTGAACCATCAGATAGGGAGGTAAATAAGTGATATTTCAAACCAGTTCCAATCCAATAGAGGATTTCCTTACAATTTTGAATTCTTGGGATCAAATTTTTTCAGGTTTTGTTATGACAATGTGGTTATACGCTTGGGCACTTTTAATTGGGTTTGTTATTGGTCTTATGTTGGCTATTTTACGTCAATATGGTGGTAGGATAATATCTCCTATCGCAACTGGATACATCGAAATAGTGCGTGGTACCCCAATGCTTGTCCAACTCTGGTTAATATACAGCCTACTTCTTAATCCTCTGGGAAGAGGGATCTGGTATACTAGTTTTGTGTTCTTTGGTAGAGATATCACGCTTGTTTTTCTTAATGCTCGAATTATAATTTGTATACTAACATTAAGTCTTAATAGTTCTGCATATCAAGCTGAATATATACGTGGGGCAATATTATCAGTTAGTACAGGACAGTTAACAGCAGCTCAATCTTTAGGTATGTCTAAAATCGCAGGTATTCGTCATATTGTATTACCACAAGCTTTACGCCGGGTTATTCCTTCATGGTCTAACGAAGCAGCTTATCTCCCAAAATATACTGTAATCGTTTCTATTATTGGAGTAGCAGATATATTTAATCAGGCAAAAAACATAGGATTTCAGACATTGCTATATCTTCCTGTTTATACATTTGTTGCAATAATATTTTTAATTACAATAACACTTATTTCTAAGGCATTAGATGTTATACATAAGCGAACTGCGAGACCGGGTTTGTGATCCAATAGGCAATTTGATGGGTTAAATATAACATTTATGTGGTAAAAAAGTATTAATATATTACAGCGACATTACCAAAAGAAACCCTTTTTTTTTCTTTAAATAATTTTAATTTAATAAGAACTGACTATTAATCTAATGAATTGTATGATCAATAGTTATGGTTTGAATAAGGTGAGATATACAAAATAGACCGTGAAAATGTTTATTAGAGAAATAAGTCTTCAGTAATAGTTTCTGTATATTTAAAAAGCTTCTCTCTAGGAAATTTTATTGGTTGGTCTTGAATAATATTCTTAAATAAGAGTTCAAATTTATCAACAAATTTTTTTAGTACTACTTTTGGAAAGTTTAAGTCTTCTTTTAGATATAATACTCCGGTCATAATTTCACCAGTATATACCATAACAATTTGATTTGGTTTTTTTATAATTGAAACATCTTTATTATTTACCGTTCCGATTAATTCTTTAAGCATTTCATTAACAATAGAAATTGCTGCTGAAATTAAATTTTCGCTAATTAATTCTTTTTTCTTCTTAAAAATTTTATGATATAAACAGATTCCAGCCTTATCTATCAAAAATAATGCCTCAGTTTTTTCTTTCCAACCAAATTCGGAAAAATCAGCTAATGTGAAAAAGAAATAAGATAGCGTTAATAAAGAAATCAATTGCAAAATATCGCCTATCATTTGGCTTTCAAGTCCGAAGAGAATATTCAATAAATCCGTAGTAAGACCATATCCAATAACCAATAGAGCAATTGCGACGAAAAAAAACAGCCCCCTATACATTAATTTTTTACTAAATTTTATTAAAAAATTTATAAAAAAAAGCACAAATACAGACATATATCCATACATTATCGATTGAGTGTATCTAATATCAACAAAAAATATAACAGAAAAAAATAACACAAAAATTGACATTATAATCGTAAAGAAATATCTTTTATATAGAAAAACATTATATTTTTCAATAAAAAAAATTGCGACTAAACCTGCAATAATCGACGAGAAATAACTCATATTTAAAAAGAATATACGCTCACTTCCATAATCCCATATAAGGAAGGGAGCAATTATAGTATCGGAAGAATAGTAGTCGGCCAAAATAAAAAACAAATATACTATTGAAAAACCAAATAATAATGTGAAATATCCGAGATCTTGAAAGTTTCTTAAGGATTTTTCTTGCTTTTTATATCGAACTAAAAATATAAGACCTATTTCTAATAATATAATCATGGAGATCCATTCCATTATTAGTAATGGAAACCTCATATCCCCTAATATAGGGAATTCTAAAAATATCATTTTAACACCTTTTATAATAGAAGATCATCAATAATAACATCAAAATTCTTGAATAGCTGTACTTTTTCTTCGAAGTCTTCAACATCAATCAATACTTCTTTAAATATATATTCAAACTTCTTTTTAAGAGATTTTAAAAAATAAAGGTTACTATTCAAATCCTTTTTTGTAATTAAAGCATAAGTTATATTCGAAGAGAAATTTGATCCATATTCTAGAAAAACTAGCGAATCTTCTCGTTTAATTTTATTTATCTTTCCATTTTTGGTATTGGTTATTTCTGCTATTATCCTATCAATACCGGTTATTCCACCTAAAAATAAATCTTCAAATCTTTTTTGAAAGTCTTTATTTTTCTCTTTCAAAATTCTCCCTTCTTGATATATTTCAGAGAAATTGTATTTAAATAAACAATTATTATTATTTTGATTGATTATGAATAAGTTAATAAGATTTTCTTCCCAATTTAGTTCAAAGAAAGCCGGGAAACCAAAAATTCCAGATAAAAGGGTGATAAAGCCAACAATAAATGATAGTGTTCCTAACAATAGTAGACTTGTTAAAATTTCTGCAAGATATAATAAATTGAAACAAATTTCTATAATAAAAAATAACGAACTGAAACTAAATATTCCGCCTATAAAAAGTTGGATAAGATTTTTTTTTGTTTTACCTTTAGACTTGATAATAAGTTTAATTTGGAAAGTAGCAATTAACAATAAATTTAAGGATATTAGTAAAATCTTCAAAAAAGAGAAGAATAATGTATTTGAAGGAATTAATATAATTAAAATAATTGGAATTAAATTTAAGATTATTAAAACTTTTAAAACTTTTAAATTTATTATTTTTGAATACTCTTTTGTTGTTATAAAGTATAAAAAAGTGATTATAGAAAGAAATAATAAGACATAACCTATTCTGTTCAATAGCTCCATAATATAGGGAGAAGATATAATAAATCTATTAATTGTTAAGATGAAAGCACTAATAACATTAAATAAACAAATAGAACCATAAGACAATAAAATTTTATTTAATTGAAGTCGTTCAACATTAATTTTATGGTATCGATAAAAAAAAAAAATTGCTAATTGAGTTCCTAATATAATGTCTGTTAAACAAAATAAAAATTGAATTTCTCTAATTTCACTCAATTGAAGCAACATAAATTATATTCAAAATCTAAAATAATTTAATTCTTACAAATCCCTATTACGATAAAAGAATAACAAAAAGTATTAATAAAATTTTAGTTTTATTTCAAACTCTAGATATTTGGGTCCAAACTTCTCCATGAGTATATTCTAATAATTCTTCTAAATATTTTTTATTAGTATGATTCATTATCACAGTTTAAATTAAATTAAATTAAATTGATATTTATGAAAATCGTTGATTTACGATCTGACACAGTTACCAAACCTTCTCCTGAAATGTGGGAATTTGTAAAGTCAATGGACAATTCTCATCTTGGAGATGATGTTATGGGAGAAGACCCTACTGTGAATGAGTTAGAAGAAAAAGCTGCGAAAGTTATTGGCAAAGAAGCCGCATTGCTTGTATCTTCAGGAACTCAAGGCAATTTAGTTTCACTTCTTTCGCAATCTAAACCAGGAGACGAAATTTTATTAGAAGAATTAAGTCATATTTATGGAAACGAAGTAGGGAGTGCTGTGCGAATAGGGGGTTTGATGATAAGGACATTTCCCTCAGATAGGGGCGTTCCTTCTTTCGAACAACTTCAAACTTTAATTCGCGATAAAGAAGATATACATAAACCACCAACCACACTTCTATGCACGGAGAATACGCATAATTACCATGGCGGTGCAATAGTTGGGGTTAGTGCATTAAAGAGTATGAGGGATTTTATCGATAAAAACGAGTTAAAATTTCATTTAGATGGTGCGAGGATTTTTAACGCGGCAGTTGGACTGAATGTTCCAGTAACAGAATTTACTAAATATGTCGATAGCGTAATGTTCTGTCTGTCTAAAGGGCTCTCTTGCCCCATAGGGTCAATTGTAGCGGGTTCTAAAGAATTCATTTCAAAAGCTAGAAAATTTCGAAAGTTGGTTGGGGGAGGCATGCGTCAAGCTGGAATTATAGCTGCATTTGGCCTTCTTGCGTTAGAACCTAAATGGATAAAAAGACTTGACGAAGATCATAAAAATGCCAAAAAACTTGCTCAAGGATTAAAAAGTTTCAATTTACCAATAAAAGTACATCCGCCTGATACTAATATTGTAATAATTGAAATGTTGGAAAAAGTTAGAATTATTAAGATCATTACAACACTCAATAAAGCTGGGATATTAGCTTTTAATATCAGTAAAGAAAAGATTAGGTTTGTTACTCACTATGGAATCACCGAAGACGATACTAACTACAGTATCGAACAGATAGGGATTGTATTAAAAAAATATCTTTAATCTTTATAGAAATTTAAAATCTCGATTATCAAATTCGTTTCTAAATCTATATTTTTCGTTTAAAATTGATATTATTCTATCTTCAATATAAAGAAATTGATTAATTTTTCAATAAAAAAATATCAACTTTTAAAAACAAACGTAGCAAAGTAATTAATTAACAAATTCAATAAAAAAAATCAAAACAAATTAAAGTAGATTTAAATGAGTAAAGAAAAAATTTGGATAAAATCTTACGATTCCCATGTTCCAACCACTTTAGACTATCCAACTGAAGATCTTGGAACCCTTTTAGTAAACGCTATGAAAAAGTTTCCAGAAAGATTAGGTCTTTCTTTTATGGATAAGGACTTTCTCTATAAAGACGAACTTGAGGGGGTTCAAAAATTTGCTACTTTTCTTCAAAAAAATGGTTTGGAGAAGGGAGATGTTGTAGCAATTAACCTTCCCAATACTCCACAGTATATATTTGCGCTATATGGAACTTTATTAGCGGGTGGTATCTGTACAGGGGTCTCTGCTCTCCTTAGTCCTGTTGAAATGGCTTATCAAATAAATGACTCTAAAGCGAAATTTGTGGTAACTATGGATATCATTTATGAAAAAATATATCCTAAAATATTGGATAAATTACCAAATATTGAAGTCATAATTCCCACGAACATCTCAGAATATATGGGTTTTTCAGGTTTTAAGGTATTTATGGGTAAATTAATTGGAAAAATTCCTAAAGGAAAAATGAATCCATGGCCAGGAAAAACAGTTGTGCCATTTTTGAAGGTAATGGAAACTCCTATTGATGTTAAACCTGTAAAAATTGACTCGAAAAATGACGTAGCTATCCTTCAATATACTGGAGGAACTACTGGAACGCCTAAAGGAACAGAAGTTACACACTTTAATCTAGCGGCGAATATGGAACAATTTTACGTTTGGCTTGACAGAGAGATTGGAACTGACATTGTTATGTCAGCATTTCCTTTCTTTCATATTGCGGGGTTATTTGTAGGGTTATACTTGACATATATAAGTTCCACGCAGATTTTGATAGCAAATCCTCGGGATACAGATCATATGATTAGTGAAATACTTAAAAAACACATAACTGTATATAGTAGCGTACCTACTCTATTTTTAATGCTTCAAGACAATCCAAAATCGAAGGATATTCCCGATGAGATTTTAAATGAGATAACATTGTTTATAAGTGGAGCGGCGCCTTTTCCAGCAGAAGCTGTCAGAGATTTTGAAAAGGATTTTCATAGTCAAAATAAATTTGTGGAAGTATATGGAATGACTGAAACTGCTGTTTTGACTACAGTCAATCCTGCCCATGGTAAAAAGATAATTGGAAAAGTTGGATTACCCTTACCTGATACTGATGTCAAACTTGTGGATATAGAAACAGGAGAAGAGGTAGAAATAGGACAACCTGGAGAAGTTATGGTAAAAGGACCTCAGGTGGTTAGAGGATACTTGAATAAACCTGAAGCTAATGCAAAAACATTTGTTGATGGATGGGTTCATACTGGCGATGTTGGCGTATTTGATGAAGAGGGTTACCTACAAATTGTTGATCGCACTAAAGACATGTTAAGTGTCAGTGGGTTTAAAGTATACAGTGTACATGTTGAAGATGTCCTTACAAAACACTCTGATATTGCTTTAATAGCAATTTTTGGAATTCCAAATCTAAATCGTCCTGGTTCAGAAATTGTAAAGGCAGCTATTCAATTGAAAGCTGGAGTAGAGCCAACAGAAGATGTAAAATCTTCAATACAGAAATTTGCCGAAGAAAATCTAGCTAAATATGAAGTTCCAAGAATTTGGGAGTTTAAAGAAGAATTACCAATGTCTCTTGTCGGTAAAGTGTTAAAGAAAACTCTGCGTGAGCAAGAAGAAACAAAAAATGACTAAATAAAATAACTTTTTATTTTTTTCTAATTTTAAATTTGATATATTTTAAAACAAAATTGCTAAAATATCCAACTTTTATAAAAAAAAAAATTAGATAGTCTCAGGAAAAAAAATGAAAATAGAAGATTTTGAAGATATTTTGTATAAGAAAGAAGAAAACGGTATTTGTACAGTCACTATAAATAGACCAGAAAGAAGAAATGCAGTATCATATGTGTCTTTTTTAGAAATTTATACCGTTTTAGAAGATATGGAAAAAGATGATAGTGCAAAAGTTTTAATAATTACTGGAAACCCAGAAGGAAATGCTTTCTCGTCTGGAGGTTATTTCGAACCTAAATTCTTTGAAAAAGTCCAAAAAGAGATTAGAGCAGAGATTGATCTAATGGACATTGCCCAAAAGAAATTATGCATAGCGTTATGGAAATTTTCTAAACCTGTTATTGTTGCGATAAACGGATTAGCTATAGGTGGCGCTATTACAATGCCTTTATCGGGAGCTGATCTAATTTATATAACCGAAGATGCATGGTTAGGGTTTTATTTTTCCAAAAGAGCAATAATCCCCGAGTTTGGTTCTACATTCATGTTACCATTTCTAGTTGGTTTTCAAAAAGCAAATGAGATTTGTTTTTTTGGCGATAAAATTACCGCTCAAAAGGCTTATGAACTTGGTCTTGTAAATAAAGTCTTACCTAACGACGAATTAATACCTTATGCGAGAGAACAAGCACTTAAATTGATACCGCCTAAGGGACCATATTTGTCAATTAAGTCAATGAAAAAAACCATGCACGCTTACTTTATTGATATCTTAGATAGAACATTGGATCTAGAAAATAAGGGATTAAAGAAAGTATTTAGAACAAAAGACTTCAAAGAATCGATGAATTCATTAAAGGAAAAAAGAGATCCCGTTTTTATTGGGCGATAATTCAAGAACTATCTTTTTATTATAAAAACATATCTTTAAAAATTATTCAAAAGAATATTTTTTTATGAATAATAATAATTTTGATGAAAGCAGAGTAATTTCTAAATACCCCGTTATAGTAATTGGCGCTGGACTTGGCGGACTTGGTGCTGCATGTCAACTTGTTCTCAGAGGAGAAAAAGTATTATTACTTGAGAAACACAATGTCCCTGGAGGATTTGCTACTTCTTTTGTTAGAGGGCGGTTTGAATTTGAGGGCGCATTGCACGAGTTAAGTGATATTGGAACGAAAAATAATAAAGGCAGTCTTTATCGATTCTTGGAAAAATTAGGTATAGTTCCAAATAAACTAGAATTTGTTCAAGTTCCCGAGTTTTATCGAAGCGTGTTTAGCGATGGTTACGATGTAACAATTCCACTTGGGATGGAAGAGTATACTAACAAATTAATTGAATTATTTCCTTCTGAAAAACGAGGGATCGAAGAATTTATGGAAATGTGCAAAGCTGTTTTGGCTGGTATTCTATTTATTGCTTCTAAAGGTGGAAGATTTTCACCACAAGACATGCTTAAAGAACACCCATGGATTCCACGGATTTCGGGCCTTACATTATCAGAATTATACAAGAAATTTTTTAAAGATGAGAAATTGATGGCTGTAATCTCTCAACTATGGGGTTACATTGGATTACCACCAAGCAGAACAAATGCCTATACTTATATTGCGATGCTCATATTTTATTTAAATTGGGGTGCTGCTTTTCCAATAGGAAGGTCACATTCTTTATCAACTTCAATGGTAAAAGCATTTGAAGAACTAGGTGGTGAAATAAGATATAACGCATTGGTCGACCGTATTCTCGTGGAAGATGGAAAAGTTAGTGGAGTAAAACTCCTTAATGGAAGCGTTTATCTTTGTAAAGCAGTTATTTCTAATGTTAATCCAATATGTACAACGATGAAAATGCTTCCTCAAGATGTAGTGCCAGATAGTTATAAGAAAATGATTTACGCTCCAGAAATTGGTCCATCTGGTTTTTCTGTTTATATTGGACTAAATGCCTCATATAAAGATTTAGGATTTACGGCCCATGAAACATTTATTAACGATTTGTACGATACAAATAAAGCTTTCGAGAATTTCAGAAAATTGGAACCACCAAAATACATGGTCGCTGCATGTTATAATCACATTTACGAAGATATTTCTCCTCCAGGAACAACTCAATTAGTTTTAACTACTTTACAGATGGGTAAACTTTGGCAAAACATCGCTCCTGATCAATATTTCCACTTAAAGGATAAAATCGCGGATGGGATGGTATCATTGATCGAAAATACTATTTGTCCTGAAATACGCGATTATATCGAAGTAGCTGTAGCTGCAACACCTTTGACATATTACCGTTATTCTAAAAACATAGAGGGTGCTATCTATGGAACTACTCAAGATGTTACAAATGGGCCTTTACTTCGATTAAAAAGTAGAGGCGCAATTCCCGGTTTATATCAAGTAGGTGCATGGACTAATTTTGGTGGTGGATTTTCGACTACTCTCTTAAGTGGGAGGATAGGTGCAGGGCTATATTTAGGCGATAAAATTAAAGGGAGGATCTAAAAAAATGGAAAAGGAAATAATGGAAGATGTAAAAAAGTATCAGAAAGCTGAAAAGTTAAAAAAACGGCGCGATGAAGTCGAACCTCTACCGTGGTATTACGACGGTTTGGAAAATTTATCCAATAGGATTCATCCCGAAAAACAATCTTTACTAGTTACTGATATTGAGTTTCTTTCACACGATACTAAATTGATTAGATTTACTTCTGCGAAACTTGACAAACCTTTAGCGCCCTTTCGTGCGGGACAATATGTAGGCCTTACCGTAGAGCTTAACGGCGTTCGAACCTCGCGCCCGTATTCTCTTGTCTCATCGCCAAATCAGCTTTCCTACTACGAATTAGGCGTTAGAAAGAAAGAAGGCGGTTTTGTTAGTCCTTTTCTTTTTGAAAATGTAAAAATTGGCGATATTTTTGAAGTAACTGAGCCCTTAGGAAATCTCTACTACAATCCCATTTTTCACGGCAAAGACTTGGTATTTATTGCTGGTGGGTGTGGTATTACACCTTTTATGTCAATACTAAGAGATATCTCCGAGAAAAGACTTCCCTTAAACATTTGGTTAATATTCGGAAGTTTAACTGAGAGAGATATCTTATTTCGAGGTGAATTAGAAGATATCCAAAAAAGAAGGTCAAATATCAAAATCAAATATATCCTCTCTGAACCAACTCCAGAATGGAAAGGAGAATGTGGTTTTATCTCAAAGGATAAGATATTAAGCGAAATCGTATCAATTGAAAACAAGTACTTTTACATTGTTGGCAATCGTGCCATGTACCAATTCGTAGATGAAGAATTAAAA
>Ga0209121_10004652_pt1 | contig 12725 bp, 5 predicted proteins | sample Cruoilmetagenom3_FD_187292 | JGI IMG/M metagenome (GOLD analysis project Ga0209121, IMG submission 187292) | Oil polluted marine microbial communities from Coal Oil Point, Santa Barbara, California, USA - Sample 3 (SPAdes) (version 2) | ecosystem: Environmental > Aquatic > Marine > Oil seeps ... | reverse complement strand
TACAAACAAGACGGCTCCTTCTGAGCAGAAGGCACCTGCGGTGAGGCGTCAGCCTTTTATCAAACCCTCTTTGGTTCCGGCTCGTCCGGGTTAGGGGAACGATCATGTTCCTCCACATGCAGGGGGTACTACTTAAAAATCATCTACTAACTATAGTAGCTTCACAGTATAGTAACGCGGAACCGAACTATTGTATAGAACCGAGTTTTTATGACAGTATTATATTTTTTGGTGTTACTGATAAGCAAGTCGGCGAAGGGCATTGAAATGGAGCAGGTCATTCAGGTATAATAATATTCTGTGGCGTGCAGGCACGCTGTTTACGAAAACAAATGGCAAATTCCAGGTAACACTTGTTAAGGACAAATAATTGGCGTCTTGAAATACTGGTTCTCGTGAAAGGATCTCAAATGAATCGATCGTTGGCTTTCACCCTCATCGCCGGCTTGCTTTTAAATTCTGCGCTTGCTCAAGACCAGGCAAGATTGTTGCGTTTCCCGGCAATAAATAAAGACCAGATAGTCTTTACCTACGCTGGCGATCTCTACAGCGTGGCCTCAGTTGGTGGCGTAGCACGAAAGCTTACCAATCACGTAGGCTTTGAAATGTTCGCCCGGTTTTCACCGGACGGAATGCACATCGCTTTTACAGGGCAGTACGATGGTAACACGGAGGTTTATCTCATGCCCGCGACCGGCGGCGTACCTCACCGACTGACTCACACAGCAACGCTCGGCAGAGACGACGTATCCGATCGGATGGGGCCTAACAACATCGTGATGGCCTGGAAGAATGACGGCAGCAGCATCGTTTTCCGCTCGCGAATGCGCTCATTTAACAACTTCAACGGCCGGCTGTATTCTGTATCCAGGTCAGGAGGCCCTGCCGACGAACTGCCCCTTCCCCGCGCAGGTTTTTGCTCTTTCTCACCGGATGACAAGAAACTCGCCTACAATCGCATATTCCGTGAGTTCCGCACATGGAAACGCTATCGTGGAGGCATGACCGATGATATCTGGATCTATGATTTCAAGACGAAGGAAATCGAAAATATCACCGACAACCCTGCGCAGGATATTATCCCAATGTGGAGCGGCAAAAAAATATTCTTTCTCTCCGACCGAGATGAAAACAAACGCATGAACCTCTTTGTTTATGATCTCGATTCAAAGCAAACCAGGAAGATTACGGATTTCACCGACTTCGACATCAAGTTTCCATCGATGGGCGACAGTGCAATCGTCTTTGAGAACGGTGGTTATATTTATCACTTCGATGTAGAGACCGAGAAATACGAAAAAGTGGTTGTCCATATTCAGGAGGATCTGAGCGGAGGCAGGAGCGGGATTGTAAACGTCGCCAACAATGTCACTAACTACGAAATCGCTCCTGACGGTAAGCGCGCCTTATTCGGCGCCAGGGGGGATGTTTTCACAGTGCCAGCCAGGCACGGCGCGATCCGAAATCTTACCGATTCGCCGGGCACTCACGAGCGGAACTCCAAATGGTCGCCCAACGGCAAGTGGATCGCTTACATATCCGATGCGTCCGGTGAAGATGAAATTTACATCGTCCCCCAGGACGGGAGCGGACCGGCAAAACAGATTACAAGAAACGCCGAGACGTACAAGTACAGAATCGAATGGTCGCCCGACAGCAGGAAAATCCTCTGGGGCGACAAACGACTGCGTTTGCGATTTGTCAGCGTCAGGAGTGGCAAGATCACCGAAGTCGACAAATCCGACAAGTGGGAGTTCAGGGGTTATTCATGGTCGCCCGACAGCAGGTGGATTGTCTACGCAAAATCAGAAGTCGAAATGATGGGCAAGATTTATCTCCATTCGCTCAGGAACAAAAAATCTTATGAGCTGACCGACGGATGGTACTCGGCGTCGAATCCAATATTCAGCTCGGACGGCAAATTCGTCTTCTTTACCTCAGATCGGGATTTCAATCCGATCTACAGCAGAACTGAATGGAATCACGCCTACCGGGACATGTCGCGGATATATCTTCTGACGCTCGCAAAAAACACCGATTCTCCTTTCAAACCGAAAAGCGACGAAGTTGAGATAAAGATTCAGGAGAAAGCAAAGAAGAAAGAAGATGTCGAGAAGGCCGATCCGAACCAAGTCACGAAGCAGCCGGAACAAGCAGAACAAAAGAAGAAAGAGCAACAACCGAAAATCAAAGTGGACATTGACGGCATCAAGGATCGAATTGCCGTGCTACCGACCGCAGTGGGTGGTTACCGCAACCTTGCTTCGGTCGGGGATAAGCTTTATTACAACCGAAGGAGCCGCAGTGACGACAAGAGCAAACTGCTGATGTACAACCTGAAGGAGCAAAAGGAAACCGAACTCGGTGACATCGGCAGCTTCGAGATATCGGCCGATCAGAAGAAAATGCTGGTCGCTACCGGCGGGAAGTACGCCATCATCGATCTGCCCAAATCAAAAATTACAATGAAAGAAACACTCGACCTGTCCGGCATGGAGATAAATCTTGATAAGAAAAAGCAGTGGGCACAAATCTTCAACGAATGCTGGCGACAGATGCGAGAATTCTTCTATGTGCCCAACATGCACGGCGTCGACTGGCAGGCGATGCGTGAACGTTACGAACCCCTCGTTGCCCATGTGAACCACAGAATCGACCTGACATATATCATTGGCGAGTTGATAAGCGAACTCAATGTTGGACACACGTACGTGGGCGGTGGAGAGTATCCCAAGCCGAAAAGGATACCCATGGGTCTTCTCGGAGCTGAGATAGAACGCGATTCAAAATCGGGATACTATAGGATTGAGAAGATTCTGCGCGGTCAGAACTGGGACAAGGCTACCCGCTCTCCACTAACTGAAATTGGAGTGGACGCCCGCAAGGGTGATTACATTCTCGCCATCGATGGCAAATCAACCGCCGACGCAGGTGACATCTACGAGCTTCTGATCAACAAAGCGGGCAAACAGGTAACGCTAAAGCTCAATTCGAAACCTGCCTCCAGAGCAGCGCGAGAAGTCGTAGTCGTGCCGACAGGTAGTGAAGAGAACCTGTATTATTACGATTGGGTGCAGACCAACATTGAGAAAGTTAGCAACGCCACCGACGGAAAAGTCGGCTACATCCACGTGCCCGATATGGGACGCCGAGGCTTGAATGAATTCGCGAAATACTTCTACCCACAGATTCGCAAGAAGGGATTGATAATCGACGTCCGCGGAAACGGCGGTGGAAATGTCTCGCCAATGTTGATCGAACGGCTGCGACGCGAAATTGTTATGATCGACTTCGGCAGAAACGGCGCGCCTGAGCCGGACCCATCGGCCATGATCTACGGACCTATGGTCTGCCTGGCTGACGAATTCTCCGCGTCAGATGGTGACCTGTTCACCTACCGCTTCAAGAAGCACAAACTTGGTACAGTCATCGGCAAACGAACCTGGGGCGGCGTCGTCGGAATTCGAGGTTCTCTGCCGCTGCTTGACGGCGGCTTTCTCAACAAGCCGGAGTTCTCCCGTTACGAGGTGGAAGGCAAGAATTGGATTATCGAAGGCCACGGCGTCGAACCGGACATCTACGTCGACAACGATCCAGCTCAAGAATACGCAGGGATCGACCAACAACTGAACAAGGCCATAGAGGTAGTTCTCGAAGAATTGAAGACAAAGGAGAAAGAAATACCGCCGTTACCGCCCTACCCGGTCAAGTGATCAGCAAGGCGCCCGATGCGGGAACTTTCTTATCCGGCCTGATCGACGACGTCCGCATCTACAGCCGCGCTGTGCACCTTTTGTCATGGCGTCTTACAGAAATAAGCTAAAGAGCCAGCTTTAGTAAGTAGTCAGCTCTTTTTTAGCAGAATTCATTATTTTGGAATCAAATTGGATATGTGGACAAACCAGCAGCGATGGCCCGGTATAATGCATTAGAACCGACCTATTGCTTTGAATTAATAGATATGTTGTGAGCCTACCGAAGGTGAGTTGGATGCTCTCATCTTTTGGTTTGGCCGGCACCTGCTAAAATGATGTTAGAAAGACACGAAAGGATCCAAAGATGAATCTATCAAAGAATGTTTTGAAGGCAATGATCGTAATAGCCGTTTCAGCCTACGTTGGGTCGACTACTGCGAGTGCAGAAGACGATTCGACTCGAGCCAGTCAGCCCCCGGCTCCCCCGGCAGGATGGACCGATGGTTACGTGATGGCGAACGGGATTCGCATCCACTACTGGCGCACTGGAGGTAACAAGCCTGTGCTGTTGATGGCTCATGGTTCATCGGACAACGGACTGTGCTGGACTAATCTCGCCAAAGAACTCGTGGACAACTACGACATCATCTTGCCTGATGCGCGTGGTCATGGTTTGTCGGACCCGCCCAGAAGATCGGATTCTGCAGATGCCCAGGCCGAAGATCTGGCTGGCCTGATCCGCGCATTGAAGCTCAAGAAGCCCATCTTGATGGGCCATTCGATGGGCAGCAGTTCTGTGGCGTGGTTTGCTGCGAAGTATCCGAACATCCCGGGCGCAGTCATCCTCGAGGACCCTCGCCTCATCCCCCGGCCATCCAGTAATCCTCGCTCTTCTTCCAATGCTTCAATCGCTGCTGCGCAAGAGAGAAGGCGTGCCCAAATTCTGGCGAGAAATAATATGACCTATGAAGCGCTTGTCGCCCAATGTCTGAAGAACAATCCGCAATGGGGACGATCTGAGTGTGAATACTGGGCCCCGTCGAAGAGGCTTCATCATCCCGACACCGCGTTTGTAAGCCGAAGCGGACGGCCGCCCATGAGTGAACTCTTCCCCAAGATCACCGCTCCGACGCTGATCCTCAAAGCCGACGCCCAGGGTGAGGTCAGGAAGCAGAACGAAGAGGTTACCCGTCTGCTGAAGAACGGCAGGATCATCCACGTCGAAGGCGCCCGCCACAATGTCCGCCGCGATCAGAAGGAGCGTCTTCTCAAGGCGCTGAAGGCCTTTCTCGGGGAGCTGTGAAGTAAACAAAAAACTATTTAGACAGGTCCACATGATTCAAATCACCTGCTATCCAAAAAAGAACGATGGAAGGAAACATGCAAAATAGACTCAGCATACTGTCCACTGCAACATGTACCATTGCATGTACATCCATGTCATTTGCCGAGGTTATCGTTGCTTATATCTTCAAGGGTAGAAGACTATGAAGTCAATAAAGTCTACATGTGTTCTGTTTCTCCTGATGTCCGGTTTGTCTTTTGCGGGACAAGGTGTCCGGGAGATTGTTGATGCTTCTGGTTTTGAAGGCGGCCTGATTGTTCACGTTGGGTGCGGGGACGGGGAGATTACCGCTGAACTCTACAAAGAAGGACGTCTCGTGCTTGGCCTCGATGCCGATCCCAGGAATGTTGCAAAGGCGCGGGCCCACTTCCTTGAAAAGGATGTTACAGGTGATGTTGTTGCCGACAGGATGCTTCCCGGCACACTGCCGCTGCTTGATGGAACGGTTAACCTGGTGGTAGTGTCAGGCATTAAGCCCAACGTTGCAAGTGAGGAGATACTTCGTGTCTTGGCTCCGGAAGGAGTTGCTTTTGTAAGGGGGCAGGGTGGTTGGCAACAAATTGAAAAACCGCGGCCGACAGAGATCGATTCCTGGACACATTTTCTTCATGGACCGGACAATAATCCCGTTGCTGCCGATACTATAGTGGGTCGGCCTTTTCATATGCGTTGGAATGGTGAGCCGCGTTGGCAGAGGTCACACGATTACCTTGCCAGCATGAGCGCACTTGTCTCGGATGGGAGCAAGCTGTTTTACATTTACGATAAAGGTGAAACTTCTACTATGGCTGTTCTGCCCCGCTGGATGCTTGCTGCGCGAGATGCGTTCAACGGTGTTGTCTTGTGGGAAAGGCCGATTAAAGAATGGGAGGATTATCTGCGTAATTTCAGGAGCGGCCCGGTTCATCTTCCCCGAAGTCTCATAGTTGCTGATGGACGGCTCTACACGTTTCTTGGTTATGATGAGCCGCTGGTTGCTCTTGATCCCGGCTCAGGCAAAACCTTGCAGACCTATGCCGGCACGGAAGGTGTGAGAGAGATTCTTTATGCTGATGGTCGGCTCTATCTTGTGATTCACGAAGGGAGAAGTGAGCGTTCTTATAGCGAGATACCAAAGCGTATCCTTGTGTTAGATCCAGGGACGGGAAAAAAACTTTGGGGGAAAAAAGACGCCTTGGCCAAAGATTTGAGCGGAGCAACTCTCGCCGTCGGAAGTGGTGTAGCGGTCTATGATGCAAGGCAATCACTGGAATGCGTTGATGCTGTAACGGGCAAACAACTCTGGAGATATCAAAGAACATCGCCTGTTCAATACAAGCTTTACAAGCGGGCGGTAACGGTGATCAGTGGTAACACCGTGTTATGGGCGGGCAGTTTGGGCAACAGAAGACGAGGCAGGGGATCGTTTCTTGCAGCGTTCGATTTGAAGACGGGAGATGAGCTTTGGCGGGCGCCGGCACAAGAGGTTTTCAATTCTCCGGTGGAAGTCTTTGTTATTAAGGGGCAGGTTTGGTCTCGTGAAGGATACGAGAAGGGCGCTAAATCCGGATATTCGGTTGCTCGCGATTTGAGAACGGGCAAGGTAACGCACAAGCGACCACAGGACGGCGACATTTTTTCACTTTCTGGCCATGCATGGTGTTACATGAATAAGGCTACAACGCGCTTTATTATTCGTGGAGAGGCCGGCGTGGAATTCTTGAGTACGGAGAACGATTCCGGCTACGCGCATCATTTCATACGTGGGACGTGCCAGTATGGAGTGCTTCCGTGTAATGGCTTGCTTTATACTCCGCCGCACTCGTGTGCCTGCTTCATTAACGCAAAGCTGAACGGATTTCTGGCGCTCGCTCCCAAAAGTGACTCTGGAATATATAATCGCCAGGAACCGGCTCTTGAGAAAGGTGAAGCCTATTCCGAGACTTCAAACCTGAAATATAGAAGTTCCAAATCGGATTGGCCGACATTTCGTGCCGATGTGGAAAGAAGTCTGTCAGTTTCCGGAAGCGTAAGTAATACCCCAAGCAAACAGTGGGAAGTTAACGTTCCCGGTAAGCTGTCGGCGCCCGTGTATGCTGCCGGGCGGCTGTACGTTTCCTCGATTGATTTGCATACGGTTTACGCACTTGATGGTAAGACAGGTGCGCAGATATGGTCATATACTGCGGGCGGTAGAATTGATACCCCTCCAACTATTCATAAGGGCCTCGTCGTTTTTGGTTCCGCCGATGGGTGGGTATACTGTCTGCGTGCTTCGGACGCCAAGCTTGTGTGGCGATTTAGAGGCTCTAATGCCGATCTAAGAATGGTCTCGTATGGTCAACTTGAATCTGTTTGGCCGGTGCCGGGCAATATTTTGGTTTTGGATGACAACGCTTATTTCGCGTCTGGGAGAAGTTCGTATATTGACGGCGGCATGTTCCTTTATAAGCTGGATGTTCGTTCGGGCGAGGTTCTGGCAAAAAAACGCCTTTATGACAGGGATCCGGTTACCGGTATCGAGCCGATTCAGAATGCAAAGAATAGGTATCTTAGTCCCGCGGTGCTTCCGGATATTCCTTCTTTCGATGGTACGTTTATCTCTATCCGGCATGAACAATTTGATTTGAACCTGGCCCGGATAGCAGAGGAGGACAAAATGCCTCATGTGCTTAGTGCGGTAGGTTTTGCCGATGACAGTTGGTGGCAGCGGACAAGCCAGATGTATACGACCGCCGCAGGTACGGGATTCGGGTGGTATATGCCCAACAGTGTTGTGCCCTCAGGGCGTGTCATTGCTCTTGATGGGGATAATGTTCTTGGGTTCGGCCGTACTCTTCCTTATAGTCCGTTTGACAATTTCGCAGGACTTAATCTGAAACGTTACCATATCTTCTCGATGCCCAGGAAACCTGTTGTCAAGCGGACTCAATACGAAACGGTGGACTGGGGCGAAAGAATTAAGGAGCGGACGCAAAATGTTGCAATGCACACGTGGTCACGTGATGTGGCCGTTCGCGCCAGGGCTCTTCTTGTTGCAGGTGATAAGATGGTGCTGGCAGGACCTAAGAACGTTCTGTACGGGGTCAAGCCCAGGGCGATAGAACAAGGCAGGCGTGTGATCCGTGAAAATGTTGATGCATTCACCGGCATGGAAGATGGTTTGCTCGAGATCGTGGCGACAAAAGACGGCAAGACACTGGGCACTGTCACACTGGACTCACCGCCTGTTTATCATGGCCTAATAGCAGCCGATGATGCACTGTTCATGACCACTACGGCGGGAACAGTGGTGCGTCTACAATAGAAATTGCAGGTGAGTTAGAACAGTTGTAGCAGGAAGGAAGCAGAAATGCGAGTTATTAGATTCATCATCGTGTGTACAATTCTTGGAGCAACGCCTTTTGCGGTTGCACAGGAGAAGCCGAACGTGGTCATGATCCTGGCCGACGATATCGGATACGGTGACCGGAATTAAGGAGAAGATATGAAGCGTATCGGAAGTAAGACAGTGTGGCTCGAGCATTTCGCTGGCGCCCAACAGTTGATAACGTGGTTGGCTTCGGTGGACGGGGACAATCATCCCGCCCGTGCTTGCGGCAGTCCAAAAAATCGGTCATGGCGTAGACTTTCCCGTCGCCTGGCTCGCGCGCTTGGCCCGTTTCCCAAGAAATCCCGGCCAACGCCACGAACTGCATTCCCGCCACCTGCCCAATGTGTCCTCATAGCAATGATAACCGCCTGTCTGCTACCGGCCGTTGCTGACACCGCAAGCGCCGGCGCCCCGCCCACAGGCCTGATCGCCGAGGGCCACGACAGCCGCATCGACCTGGTCTGGGATCGCGTTTCCGATACCGATCAGAATCTTTTCAATATCTACCGGGCCGAGCAAGCGGATGGCCCCTGGAAAAGAATCAACGCGCGTCCTCATACTATTCACGTCTACAGCGACTTCATCGGGGCCAATGGCAGAAGCTTCTATTACCGTGTTACGCAGTTGATCGGTGACGACACCTACTTCAGCAAGCTCCGTGGGAGAAGACGCACCAGGGGCGACCAGCAGGTGCGCGGAACCGAGTCGGTCCCGTCCGAAAGTGCCTGTGCGACGACTCATGAAATGAATGACGAGGAATTCCTGGACTCGATGCAGAAAGCGTGCCTGAGGTACTTCTGGGATTTCGGTCATCCGGTCAGTGGACTGGCCCGCGAGGGATTCCTGCACAGGCGATCAATCACGACGACCGGTGGAACCGGCTTTGGCATGGTCACTATTATGGTCGGCGCCGACCGTGGTTTTGTCACTCGCGAGCGGGCCGCCGAGCGTCTGCTCAAGATGGTCACCTTCCTCGAGGAGAAAGCCGAGCGATACCACGGTCTCTGGTCCCACCATCTCCGCGGCGACACCGGCGAAACCCTCCCCTTTGCCGGCAAGGAGGACAACGGCGGCGACATCGTCGAGTCCGCCTTTCTAGTGGAGGGTATGCTTACCATCCGTGAGTACTTCGGCAGAGACAATCCAGTCGAGAACGAGCTGCGCGAGCGCATCACGCGCCTCTGGGAGGAGGCCGAGTGGAGTTGGTATCTTCAGTCCGGCGACAAGATGCTCACCTGGCATTGGTCTAAAGAATACGGCTTCGTCAAGAACCACAAGTTTCGCGGCTTCAACGAGTGCATGATTGCGTACCTGCTGGCGGTGGCCTCGCCGACGCATCCAATCCCCGCCGACTGCTACTACTTGGGCTGGGCCGGCAATACGCAGCGCTACGTCAACGGAAATACCTACTACCGCGTCAAACAACCCGTCGGCAATCCGCTTGGCGGGCCGTTGTTCTTCACGCACTACTCCTACATCGGGCTTGATCCCCATCAACTCACCGACGCTTACACCAACTACTACGACAATAACCGTGCCATCTCACTGATCCAGCACCGCTACGCGACCGACAACCCCAACAACCACCAGGGCTACGGCAAGCTTGTTTGGGGCCTGACCGCCAGCCAGAATCCGCGCGGTTACAAGGCGCACCAGCCTGGAGCCAATTCCAATCGTGACGATGGTACGATCGCGCCGACCGCCGCGATCAGCGCTATGCCTTACACGCCCGACGAATCCATGGCTACGCTAAAGCACTTCTATTACGAAATGGGCTCGCGCATCTGGGGACCGTTCGGCTTTCGCGACGCGTTCAACCTGGGTGCCGACTGGGTGTCGCCGAGCTACCTTGCCATCGATCAGGGACCAATGGTCCCCATGATCGAGAACCACCGTACCGGGCTTCCGTGGAAGATGTTCATGAAGTCCGACGTCGCCAAAGCGATCCTTGAAAAACTTGAGGAAGCGAGCACAGCGGCGAAGCAACCGTGAGGGTGACGGTCTTGGTCATAAGTCCCGATGTATGCTGTGCAGCATCGGGTGGCTATACGAGGGCGGTATTTGCGAACAGTTGCCTGGTTCAGGAAAACACCAAACTTGAAAATTATTTCTTGACGTAAAGGCGCTATTTCAGTATAAATGAGATGGCAGGAATCTGTGAAGGGTGTTCCTCCAATGATGTTTGAAAATGTTGGATGGTAAAACATCCTTTGTTTTGACGGTAAGTTTTTTTTAATTTGTCACCTACATCATAGCCGAAGCAGAGGAGATTACAGAAAAAAAATTACCGTAAATCATTATTCAGCATGATTTGTGTATTGTGCAGAAACGTTACGTTTTCTTGAGAGGAGGATTATCATGTTTAGAAGATTGGCTTATTTGGTTTCTTTTGTTTTGGTGCTGGTTGCTGTGCCGCAGGTAACTCATGCACAAGTAGTAAACCTACTGGAAGACCCAAGTTTTGAGGATGAGATTATCATAGGCAATACGGCTTGGAATAGATGGCTTACCTGGGCTGCTGGTGGTGCTGTAAACAGCACTGTCGAAATTGATATAACCGAGTTCATGGATGGTGAAAAAAGCCTTAGGGTTAATCCAAGTGGAAGCGGCCAATTCGCCGTGATCTATGCAGCCATCCCGCTCGAGGTTGGCGAAAGGTATACTGTTAGCTTCTGGGCCAAGGCTGAAGCACCACGTACAGTTCAAGCGAGATTGCAGGCGATGAATAACACCTCCATGGAGACAGCAGATTTTGAGCTAACGACCGAGTGGGCTGAGTATACATTTACCGCGGAAGCCACGAACGCTTCGATAAAACTTCAGATACAGTGGGATGCTGGCGTTGAAGTTCCATACTGGCTGGATTTTGTTTCCCTCTATGCAGGAGAGTATGTTGCCGGAATTGAACCGTCGGGATTGAGTCGAGTAAAGGCTGCTGATCCGGATCCTGCTGACGGGGCGGCGGATGTGCCGAGAGATGTGGTCCTTGGCTGGACGCCCGGAGAGTTTGCCGACCTGCATGATGTCTATTTCGGCACCAGTTTCGACAACGTCAACAATGCCACTGTGACAGTTGACCTGACCGGCGTGTATCGGGGCAGCCTTAGTGACAGCAGCTACACCGTTCCCGAACGCCTGAATCTCGGCGAGACCTGCTACTGGCGCATCGATGAGGTCAATGCCCCGCCGGATTCCACAGTATTCAAGGGGGATGTCTGGAGTTTTACCACCGAGCCTGTTGGTTATCCTGTTGATGGTGAGAACATAACCGCCACAGCGTCCAGCTCAATGGCCGGCAGTGCGCCTGAGAAAACCATCGATGGCTCGGGCCTGGACGACAGTGATCTGCACTCGACAAGGCCGGAAGATATGTGGCTGAGCGATATGCTGGGGCCTCAGCCGACCTGGATCGAGTACCAGTTCGATAAGGTTTACAAACTCCACGAGATGTCGGTGTGGAATCAGAACCAGATTATTGAGTCGTCAATTGGTTACGGATTCAAAGATGTTTCCATTGAATATTCGTCTGACGGTATCGCCTATACGACCCTGGGGGCTACTCATGAGTTTGTCAGGGGGCCCGGTGCAGCCGGTTATGCAGCAAACACCAATGTTGATTTTGGTGGTGCGGCGGCAAAGTACGTCAAGCTTACAGTTAACAGTGGCTGGGAAAGCATCCTGAACCAATACGGTCTCAGTGAGGTCCGCTTCTCTTACATACCTGTCGGGGCCAGAGAGCCCAGCCCGGATTCCGGGGCAACAGACGCAGACGTGGATGCGATCCTCAGCTTCAGAGCGGGAAGAGAGGCGGCTACGCACGATCTGTACCTTAGCACCGACGAGCAGGCCGTTATCGACGGTATCGCCCCTGTTGTGACGGTGACTGAGCCGGGCTATGCTTCCTCCCTATATTTGGCCAGCACTTACTACTGGCGGGTCGATGAGGTCAATGATACGGATCCAAACAGTCCGTGGAAGGGAAGTGTCTGGAGCTTCACGGTTCCTTCCAAGACCGCTTACGATCCCACTCCCGCCAACGGCTCTAAATTTATAGACCCGAACGCAAATCTCAGTTGGTCACCGGGCGTCGGCTCGATATCTCACACCGTCTATTTCGGCGACGATTTTGACACTGTAAACAATGCCGTCGGGGGTATGTCTCAGGCAAATACGACCTATGAACCCGGCTCCCTTGAGTTGAAGAAGACTTACTACTGGCGTGTCGATGAGTTCGATATCTTTGGCACGCATAAAGGCGACGTTTGGAGCTTTACGACAGCAGGCGCCGGCGGAGGTGTTAAAGGAAGTTATTACAGAGGTACGGATTTATGGG
>Ga0209121_10004651_pt1 | contig 12736 bp, 6 predicted proteins | sample Cruoilmetagenom3_FD_187292 | JGI IMG/M metagenome (GOLD analysis project Ga0209121, IMG submission 187292) | Oil polluted marine microbial communities from Coal Oil Point, Santa Barbara, California, USA - Sample 3 (SPAdes) (version 2) | ecosystem: Environmental > Aquatic > Marine > Oil seeps ... | reverse complement strand
GACGGAGGAAATCAAGATAGACGTTGCGTTGGGTGAAAGCGTGAGCTGCACCTTGACGAACAGCGACATTGCACCGAAGTTGACACTGATAAAGACAGTGGTTGGCGGCACGGCATTGCCGGATGACTTCTTATTGACCATCGGTGGTTTAGCTGCAACTTCAGGTACTCCTTATGAAAAGATGGCTGGCGTGGCTTATGCTATCGATGAAACCGATCTCACAGATTATGTCTTTGGCGGGATCAGCGGTGACACTTCGTGCCCAAGTGATTTAGGTGGTACAGTCACCCTTGCTGTTGGTGATGATGTGACCTGCACAATCACCAACTACTATATCGACATTGCTATCGACAAGCAGATATCGGATGACTATGATCCAGTACTTGAGACAGGTACCTGGTACGATGAAATCCCGGTGTTGTTTGCTGGTACGGACCTTTACTATCGGTTCATTATTACAAACACCGGACAATATGAGCTGAAAAATGTCGAGGTGACTGATCCAAGCCTTGGGCTCCTGCTTGAAAGCAATCCCGATTATGTCTTCTGTACTTACGAGACACTGGCTGTGGGTGAGGTCGTTTATTGCGGTCCCTTTGGCCCCATCGATGCTGTTTATGAAATGAACAACGAAATTTGTAACATTGCAAGTGCTGAGGGTACTGCAAGACCTGGCACTGGTTACAGCGAAATGGTTTCCGATAGTGATGAAGCATGCTACACACCACGCTTATGGGCATTCACACCCGGCTTCTGGAAGAATCACACTGCTGACTCTCCAAGCGGACATGATGCCTGGCAGTATACAGAATATTTACCTGGAGATGACCTGGTATTTACCTTACCTGCCGAAATTCTGATGTTGCCTGTTAAGGGTGGCTTGACGACTTTTGGTGATCTGACACTTATTGATGCGCTGCGGTTACGTGGCGGCACAAGCTTCACGGGTGCCTTAGAGATCCTGCTTAGAGCAGCGACGGCCTCCTTGTTGAACGCTTCTTTCCATGAGATGATGCCGGATGATTTGGTTGAACCCATGTTCCCGTGGACAACAGCACAGGTCATCGAAGCCGTTGATGCAGCCATTACCACACAAGAAGTTGAGATTATGCTGGAGTTAGCAACAACATTGGATATGTGGAACAATGGATATGAGTATTTTGATTGGACCTGGCCCGTTCCTTAAGATTGTTGAGGAATGGGATTAATAATACGGCCTGAGGATTGAACTCCCCGATCTTCAGGGAAGACCTGGGGGCGCTGGGTTTACTCCTGGCGCCCCCAAAGTATACAATCGATTATAGTCATCACAACAAGGGTAGGACGAATTAAGAATGAAACTCATGCGATTGATTAAATTTATTCTAATTATCATGACAAGTTCAATAATTTTGATATTTGTTAGACCGGGCCAGGGTGCCGCTGTAAGGCTGACAGTATCTTTGCAGGAAACGGGTTTATGGTCCGGCGGCTCTGCGGCAGGACTCCATGTGGGCAGCGATGGATCCATCTTTTTATTGGATCGGAATGATGAAATCTGGAAGGTTAAACCTGAGACAGGGCAATTCCAGGGTTATTACGGCATGAGTGGGACCGTTCTTTTTGATCTCAGCTTGCAGAATGATGATCTTGTGTGGTGGACGGATGAAAGTCAGATATTTGGTTCACTGAACACAAGCACTGACCAAATAAAGTATTGGGATCACTTTTTTGAGGCAGGCGATGACGAATATTGGAATAACTATCCCCAATTAGGCCCGATTACTTATGAAAATGAGCTTGTGTGGTTGTCGGAATGGATGGGCGTATACTTTGGCTTCCTTAAATTTGATTCCATTACTAACGAAATTTGTTCTTATAAAGTGTCGATTCATGCTGCTGATATGATCATGTTTGAGAACGATCTTTGGGCGCTTGATTGGTTTGAGGATGCTTTATTACGCTTTGATCCTGTTACCGGGCAGTTGGTTAAATTTTCTTATCAGGACGAAAGACAAATTGGTATGGATTCCAATTTGCAGACGGATGGCAGCTTGTTATGGTGGGCAGAGACCTCACCAGAATGGGACATTGCCAGTTTTGACCCTGACAGCCGCACAATGACAACTTACAGCCTGCCTGTTGGTGAACAACCACATCATTTAAGTTTACGTGCTGGCAAAGTATGGTATACAAATTCCGTTGATGATGGGAGTTTTGGCAGGTTGGATCCTGGTGTGGCAGGCGGTACTTCAACCATTTTACCTGAGGTGATCGTGAAAAACAGCATCACCCCGGTTTGCAAATATTTATCAAGTCCCTCACTTGAAACCGCAATTCGTGAACCCGCCTACGGCACTACCACCTATGAGAGCACAAAAATTGAACCATACACAGGTTTGTTGTCTTACAGCCTTCCAGATGATGCACTGCCTTTGGGTATTGCAAGTACGATGGATGATATCTGGGTGTCAGATCCGGGCAGGCAGAAGCTAATTCGTATGCCGCTGGCAGCACAAGAAGCTTTTATTACCGTAAGAAAATTGGTTATCAATGATGATGGTGGTGATGCACAAGCCGACGACTTCAACCTGACATTGGCTGGTACCCCGGTATTTGATGGGATTGCAGTTACGGTTGACCCCGGTACTTATACAGTCGGTGAGACCTTGTTGGGCGGCTATACCTTTATTGGTTTCTCAGGGGATTGTGATGCAAACGGTCAAATCACAGTTGGTGCTGGAGAAAGCAAGATCTGTGTACTGACAAATGATGATGTTAATTTAACTGACGATTATGAAATCTATTTACCTTTAATCATCAAGTAACAAGGGAGAAAATATGCAAGCAATGAGGGATCGGCGTTTATGGGTGTTTCTGATGATCAGCCTTTTGTTATGCAGCATTTCAAAGATTGCCCTGGCTGAAACCGGTGCATTTCAGGAATCAGGTCGAATTTCAGCTTATGCAATTACCTTTGAGGGTGAGTATGTCTATATTGTCGGAGACGCGGTAAACCAGGAATCAGCATTATCTGAAAGCTTCTTAGACCTGGGCGGTGGGATGCGGGACATCTGGTTGATCAAGATGCGCCTGGATGGCACACCAGTCTACTCAGCTTTGATTGGCGGGGCGAACGATGATTCAGCTTACGACCTGGTTGTCCGTGAGGGTGTGGTTTATATTTTGGGGGAGACCTGGTCGAGGGATTTCCCCGGCGCATCGGGCAATGCCGGAGAAAACGACGCAATTTTAATCGCCCTTGCGGCAGACGGTGAGCAGATTTTGTGGGCACGCCGTTTAGGGGGCAGCGACCAGGATTCAGGGCGGGCATTATCTATGTATAACGGGGATTTGTTTTTAACGGGTATTACCTGGTCAGAGGATCTTGTCCCTGGGGAAGCTGAGGGCGATGCGGATGGCTTTTTGGCACGCGTGGCCTTGGATGGCAGCCTGAGTTGGCTGAATATTTTTGGTGGACGTTTATTGGACGCTCCCTTTGATCTAATCATTTATGAAGATGATTTGTGGGTCGCAGGTCAAAGTTTTTCAAGGGATTTTGGTGGAACACACCAGGGTGAAGGAGACGCCTTTGCAGCCCGATTCAACCTGGCAGGTGAGGAGATTTTTGCCCGTCTTTATGGCGGACGAGAGGCTGATATTGCTTATGCTATTTCGTCTGGTGAGGAGGGAATTTTTTTAGCCGGGGGAACCCAATCTGGTGCGCTGCCGGATGCTGATGGTGATTACGGCGGCAATTATGATGGATTCCTGATGAAAATGAATGCCGATGGCAATATGCAATCTATCAGTTACCTGGGTGGAACGGGCAATGATTATGCCCATGATATTGTACTTTTGCCAGGGGGTGATTTGCTTGTGGTGGGAGGTGCTTTTTCCCCGTATTTTCCACTGGGCTACGACGAACCTCAGGAAATTCTTGGTGAAGGCGATGTCTTTATTGTGCAAACCAACCCACAAGGCGAGGTGATGTCGTATTGGTTAAAGGGGGGTGGTGAGGAGGATCGTGCAAGAAGTGCTGTTCTGACCAGTATTGGCCTGTGGATGGCGGGTTCTTTCAGCCTGGAAACAGGATCTTTTGGTTTATTGGTGCCTTTTTCAGAATTGGAAGGGATTCCTTCGCCAAGCCCAGAACCAATCCAACCGACAGCTACCCTGGCACTTACCGCCACACCGCAGCCAACGGAAACACCCCTTCCAACGATCACACAGACCCCTCAGCCCACTGCGGCGCTTACTGGAACATCGGTTGAAGTGAATACAGCCACCCCTTTGGGCTCTGAAACAACACCTGCGGAATCATCCGTTACCCCTATGGATGATACCCGGACAGAATCGGCAGTAGCAGCCAGTGAGAAAACACCCAGGTTAATAGCGGAAACCACAGCAACAGCTAGCCTTGATGGTCTGGGTGAGGAAATTGGTGAAGTGAATGCATCTCCCGAAAATGAAAAGTCAGGTGAGATTTCGACCGGGTTGGTTCTTAGCCTGGCACTTTTACTGGCGGCTGTATCAGGAGGTGCATATTACTGGTTCCGTCATAAAAAATGATAGGAATTATTTTTAATCACAAAAGGGATAATTCATCAAAATTATAGGAGGTTAAGATGTTCAAAAAATTGTTTTCATTTTTGCTCGCAATGATGTTATTATTCAACCAGCCGCTGATCGTGCTGGCACAAGCGGATTTTTTCAGGGGATATGAGAATTTACCTGCCGGGGGAAAGGGCTTTATTAAGTATCCCAGCGAGGCTATACCCGGGAGTGGGGATGCCTATTTGCTGCGCGGTGCTGGTGGTACCTTGTGGGTGACTGATAGCGGGATCTGGCTGACCCAATTTGAACTGGTGCCGATGATTAAAAAAGGAGAACGCCCAGAGATTCAGGCGCGCAAAGGGGTGAATATCAAAATAAGTTTCCCTGGCGCAAATACCCAGGCAAAGCTGGTGAGAGAACAGCAAATGCCTGGGTATGTTTCTATCCTTAAGGGTGAACATCCGGATGATTGGGCGAGAAAACTACCCATTTGGGGGCTCTTGCGCTTTGACGATCTATACCCGGGCGTGGATTTGGTGATACGCTCTACAGAAAAAGGATTTGATTGGCATTACGAATTCCAAAAAGGGGCTGATGTTGATTCACTTCACCTTTTGGTTCAGGGTGCAAAAAGTTTTATGGGGGATAGCTCAGGAGCAATACTACAAACTTCACTGGGTGAGCTGCGTCTGCCGGCATTAGGTCTTGAAGGCCCAGAGGGTATGGTGAATTCAGACGGGACAGGGAGATTGTTGTTTGAGGGGTTGATTGAGATTTATCCTCAGCTTGTCCAGGAGGAGCACCTGGAAGAAACCGAAAACGAAAAGCTAATTTACAGCACATACCTGGGGGGTGCAGATACTGAAGATACTTATGATATTGCTCTGGATGACCTGGGAAATGTTTTTGTTGTTGGTAGTACTGCCTCGGTAGATTTTCCCGTTACTATTGGCGATATTTTATTGAATGGCATGGATGGATTTGTGGCAAAATTCAATATGTCTGATCCTGTGCCCACACTCTCATATGCAACATTTATTGGGGGTAATGGCAGTGAGCGAGCTTACGGTTTAGCAGTGGAAAACGGGCTAGCTTACATAACCGGAGAAACAACTTCCTCTGACTTTCCAGGGGCAGGGGATGCGGCGGATATCGATGCATTTGTTGTCGCCTTGAATGAAACGGGGGATGATTTGATTTATTCCAGGTTGATCGGCGGCACAGAAACCATCGGTGCGGCAGATGATCAGGGCTTTTCTATCGCTGTCGAAGATGGGAAGGCGTATTTAACAGGTATTACTTATTCTGATAATTTCCCGGTCACGATGGGTAGCGGGTTTTCGACAAATGGCGATATATTTGTCGTTAAGTTGAACAGCGACGGCACAACCGCCTATGCCACTTTAAAAGGGGGCAAGTCTCTTGATGCGGGTTATGGCATTGATGTGAGTAATGGGATTGCCTGGATTACAGGAGAAACCTCATCCGATGATTTCCTGGTAAGAGTGGCGGAATCCGCAGTTTTTGTGATGAGCCTGACTTCAATCGGCTTGACAGATACATTGCGAGTATTCGATGGAACGATTGCAACCGGCATTAATGATCCGGAGGAGCGAGGATCAGCAATTGTATTAGACAGTGCAGGTGATATTTATGTGACAGGCCATTCTTTTTCTTTAGATTTTCCTGTAACGGAAGGCGTGTATAACGGGGGTTATACTGATGCGTTTCTTCTTAAATTAAGTAAATCTTCTACACTTTATGCAAGCTATCTTGGTGGAAGCAGCACTGACCTAGGGTTTGGTATTGATATTGATGCTATTGGCGGTGTTGTGGTGACGGGTTACACAGCTTCGATGGATTTCCCGGTTACAGAAGATGCTTATCAAGCTGTTTACGCCGGAGGTGGTGATGTCTTTATCACACGTTATTTCCTGGCAGGAGATGATCCTGGTTATCGCAGTTATTCCTCTTATTTAGGTGGAGCCAATAATGACACTGCTGCCTCCATTGCTATGGATAACCAGATATCTGCTTATATTCTTGGTGATACAAACTCTGTTGATTTTCCTGTAACCGGTGATGCTTATGACCAGGCTATGAATGGCTCACGAGATGCCTTTTTGTCAGTAATGGCTGTGGCACCCATGCCGGCAGTTCAAATTGAGAAATTCACCAATGGTTTGGATTCGGACGAAGCACCTGGGGAGTATTATCTACCCGATACACCCCTGACCTGGACCTACCAGGTGACCAACAACGGGGAGGTGCCGCTCATCAATATTGCAGTTACTGACAGCAAGGGTGTTGTGGTTGATTGTGGTGGGATTACCAGTTTAAACCCCGATCAATCAATGGTATGCACTGCAACAGGCTTTGCTGAAGCGGACCAGTACGGCAACCTCGGTACTGTGACAGCCGAGGACTCGTTGCTGGGAACACTCGTCAGCGATGTAGATGCCAGCCATTATTTTGGTGCGGTTCCTGATACTGAATTAGTCAAACTCACCAATGACCAGGATGTGGACCTGGTGAGTGAGGTCTATGTCGAGGCGGATGGGATCGTCACCTGGAGCTATGTGGTGACGAATACGGGTAACGTGCAATTAACAAGCGTAAATGTCACTGATGACAAAGGTGTTACGGTCACCTGCCCAAAGAGCATCCTGGAACCAGGCGAATCGATGACCTGCACAGCGAGTGGGACAGCGACAGCCGGGCAGTATGAGAACACTGGCAGTGTTGTCGGTGTGCCGCCGGTTGGGCCGAATGTCAGCGATGTAGATGCCAGCCATTATTTTGGCAGTCTGGCGGGTATCAGTATTGTTAAAAAGACGAATGGTACAGTTTACTCAGAAGCACCTGGCCTTCACATTCTTGTGGATGATCCTATCACCTGGACCTATGAGCTTCAGAATACGGGCAATGTAGAACTGACAAATGTGACGGTGGTGGACGATCCTGGCACCCCGACGGATTTGGGCGATGACATAGAGTTGTGTACCGTTTTATCTCTTGATCCAGGTGCAAATCACACATGTATCTTGGAGGGCTCAGCCGTAATTGGTCAATATCACAACACCGCTACGGTGACCGGGACGCCGCCGGTGGGATCGAATATCACAGCCTCCGATGATAGTTACTACTTTGGCTCCGCCCCCGATGTTGCGATTGAATTCAAGATCAACGGTGAAACTGCAGACACCTCTCCTGGATTATTTGTGCTTGCCGGCTCCCAAATTACATTGGATTACGTCGTTACAAATACCGGGAATGTAGCATTGACCGATCTGGAAGTGAAGAATGGTACAAGGACGGTTTGCACCATTTCCGGTTTGGCCGCATATGGTGCCAGTCAAACCTGTACAGAAAATATTACTGCCTTAGGCGGGCAGCAGTATGCATTAGCGACGGTCAGCGGCTCAGCGCCTGATCCACTACTTGATGTCGATGCAGAAGATCCGATTTTTTATTTCGGTGCCACACCTAGCATCACGGTTGATAAGAAAACGAATGGACAGGATGCGCCTGAAACACCCGGTGTTTACATATTGACCGGGGGCAATGTGCAGTGGTCCTATCTTGTTAAAAATACTGGAAATGTTACCCTGACAGGTGTGGTTGTTGAGGATGACAATGGCACGCCAGGTGACACCGGGGATGACCGAATTGCTATTGGCTGCAACGGGATCACCCTTGCACCGAACCAGGAAGTGACCTGCACTTTATCCGGAACTGCGCAAGAAGATCAGTACACCAATACTGCTGTGGCTGCAGGGATGCCCCCCGCGCCGCTGGTTGAAGTGAGCGACAATGATACAAGCCATTACTTTGGAACAAGCTTATCCGTCAGCCTGGAGAAAAAGACCAATGGGGAGGATGCGGCCGCTGCGCCAGGACCCTTGATCGCTGTGGGCGGCGCGGTCAGCTGGACCTATAAAGTAACAAACAACAGCAATGTCGCTGTTAATTTCTCAATTGTGGATAATCCGGCGGCCGCCATTTCCTGTTCGAAGACATCACTGGCTGTTGGTGAGAGCATAACCTGTACCGCCTCTGGTACGGCTGTGGCAGGTCAGTTTGTGAATACAGCCACAGTGACGGTTACCCCGCCAGTAGGGTTAGCAGCCTTTGATGTTCAGGATACCAGCCATTACTTTGGCGTTACCACAGGCGTCACTCTTCAGAAGAAAACAAATGGTTTTGATGCTGATGAAGGCACCGGGCCATTGATCAAAGTCGGTGAGACGGTCACGTGGACCTACGAAATCAACAATACCGGTAATGTGGATTTGTCCTCTGTAAGCCTCTTGGACGATATAGAGGGTCCCATCACCTGTCCATCGAGCACATTGACTGCAGGTAATATGATGACCTGCACAAAGACAGGAACAGCCACAGAAGGGCAGTATGCCAACATCGGCTCAGTAACAGCTAATCCACCTACGGGATTTGACCCCGTCTCTGTTACAGATCCCAGCCATTACTTTGGCAGCGATGCCGGTGTTTCAATTACAAAATTGACCAATGGGGTGGATATTGATCATTATCCCGTTCCCTACATTCTTTTGGGCGGCAATGTTGAATGGACCTACCTTGTTGAGAATATTGGGAACCTTGCCATAAGTGATATTCTTGTGACCGACAGCGACGCCAGTCTTGTGATTACTTGTGAAACATCGGTGCTTGTCGATGGCCAGCTTTTGCCAGGTGTCACAATGACATGCACCGCAAGTGGTACAGCGATTGAGGGACGATATGACAATACGGCTTATGTTGAGGGGATACCTTATGGCTTTGAAACCGAAAAGGTGCAGGACTCTGATGCAAGCGCATATTTTGGCGCGAACCCCTCGATTACCATTGAAAAGTCAACAAACGGTGTTGATGCGGATCTGCCGCCAGGGCCATATATCCCGGTTGGGGAGCCAATCACTTTGCAATATGAAGTCAACAATCCCGAAACGGATTATCGTTTTATTGATATCCAGGTGACCGATGATGAGGGGGTGACAGTCAACTGTCCATTAACATGGCTTGATCCCGGGGATGAAACCATGATCTGTACGGCAGAAGCCACGGCAGATTCCGGCCAGCAAGCCCTATCCGGGCATGTTTCAGCAAAGGTAGTTTTGGTCTCGAATAGTCAGGAATTAGGAAGCGTGGAAAACAGTGATCCCAGCCACTATTTCGGCTATACACCTCAGGGATTGGCGTTGACGAAGTACACTAATGGTATTAATGTGGAGGGGCCACCAGGCCCCGAATTGATCGTTGGCAGCAGCGTGACATGGACATATGAAGTAACGAATGAAAGCAATGCGCCTGTTGCTGACCTCAATGTCAGCGATGACCTGGAAGAGGTGGTGGCTTGCGAGAAAAATAGCCTTGAAGGCAATGAAACCATCACCTGTTCTGCCAGCGGTGAAGTTGTGGAGGGTCAATACAGCAATACCGCACAGGCATCCGGTGTATTTATTCCGACTGAAGAGGAAATCTCGTCTTTAATGGCTTCAAGTTATTACTACGGTGTGAGAGGCTCAAAGTTATTTCTGCCGCTGCTCTTGCGCTGATAAAGCTAAACAAAATTTACAAATAGGGAGCGATTAGCAAAAAAGTATCAGGCTGGGTGAATGCCCAGCCTGATGTGTTTTGGATGAAGGGAATGGTGAAGGAAAAAGTCGGAGGTATCAACGAAGCTGAAAGACCTTTTTAATTATTCTGGAATTCCCACGGAGCCTGGAGGTGAAAACTCTGGAATTGTTTATTGCGAATAGCATGGGTTGCTTGTGGTGTGGTCAAGTTGGGGTGGAAGCGCATCATGTTCTTGGTGAAGCTGATAATTTGTTCATTGAAGGGTTTGGTACGGCTGATTTAAAGATTTCACTGGTTTTTCATAAGAATCTGTCCCAGGATCAGTAAAAATTGGTAGGTTGAATTTTTAGAATAGATAATTTCTTTTCTTAGTTCACAATGGGAGAATTTTGATCAGGGGATATTGAGGGTGTTTTCAAGGTCTTTTCTTAATTGCTGAAAGAATATAAAAAGATCCTCAAAACAATTAAAATGTCTTTGCTCACCTGTATGGGGATCCTCCATCGATGCCAACCAGGATAATTTGCCGTTCTGTTTCACAAGCCACAGTTTGAGCAGAAATGAATGATAGGTTATTTTTTCCATTAGTGTCTCCTCATATAATCAGAACTTTCATTCCTGAACAATCTTTTACTGCTGGACTTGTTTTTATTCAAGAAAGCGATTTCCTCATAAAACTTGAATACAAAAACTCTTATATTTAAAGTATCAGTCTTGGGTGTGCCTTTGATCAGGAAACCTGCGGCTGGGTTTCCTGATCGTTATTCTTGCATTTAGGTGATCAATCCACATTGAGGATAGGTGCGGATAGAGGCTTCTCATTGGCGGGATTTTTTCATCGCTTAATGAACTACTAGAGGTCCCACAACGTCGATAATTTTATGTTCATCCCCTCCCTGGACCATGCATGTGAAGTAAAGTTCACCCTCATCAATAATAGTGACATCGGCTATGAAAGTGGCGCTCCCCGGATCGAAGACATCATACCTGACAAGATTAGCATATGAAGGTGAAATACTGGGATTCTCATATGATTTTAAATCTTCAATGGTGTAGCCCTCATCCAGCGTATCAATGGCGATCATATAATTATCATAAGTATCATCCTTCACCAGAACTTTGTAAGCTAAAGCGCCTGTCCATGAATCCTTATAGATAGTCAATGAACATTTATCACCGGGTTCAAAGACAATTTCAGCATTGGTTGCCCATTGCTTCCCTTTTCCGGAGTAAGCAAGCCGCCATTCGTTTTCCACGCCGAGTTCCTTTTCTGTGCAACCGCTCATCAAGATCAATACCCCCACGACAATAAGAATTACAAAATATTTTGTTTTCATTTTTACCTTCTTAAGGCAAATGAGTTGATTTTATTTGATTGATATGTCATGCTGACCTCAACCTGATTAGAGCTTACATGATCAGCGTGAGGAAAACGTGATAGAGTTTGCTAGAAATATTTGTTTTTTTTATAAAATTTTTATACAATGGTCTTACAATACGGCGTTTTATCGCGTAACATGCGAGGTGGGGATGGACCAGCTTGATATCCGTTTGTTTGGTTCAATGCAGCTCATGCGGGATGATGTAGAGCTGACAAATTTTGGATCAAACAAGGTGCGCGCCTTATTTGTCTACCTGGTTGTGGAAGCAAATCAGCCGCATCAGCGCAAAAAATTGGCAGCTTTTCTGTGGCCTGAAATCCCGGAAACCACAGCCCTTTCAAACCTGCGCTATGCCTTATCCAATCTCCGTAAAGTGCTGGGGGATCGAACCTCTCATCCGTCTTACCTGCTAATCACACCCCAAACTATTCAGTTCAATCCAAACAGCCATTATCATCCTGATGCGGCTGATTTCGAAGCACAATCCGAGCTTTCCCAGCAGAATCCCCTTGATTTTGTAAGCCTAATGAACGCATCAGATTTGTATAAAGGGCGGTTCATGGAAGGTTTTTCGATCCCTGACAGCATCCCCTTTGAAGAGTGGATGATCCTGAAAAGGGAACATTTCGACCAGCTGGCATACCAGGTTTTTCATCGGTTGGCGAGGTACTACGAGTTGATTGGCGATTATGCGCACGCCATTGCCTATGCCCAACGGCAAATTGAGCTGGACCCCTGGCGGGAGGAGGTTCACCGCCTGATCATGCGCTGCCTGTACTTTTCAGGACAGCGCAGTGCAGCAATTGCACAATATGAGGCTTGTTGTCAAGCCCTGGCAGCTGACCTGGTTATTTCCCCCAGCCCTGATACGGTAAATCTGTATAAAGCAATTTGTGAAGAGACACTGTCCGCACCGCCCACCCCACCTGCTTTTATCCTACGCTCACCTATTTCACCCGTTGAACGCTCTCATTTTGTCAGTCGTCAGGTACCACTAAGCCGGATGTCCAGGGCTTTGAACCAGGTTTTAGAGGGTCATGGGAGGCTCTTGTTGGTCACCGGCGGCCCTGGTCAGGGAAAAACCGCCCTGGTGCAGGAATTCATCCGGGGTACGTTAGAAACTTATCCACAAGTGGCAGCAGCATGGGGAAACAGCCATGCTTACTTTGGCTCCGGGGATCCTTTTCTGCCATTCAGGGAAATCTTAGAAATGTTAACAGGTC
>Ga0209121_10004650_pt1 | contig 12737 bp, 12 predicted proteins | sample Cruoilmetagenom3_FD_187292 | JGI IMG/M metagenome (GOLD analysis project Ga0209121, IMG submission 187292) | Oil polluted marine microbial communities from Coal Oil Point, Santa Barbara, California, USA - Sample 3 (SPAdes) (version 2) | ecosystem: Environmental > Aquatic > Marine > Oil seeps ... | reverse complement strand
TATAATTAGCATCGTTTAGGGGTGGTAGCTCAGTTAGTTAGAGCGTTGCATTGTTTATGCAAAGGTCGTAGGTTAAAATCCTTCCCACCCCGCCATTTTCCCATATTAAAATAGCTACTGTGATGATATAATTGGGTTATGGAAATGAATATAAAGAGTGTATTAATAATACTCTTACTAAATCTGATTATTGCCCCCCTATTTATCCTTCTACTTAGAAAACTTAAGTTTTACAAAAAAATTAAAGCTAACAAAGAGATAGAGAGGGAAAGAAACAAAAGATATTACAAACATATGCTATTCAATATTTCTACTCCGTCATCTTTTGGATTTCTTTTAATACTAATATTGATAATATACATATCAATATTTAAGACATCTTTAGACTCTTTAATTATATCTTCTGCTGCAATACTCCTTGGTACATTGGGTTTTGTAGATGACATATTCGAATTCTTTCTTTACGGAAAGATGAATCGATGGGGTATGAAAGCTAGGTATAAGATGCCTATTCAGATTCTTGTACTATTTTTTGCCCTACTCTTACTACATAAATCAATTTTCATAGCCACTATCTTTTCTGTACCTTTAGCTTTCATTTTAAACTCTTTTAATATTACAGATGGAATGGATGGTTTAGCTGCTGGGGTTGCTATCCCCTCCTTTCTCTTTCTTTCCTATCTTGAGTATTCACAATATGGACTTAGTTCAATATTCTTTTTAATTTTGCTCCTCCTTACCTTCCTAGTTACCTTTTTCATTTTCAATATTAAACCTGCTAAGGTGTTTATGGGAGATAGTGGATCATATGCGATAGGGGCAATACTTGCCCTTCTGACAATTAGATACAGGCTATATCTAACAATACCTGTAATAGCACTTTTTCTAGTTGAAGGTATAAGCAGTTTTGTACAGATATTTAGTATTAAAATTTTTAAAAAGAAATTTTTTAAGATTGCCCCATTACATCTTCAACTATTAAACTCAGGTTGGAGTCAATGGAAAGTTATTTTAACTGCTTGGATAATTCAAATCATTATTACATTAATTAGCTTTGGAATATATACATATGTTGGATAAAGGGTTGGAAAAAATAATTATGGAGTTCTACGAGATTCCTGCTGCACCATTTTGCGTTAAGGCAAAAAGTGAATATGTTAAAGAGTATCTCAAAGAGAAAGGATTACAGTATGAAGAAACTCCTTACTATATATCAAGTATAGTGAATAGAAGTGACCCAGGAAAAAAGATTCTCTTTATATCTCACTTAGATCATCCAGGATTCATATTCAAAAATAGTAAGGAAGCAATTGCACTTGGTACCCTGTATCTAGATAGAATTAAAAAGTTTGCCCCTATTTCTGTGTACTCTCCTTTAGGTAAATATTTAGGGGATGTAGAACTTAACAAAACATATGGATTAGGAGAGAGAAATATAGAGGTTTCTTCTGACTTTTATATTCCTAAAAACTCTCAGGGATTATGGAATGTTGGTAATACTAAATTTACTAAAGAGAAGATATTAGGTAGAAGCCATGATAATGATATGGCCACTGCTATTATGTTATACAATCTCAAGGGAGTTAAGAATAGCTCTCATCAGATACAATTTGTATTTACTAAACACGAAGAGGTATTACAACAAAGCTCATTTAATATTTCCAAAAACAACTCTTTGAATATAGGTAAAGATGATATTGTTTTAAATCTAGAATCAATGAAGGTATACCCTATTACTAGAATTAAAGAGTTTTCCAAGCTCAATTATGAGGATGGCCCAGTATTAAATATTTCAGAGAAATCTTGTATATACAATACAAAAGGGAAAAATATTGCTGAGAGTATGATTAACAATATATCTGAAAAAGAAAGCATTAAAATACAAAGAGGCCTAGCAGGTGGTACTACAGATGCAAGAGCTATTGTAGATTTCGGTCTAACTAACAATGTTGTTACATTAAATATTCCTAATAGGTACAAGCATAACTCGGATGGAGAAAAGATACGACTGGAAGAGGTCCTAATTAAAGATGTCGTTGCTGTTTCAAAGATAGTAGAGTGTGTGTTAAATAGCTCGAATTTGGATCTTTCAGAAAGTGAAAAGGATATACCTTTGGAGAAGAGAAAGGAGGTAGTAAAGAACCGAAAGGGGTTGTATATACTTAACAATAGGTTAAATATTGCTTCAAGAAACATAGTAAAAAGAGGTTATCATTATCCAGAGAATCTCTTAGATATGATTAAAGATTCCTATTGGAAATTACTTTCTTATATTTACTATTTTATTAATAATGGTATCGGAGATATTCGTGTATCAAAGGAGTAGCAATACAGGTATTTGATTGATATTTTAGTGTCCCTTTGATATACTTTTTGTTGTAATCTGGGGTGGTAGCTCAATTGGTTAGAGCTTTGCACTGTCACTGCAAAGGTTGCGGGTTCGAGTCCCGTCCACCCCGCCAAACTTCATTGGTTCCTCTTAGACCTGTCCACTACCCATTAAAAAGCTTATTATACCCTCATTATTTCGATCCTCAAAAACTGAGTTTTCAAAATTATGGCCTGGTGTATGAAAAAGTCTGAAAAAACCCTATTTTAAAAACCCTTCTGTTCGAAGTAAGAATGTTGATATAACACAGTAACTTCGAGATGTAAGAGTTTGAGTTACCGTTACATTCTCGTTTACCCTACTATATTTTTTGTGGATAACTTGCAAATATCTCCTTTAACCTAGTTTCCTGATATAATCAGATATGGAATACAAATCACACTCCAATTTCCCCAATCAGATTATCTTAGCTGAAACAACAAATTGGTATATTCCTCTCTGGGAGAATCAATATTATCTAGGTAGAGCAACTATAGAGTTTAAAGATAAAACAAAGAGACATCTTTCAGAGTTAAGCGAAGAAGAGATTTCAGAGCTATTTTCTCTAATAAGAAAATATGAAATTGCTCTAAGGGAATCATTTGGTACAACAAATTTCAATTGGACTTGTTTAATGAATAACTCATACAAAGAAAAAAATCTAGATAATCCAGAACCTTTACATTTACATGTATGGCCTAGATATAGAGACTCTGTAGAATTTAATGGGGAGACTTTCACAGATGAGGTTTTTGCTCATCATTATGATAAACATAAAGAGAAATATGTTGATAAAGAATTTCTAGCCCTTCTAGCTGATCAGATATTATCTAACTGGGGAAAATAGTATAAAACAAGACCCGTCCACCTAGTGAACGATGCTCTAACATTAGATCAAAGAAACCCTTTACCTGTTTGTAAAGTTTGTACCTCCGTTCGAGTCCCGTCCATCCCGCCAATATCCTCTGGTTCCTCTTAGACTCGTCCACTATACTCAGGAATCCTTTCTGGGATTGAGTTATTTTTCATTGAAAAATAAAAATACAAGAATAAGGGAGATAATTATATTGCCAAGCAAATAAATAGACCTCCTTAAATAGTTATGATATTCTCTATCGTAAGATGTCTACAAATAAGATTATGAAAAATGTTGTAAGTTTTGACTTGTGGAATACATTAATTCAAATCGAAGATAAAAACAGAAAGTTCTTAACAAAGACTCTGTCTAAACATTCACACTATAACGAAAAACAAATAATTGAAATAGTCAAAACAACAGGTAAATATTTCGATGATTTATCAATAATATGTTCAGACGAGAAAAAGAGTTTATTCAAACTCACTACTTTAATTGAAAATTGTAAAGCAAATATTAGTGCCCTCAGTTTAGAAAGTTTAATCTCACAAGATCTTAATAAATACCCCCCTAAGATTATTGATAAAAAAGGATTAAAGATTTTAGACGAATATTTTATAAAAAATTCTTTAGGTTTTATAATAGCAAGTAATAGTGGCTTTGTATCAATGGAAATTATGTCAGACATAATATCTAAACTCAAAATCGATAAAATGAAGTCTTTTCAAAAATCGTTTTTCTCGGAAGATATAGCTTATGCAAAACCATCCAAGGGATTTTTTAAAGAAATTAGAAATCATGGATACAAAATTTTATTACATGTTGGAGATCATCCAAAAGCTGACTACGATGTTGCTGATCGGACTATTAATACAGTACTTTTCGATCGCGAAGAAATATTCTCTGAAGCAGATTATACAAAAGTTAAAAAGATAGAAGATATTATTATCTTTCTTTGAAGACATTCCACGCCTGCTTAGCTTTTATAGAAGTCAATGAACTTATTTTTCTTGAATCCTTTCCCCAACTAATAGAAGAAACCTGCTTCAAATTCTTATCGTATAACTCCAGGCGATAATTGTTATCATTTCCAACAACATAATAATCTTTAAACTCGATAGCATCTTGAATCCAGTCAAAATCCCCTTTGATACTATCCTTATAATTTAGATCTTCATCAAAAAGAACCACTCTACCACCTCTAGTATCTGAGACAATGTAGCCATCGGAGGTCTTATGAACCCCATGGGGATTTTTCATCCCATCAAAAACAACTACATGAGACCCGTCTTTTTTATTAATAAGAATTAATTGCCCTTGATGAAATAAAGTCGCTAGTACACGATCTTCCCTATACTCTAGAACACTGTTAATATGAGTTGTATGATTCATTGTTCCATAATCTTCCCTAATTTGATAATTAATCTCTCTAGAAATCTTCCTTTGAACACCTTTTCTATTTTCTAAAAACCCATTCTCCGTAGCCAACCACTCCCATATTGAATCTGTAGAATTTCTAGGATCAAATTCCACAATCGAGTCAGTATTCGTGTTTGCACAAATATATCCTTTTGATGTTTTTGAGATAACATGTACTTGACTAAAAAGATTGTTACGTAAACTGTCCTTAAGCTTTCCACCTTTAATGGTTAGTACAGATTTAGCACCACCAACTAACAATTGATTATTCATATCATCGTAACAAAGTCCCATAGGAGTAACAACATTCATTTCGGCAAGTATCCTAACCTTTAATTGCCTTCTCGGAGTAATATCCAAAAGTGTGATACATCCACCCATATCAGCTGGACACAGTCTCATAGTCATTTTCTTATCTCTTCCTATAGCCTCTTCATCTAAATCAACCGTTTTCCACATCTCCTTTAGCATTTTAATTCCATATTTATCAGTGAATCCGTACCCTATCAGTAAGAGCTCTATTCCTGATTCATAGCCATCAATTTCCTCTGACACAAAGATTTTATTAAGTTGCCTGAAATCAATCGTTTCTTCGATCATGAGACTATAGAAAAGGTTAAACCCTCAAATTATAGCAAAAATTATGATAGAATAGAAAAATTTTAATAAAAAAGATTTGAACTTCTACACTAAAGAATACTATGAAAAGTTAATGAGAGAAAATAACTACAATCCTATACATTTTGGAAGGATTGATTTTAAGCTTGGTACTTTGCCAAAATCCTATATACAAAAAAGATGGTTATGTCATCACGATGCAAACAAATTTTCAAAATTATTTAATGACTCACCAGACACCTCCATAATAACGACAGGAATAGGCCTTTCTGGAGCACCTCACATGGGAACCCTTTCGCAGATTACCAAAGCAATTACATTACAAGAAGCAGGCTTAAATGTCCAATTTGTTCTAGGAGATTTGGATTCCTATAATGGGAAACAAAAGGATATGGAATATGTAAGAAAATTGGCAGAAATATATAATAGATTTATCAAAGACCTTGGTTTTGATTCAAAAAAGGGGATACTGAGAAAACAGTATGACTCTGTAAAGGTCCTTAGAACTATGTATATTTTGAGTAAATATATGTCGGATGAAATGTTTGACAAATCAGAAGAAGATCTGTATAGGTTCTACAAAGAGAAAGGCAAGGTAGATAGCTATATGACATATAGGAGAAAATTATCATTGGCATTGATGGCTGCAGATTTCTTCGATCTTGTAAGAGAGGGTTATGATAATATCTTAGTTATGTTAGGTGTAGATGAACACCAGTATGTACAATTTGCAAAAGAAACTGCTAAAAATGTGGTCCACTCCGGCGAGCTAAAAAAGTATGTGCCTAAGAATCTCGCAGGACTATACTCTTCAATGATAAAAGGGTTCAATGGATACCCAAAAATGTCTAAAAGTTTTCCGAAGTCGAGTCTTAATCTAGATATGGATGTAACTTCTATATCACAAAGAATATTATCTGGAGACAATAACGAAAGAAACCCTTCAGAAAATGTTATCTTCCAGATAATCCTTTCAACCTCTAACTTCGAAGATCCTGAAATGGAATATATATATGAAGAATGCCAAAACAATTCATCAGAATGGATAAGAATAAAAGAAAAATACCTAAAAGAGTTGCTATATATCAAATCAAAATGGGAGAATGCAAAAAATGTTCACTAACCAAAAACTTTATTTTGACTCAAGCATGAATGAAGTCTTATATAGAAATAATGTTGAGCGAAATCTCGATTATCGTTTAACAAGACAGGCTTTCAAAGAAATCTTAGAAATAGAGGACGATAATGTTAGAAATTCATATCTGGCTACATTCCTAAACGGAGTTGTACATAACAAACCTCAACCTCAAATTATTAAAGCAATTGTTGATTCTGCATTTGAAATCGATAATTACGATTGTCAAAAAAAATATAAAATAAAGGAGAAAGATAAGAAAGGAAGAAAATCTATCACATTATCTGGAAGTGGGAAAAAAGGGCTTAAAACATTTAATATTTCATCTGCTGCAATGTTCATAGCTTCCTGTAAAGATATCTTGATTTCTAAACCTTGCTCCTCCTCAACCTCATCAACAACAGGCTCTTCAGAATTCATTTCAATCTTAGGTGCTAATATAAACATACCACATGAAGAAATGATATCCATAATGGAAAAAACTGGTATAGGTTTTTTTAGTATTGAAAATACAATCCCCAAATTTGATAAACTCTATGGAGGGCTATTTTTTGCTCCTCATGCTCTTAGCTTCTGCCTTGCAGGATTACTTAGCCCAGTAGAGACAGACTATTTACTCTACGGATTAGCCCATCCTAACCTTACTTTATCTTTATCGGTATTTAAGTTATTTAATTTGCAAAGTGTTTTTTGCGTTAACTCAACACCTGATGGAATACACTATATAGACGAGCTCCTACCTTTGGGAACATCCTCTGTGCAAGGTTATAAGAAAGGAGAGGAAATAGGATCTTATAAAACTTTTAGTGTCTCAGATCTCCTTGATCTCCCAAATTATTCTCATCAAACAATAAAATGCGAAAAAAACAAAGAGAAGAATGTATTAAAAGCATTAACAGGAATGATTGGGAAAGGAGATTCTGCAGTAATTGACACGATAGCTATAAATTCTGGTACTATCTTGTATCAAACAGGACAGGTAGATAATATGAGAGATGGATATGAAACTTCTATCAAGATAATTAAGAGTGGAGAGCCAATAAAAAAAATGTCGGCATTTATTTTAGCAACAGGAGGAGATACCAGAATACTTGAAAAATACATCAAAATATCCTAAAAAATGAAAATCCTATCATTAGAAAATACGAAATTATTTATTTACAAAGAGAGCGCAAAAATTCCCCAAATAAAAGATAACGAAATGCTTATAAAAACTTCCTTTTGTGGATTATGTGGGAGTGATTTACATCGCATATTTGATAGAGAAGAAAAGATCCGCTCATTAGAAAATAGAATACTAGGACACGAAGTTGTAGGGGAAGTTTGGAAAGTCGGAAAAAATGTTGAAAAGAAAAAGATTGGACAACATGTTGCTGTGAATCCACTAATCCCTTGTAATAACTGCTATTATTGCAAGAATAAACAAATACAACATTGTGAGAATCTCTCTTCTATCGGAAAGAATTTACCTGGAGGTTTCAGCGAATATTTCACAATAAACTCAATTAATACATATAAAATTGAACCAGATCCTCTCCCATATATAATGGCAGATGGAATAGCCGTTGCCTTCCATGCCATAGATCTAGTTGATGATTTCAAAAACTCTAAAAATTTTGCAATCGTAGGCGATGGCTCCATTGGTTATTCTCTCGCCCTACTTTTAAAAAGCTTCAATAAGAACGTAATTTTAATAGGTAGAGATAGTAAAAAAAGCAATATATCAAAAAAAATTGGGATACAATTAATTGATAAAAATGATCTTCATAATGGATATTACAATAGATATGACGTTGTTTTTGAGGCTGTAGGAGGAAAACAGTCTGAGACAATCAAATTATCCTCTAATTTATGCAAGATAAAGGGGGAAATACTTGTCTTAGGTGTCTATAGCGAAAACTACGATATCCCCTTAACACTTAGAGATTTTTTTTACAAAGAACAAATAATTAAGGGTGTAAATTCTTATGGCATAAGTTCTAAAAATGAAGATGAATTCAAACTCGCTGTTGATTTTATCAAACAGAATAAGGACTCAGTAAGAAAATTAATAACTCATATTTCCCATCCAAAGGATTGGAAAAAAGTAATTTTTCGCAATGAAAACTCTGAGAAATCCATAAAAATAGTCTTTGATTTTAAGAACTAATTTATACTTCTGTGAGACATAAAATTGTCACTACTTTGAAGTTTTCTGTATATTGGGAATGCGATCTCTGTTATGTAATTTGCTGTTCTAGGAAAGTTTTCCATAAAAACGGACATTTGTGGTTTATCTCGTAAATTTTTTTTAAATGAAATAGATCTATTGGCATCTGAAACCCATTTATTCTTCGAAATCCTATTTTCATCATAGTCAAAATCATAATGGTTAGGATTATTAAAATTCTCCTGGGAAGCCTTAGTCCAATTGCTTATCGCATTTTCATTAAAATCCCTATTCATTAATTTTGATATTTCCAAGATATAAAATTGGGGCTGTATACATAATAACGTCCCGTCAATTATTATTGTCTTCTTCCCAGAATTCTGAGCTATTTTGTATCTGGAATATAGATCTTCCCATCCATTTCTTACGAAATTGTACCTATCTGCAAAAACAGTATCTAAAAAATCCCCATTAGCTAGAAGATCTTCAAAACTAAGCTTTGCGGCACCTCTTTTAGATAACTTGTCATTTCCGACCCTTTCTATCAAAGATGCGGTTTGTATAAGAGGATCTCGAATTGTAAAAATCAACAGGTCGGAAACTTCTAATAATGATAGATAATTTGTTTCCGCTATTTCGCTTGATATGTTCTTAGTTATTAAGATAAACTTTCCATAAGCTTTTCTTTTTTCATTAAGAATATCCAGAATACTTTTAGAAGCCACTTCTAAATCTGATTGCCCTCGATTAAATACTTCATTAACTTGAGCATCAAAGATTTCCGCTAATGATATCTCAAGTATGGTAGACATGGACCTGGGCACTGAACAAATATTAACAAGCGAAAATTCCCCATTTTGATACATATTATATAATTTGTTATAATTCTTTAGTTTTCTCAATATATGATTTCTATTAAATTAACAAACCTTGCATATATAATTATTTACGAAACCAAGAAAATTCCTATCGACATTCTAAAGAAAAAGCCTGATAAAGTAAAGGAATACATTAACTATTCGTACTTTAAATACGGCAGTATAGAATCAACCAATTATTTTGCAAATTTATTATTAGAAACATTAAGAAGAAAAGATTTTGATTTCTTTTCAGATGAAGTCTACTTTTCATCCACATTCTTTTCAGGAACTCCCTCAGCTTGTCACTATTTAAGAGATGTTTTAGTTGATAAGATAAATAAAGAAGCCTTATTAAAAGGACATCCCTCTGTTCATAAATTTGACTTTTTACAAAGAAAAAGAAAGTCTTCCTTTAAGGATTATGGAAAACTTAATTTCAAGGAAAGACAAAAGAGCCAAAAGCAAAATAATGGATTTCTTTGTATTCCTCAAATAAGAGATAGCTCCAAACTTGTAATCGTAAATGATATTAGTGTTACAGGGAGTCAATTGACACATCAACAAGAAGTACTTACCTCAATTCATTTACCCAAAAATATCATCTACTTATTCATATATACCCTTGATGAGGAAGTAAAGAAAAGGAAAGATACTCTGCTTGAAAATAAGCTGAACAATTATGCTTTCAAATCTTCAAAGAGGTTTTCGGAGTTTTTAATAAAGAATATAGAAACAAGAAATATTTATATCAACAAAAGATTAATTTTAAAACTTCTCAATATTGAAGATATTTATTATAAGAAGATAATAGAGAAGTTTGACCAGGATTTTAAAAATAAATTCTTATCACTAGCACTAAATGATAATATGCATATTGTCTCAAAATACAGAAAAAGATTGCTAGATTTAAACTCTTAAATATTTTCTAACAATATCCTCAGGGGAAAGATCCCTCCCCCTTATCAAATAATCAGACTTTTCCTTTGTAAGCAAAAGACTTCTTTTTATATCACCTTTTATCTTTTTTTCCAGATCTTTTAATTTAACTTTTCTATCTTTTAAAAGTTTAACAAAATGCTCCCTTACTAATTCTCTCTTAAAGAGGATTTCACAAGCTTCTTTATCATTCTCTCCAGGAATTAAACCTATTAGAAAACCTATCTCTCTTAATTTTGAAGATATGGGATATTCAAAGATTCCAATTGGCATAACGGCAACAAAACACTCCTTTCTTTTCAAAAAGCTTCTAAACACTATATTAATCTTCCTCCCAATTAAGTTCCAATTTTCATCATTAATTATTTTTTCTAATCCTCCATAATTTTTCAATAGTTTGTCTAACTCATCATCCAGCTCTAGTATTTCAATTGCATAGTTTTTATTTATTATTTTACCTATACTACTTTTTCCAGAGGATCTGGGACCAATTATGATTATTGACTTAAATGGTTTTCTGTCTACAAGAAATTTCTCCCTATTTTTTTCAATCGTTATCTGAATCTTTTTGTATTTTGACATAATTTCTTTTACCAATTTTCAATATAACATTGCCTAGTTTAATTTTACTCAAAAATTCTTCTTGATTCTTCAAATTCACAAATTCTTGTTTTTCTTTATCCCATATATAAGAACCTCTCTGATCAATGATTCTTCTAAGGTTTGTAGATGACATATCTAGTTTCTTAGCTATATCAGTTATATGAAGTTTCTCAGAATACTTAATATCTTCTATATCATCTTCTTCTGGTAATTGACTTTTACTTTCTAAACCTGTACTTTTTTCAAAGTATTGTTGAGACTCTTTTATCAAATCCTGCCCCCAACTGTTAAATCTGCCAATGATTAAATTTGCCAAAGTTTTTTTAATATCCATTGGATGTAAGAATTTAGGCGAACTTGGGTCCTGCCTAGATCTGCTCTTAAGATTTTCTATTTCGGCTTCTCTAAGTTCAGTTAACTCTCTTAACCAAATCCACATAACTTCATCAGGTATAGACATAATCTTTCCATACATTTCTTTTGGTTCTAATTCAACAGCTATATAATTCCCAAGACTTTTGCTCATTTTAACTTTTCTTCCCTGAGTATCTTCTCTACCATCTGTCCCAGGAATTAAATCTACTGTTACAAATACTTCAGGTTCTTTCTGACTCATCCTCATTAATTCTCTACACCACATTAGATTCAAATATTGGTCTAAACCACCAATCTCTACATCTGGAAGAATTTCTACAGAATCTTCAGCCATAAAGATTGGATACAACAATTCGGCCATAGAAATAGAAGAACCTTTATCTAATCTGTTTTGAAAATCTTCTCTTTGCCACATCTTATTAGCCGATATATTTTGCAATAATGCTACAAGTTCTGTTACTGATATATTTTTTAACCAGGTACTATTAAACTCGTACCTAATCTTCTCAACATCTAGAACACGAGAAGTCTGATCTCTATATGTCTTTAAATTTTTATTAATATCGTCTTCGGACAAGGCTTTTCTTGAAGAGCCTCGCCCACTAGGGTCCCCTATCTGAGCTGTAAAGTCACCAACAACAAATACTACATCATGCCCCATTCTTAAAAACCTATCTATCATAATAACAGAAACCATATGTCCTATATGAATATCACTTCCTGTAGGATCGATACCAAACTTCACAAGAAGAGGTTTATTATTTTTTTTCGATTCGACAAGTTTATTTAATAAACCTTGGCCATCTGGAACAACAGGAAGTTCATTCTGAGTTGCAACATGATTATCTATCAACTCAAATTGTTCTTCTGGATTTAATTTACTTAAATCTGCCAAAGCCCTTTCCTTCAGTATAGACTCTATCTCTCTCAGCTTTGCATCTTCAACTATAGTATCAAAAATGTTAATCTCATTAGATTCATTCATTTCATGTTCTAACATAAAAGTTATTCTTAAATAAATTGTTCATCCGAATTATAACAATATCCTAATTTTTTAACAAACTTATACAATTACTTTTGACTACTAAATGTGTTTGTTTTTCTATATAGAAGCGCATGAAACTATAATCATTATATTTCTAATTAGAGAAACTTAGAGATTCTTCTTTTTTATACTGTCTCTTTTGTCTCATTTTCGGTTACAGACGTGTATGTCCCGCCAAACTTCATTGGTTCCTTATAGACCTGTGCACTACCCTTCGAAAAGGTTATTAAATCTTGATTATTTCGACCCTCAAAAACAGAGTTTCTAAAATTATGGCCTGGTGGATAAAAAACTCTGAAAAAGCCCCATTTTAAAACCGCTTCCGTTCAAAGTTAGAATGTTGATTTAACACAACAATTCCCACATACCAATT
>Ga0209121_10004647_pt1 | contig 12742 bp, 5 predicted proteins | sample Cruoilmetagenom3_FD_187292 | JGI IMG/M metagenome (GOLD analysis project Ga0209121, IMG submission 187292) | Oil polluted marine microbial communities from Coal Oil Point, Santa Barbara, California, USA - Sample 3 (SPAdes) (version 2) | ecosystem: Environmental > Aquatic > Marine > Oil seeps ... | reverse complement strand
AATGGACAAATCAGGATATCGGCATCGAGAGCAACGCCGCCGAGCCGCTTTATGTGGCGTTATCCAATGCTGCCGGAACACCTGCGGTTGTCTATCACGACGATGCGAACGCGGCGACGATTGACGCATGGACCGAATGGATTATCCCATTGCAGGCCTTTGCAGATCAGGGTATTAATTTGGCCGATATTGACAGGATTGCAATCGGCCTGGGGACCCGGGGCAATATGACAACACCCGGCGGCTCCGGCAAGATGTTCTTCGACGATATCCGGCTGTACCAACAAAGAGATGTCGAGGACGAATTAACACCCGTTTCAGTAGAATAGAATAAAAATACGCTCTTAATTCGGGGCCTATGTCGATTCGTTTTGTGCGGGCCCCGACAGTAACAGGCAAGTCCATGTTTAGTGCCTGTTGAGGACAACATGTGTTTTGGTGTGTGGCCAGGACACGGCTCATTCAAAATTTATATACTTTTTTAAAGGAGGACAGAACTATGTCCGACAAACTGATTTATCTATTGTCATTTGTTTTAGTGCTGGCTATGGCTTCGGCCGGCTCAGCAGGCCTGGAGGGCTATTGGCCGTTGAACGGTGACGCCACAGATCTCTCAGGTAATGAGCGCCACGGCACGTTGTTCGGCGATCCCAACTTCGAGGACGGGGCCGTTGGTATGGCATTAGCCTGTGATGGCGTCGACGACTACGTCAATATCGACGGCTACAAGGGCATAAACGCGATTGATGGTGTCCAGCAGGAATTCAGCGTTGCCAACTGGTTCAAGATTGCCCCTGGTGCGGCAGACGGCAACGTCGAGATGGTGACCTGGGGTGCGAGCAGCGGAAGTGCCACGCGACTTACCTGGCGAGTGCACCAGGGTAGGCTGCGCACCGAGCATAATGCCGGTAATCTCAGAGGTAATACCTACGTTGACGATGGTGAATGGCACTTTGGCGCCTTGGTTGTGACCGAGGGCGCTAACTTACAGGTTCCTGCAACCCGGTTCTACGTGGATGGCGTGGAAGATACAACCTTCTCCGGTGACAACGATACCTACAAACTCACGGCCGAGCATGATGTCAGAATCGGCATGAGCGGCCCTCAGAACGGCAGGTACTGGCCCGGCTCAATCGACGAAGTCTTTATCTTCAGCCGGGTGTTGTCGGCCGAGCAGGTACAGCAGGTTATGAACGGCATCGTTCCGGAATGGCCAAAGGCTGACAAACCCAGCCCGGCTGATGGCGACATGCTTGAGGACATATCTGTGTTCCTCGGCTGGCGCTCGGGAACGACGGCAGTCTCACACGATGTTTACTTCGATACGACCCCTGACCTCGGCCCGGATCAGTTGGCAAGCCAACAGGCTGAGGCCGAGTACATGGCTATCGGTTTGGAGCCGGGCCAGACGTACTATTGGAGAATCGACGAGGTGGCCGCGGATGGAACCATAACCACAGGGGATGTCTGGAGTTTTTGGACGCCGCCCAAGCGCGCGTATGATCCCGATCCCGCCGATGGTTTGATAAACGTAGTGGACCTGGAGGCCGATCTGAACTGGACCGGTGGCTGGGGCCCGGTCATGCACGCAGTGTACTTCGGGATTGATGCGGATCAGGTCGCGAATGCCGCAGGAGCCGCTCCTCAGATGGACATAGGCTACGATCCCGGTACCCTGGACAACGACACGACCTATTACTGGCGTGTCGACGAGTTCTACGGCGACGAATGGATTACAGGCCCGGTCTGGAATTTCTCGACGGTCCCCGTGATTCCTCTGGCCGATGATCCTAACCTCGTCGCCTGGTACACGCTCGATGAAGGTGCGGGCAAGACGGCGATTGACTGGTCGGGCCACAACGGCCACGGCCAACTGGTCGGTGACGTACAGTGGGTAGATGGTATCAATAGCAGCGCTCTGGAATTCGATGGCTCCGGCGGCGACTATGTCGAGGCGCCTGACGCCCCGAATGTGACCGGCACGAATTCACGTACTGTGACTGCCTGGATCAAAACCGCCGACTACGGCGAGATTGCCTCCTGGGGCCAGAACGTAGCGGGCCAAAAATGGATTTTCCGAGTACAGGAAAGCAATGGAACCCTGGGCGCCATCCGTGTCGAGGTCAACGGCGGTTATCAAGTCGGCAGCATCGACGTACGGGACGATGAGTGGCATCACGCGGCAGCCGTGCTCGTCGATGACGGCTCGCCGGATGTTGTGGAAATCGCGCTGTATGTGGATGGCTTCCTGGAAAGCATAAGTGCCCAGTTGGATGAGCCGATCGACACGGCTGCCGGCGCGGTTCGTATCGGCCAGTCTGCCTGGGGCAGCAGGCCATTTAACGGCCGCATCGACGATGTGCGTATCTACGACAAGGCATTCACCGAGGACGAGATAAGGCAGACGTTTGGCAACGTTCTGCTTGCCTGGCAGCCACAGCCCGTTTTCGGTGCGGTTGGCGATATTTGGCGTATGGCAGAACTCTCCTGGACGCCCGGCGACGGAGCCGCCGAACATGATGTTTACCTCGGTACTGATCCCAATGCGGTTGCCGCCGCGGATGCCTCGGATACCACAGGCATCTATCGCGGGCGTCAGGCCGAGACAATGTATGTACCGACTGAGGGCCTTTCGTGGATTACGACCTACTACTGGCGTGTCGACGAAGTGGCCGCGGATGGGACGATCAGCACCGGCCGTGTCTGGAGATTTGCGACCACCGAAGAGATCGTCCTCTATGATGAAGTGACGCCTTTCCCGTATGACAACAGCGCCGATCCGTTCCTTTCCGAGGTTGTACTGGATCTGGATCCCGCCCAGGATTGGACGGGCGGCAGTGGTGGCGGAATCGGTGCCGTAGCCATTTCGTATGACGGCCAGGCCGCTCCCGGTAGCGTCGCGGAGACCGACGGAAACTATACCGTCGTCGGCAGAGGCGCTGACATCTGGTTAGCCTCGGATCAGTTCCAGTACGCCCACACAACCCTCACCGGCGACGGCTCGATGGTCGTGAAGGTCGAGAGCCTGGATGCTACCGATAACTGGACCAAGGCTGGTATCATGATTCGCGAATCCCTCGATCCCGGTTCGGCATTCGCTGCAGTTTATGCGACTGGCGTCAATGGAGTCAGATTCCAGGCCAGAACGACGACTGACCAGGAGGCCACCAGCGACACATCCGTCGCAACGGATGAGCAGAAGGCATTGGTTCCGCCGGTCTGGCTCAAGATCGAGAGAACGTTCCCCATGATCAGTGCCTACTACTCCACCGATGGTGTGGAGTGGACGCCGATGTCCTGGAATCCGCAGGTCATTCCAATGACCCCGACACCGATACATATTGGCTTGGCGGTTACATCGCATTCCGGCGACAGTACCTACGCAGAAGCCGTGTTCTGGGGTCTCAGTTCTACGGGCGGTGTAGCGGCAGGACCTCTGAATTCGACAGAAATCGGTTTGGAGTCCAATTCGGCCGAGCCGATGTATCTGGTACTTGCCGATGCTACCGGCGCGACGGCGGCCGCCCTCAATCCCGATCCGGCGGCGACGCAACAGGCCGGCACCGAGTGGATTGTTGACCTGGATGAATTTGGCATCGACAGGACGGCGGTCAGTAGTGCCACCCTGGTTATCGGCAACCTGGATAATCCGGTCCCCGGCGGTTCGGGTATGCTCACGATCAATAATGTCCGGCTACTACCGGAGACCTACACTTTTGATGGCGACATAGCTGTTTATGGCGCTGATGGTCCCGGTTCTCTGGACGGTACATGGAACCACGAAAATGGTTCCGATCAATGGGACGGAACAGGTATCGGCGACCCCAACGGCAGGCCCGGCGGCGTGTCCGTGCTTACCGAAGATAACACGACGTTCCTGCGCCTGCAGGATCCGGGTGATCCCAGAGATTACGATATGGGTGATCCGGGCAGCAATCGCAAGATCTACTTTGGTCACAGCATCACGACAGATATTGGTGCGGATGCCGACAGGATTCTCGACGGGGTGACCGTGATGTTCCGTGCCCGTGTTGCAACGACCACCCCGCTGGATGATTCACATCCGGATGGCGGCGGTGAAATTACTCCCTGGCCGGCCGGTGGCGATGGCTATGTCATCCACGACGGCGGCAAGGGAAACATTAGCATCCGTCAGTCAGACGGAGATATGGTGATATCTTTCGCTCTGGCACTGGCATCCGATGACGAAGAGCTGCCGGCTTCCGGACTTGTTATGAACAAGCTCAACGGCCCGGTGCCGGGCGGCGATGTGGACATTCAGGGCGATGAGCCAGGGACGTTGAACATTCTGGAGCTTGACCCGACCCAGTGGCACGATTACCGGATTGACATCTCGCCGGACTCTACGGGAACGGGTACGCACCTCGTTCAGATATATCTCGATGGTTCATCTGCTTCGAACGATTTTATTGTCACAGCCGGTGACGGCGACGATTTCGATGACAGTTACATTGCCATAGGAGTCGGCGCCACACCACAGAGCGGTGCGATCGATATCGATTATGTTTCCTACCTGTACAGGTAGTTGTCTAAATAAAGATCAGGTGGTCATCGATCGCCTGGTCTGACGATGTTTTCGGGCTTGGGGGCGTAAACAGCGTCCCCAAGCCTTTACGACTATATCGAGATCGTGGACCTCCATCTGCATACCAGCTTGAGCCTTCGGCTTTGAAGAATGAACCGCCGCGGACAATACAGAACCGAGTTAGCCCGTCGCTGCGATCACTTTCGGTCCATTCCCAGACATTGCCGCACATCATCAAAAAACAGCAGGAGTAGCAGGAGCAAGCCCAGCGAAACTCCGGCCGCTGGTAGAATGTGTCCTGATATGCGATTTGCTCGCGCACCTGCCGCCGTTTTGCCGCTAATTCCGTCCTCCACAACTCCCATTGGGCGGTTAATAATTGTCCTTTTCATGATCGATAATTCTCTTCAATAATATGGTAACAAGCTTATGGCAAGGATACAATTCTTATAAGTTGTGTCACGTCATTATGGGCTTCTCTGAGGGTTATTTCTTCAGAAGTTGCGTGAATTATGGCATAGCATTACAATACGATAATAAGTTCAGTATTATAAAAACAGGAATATCGGAATTATCGCCGCCTGGTAAGGATAAAGAAATGAAAGGTCACGTATTGTTTGGTTCAATTCGTTTCTGTGCTGTCGCATTATTTTGTCTATTTGCCTATTCGACTGATCTGTCGTCAGCAGATGAATTTGCCCCCGGCATTCAGGAGCTTTACCGGCTCGACCGGCTCGGTATGTTCAAGGAGTCAACTAAGGTCGCATCAATCTCCAGCTATGATCGGACGGGTGGAAACAACGATGGCTTCGGCAGGCAGTATTCCTTCGTGCGTAAGGAAAAGGATGGTTTGGTTCTGGCTGACCTGCACGGTCCGGGGGTAATCTACAGGATATGGACTCCCACACCGACGGACGACATGCTCGAATTCTACTTCGACGGCGAGAACGAGCCGAGCATACAAGTCAAGTTTCGCGAACTATTCATGGGAAGACATCCTGTCTTTGTCCGGCCGTTAGTCGGATACGGAGCCGGAGGATTTTACAGTTATGTGCCGCTCACCTTTGAAAAATCATGCAAGGTCTTCATCAGGGCCGAACGTTTGCAGTTCTACCAGATTAATTTTGCAACATATCCAGAGGGCACGGCAATAGTGAGTTTTCCGAATCAGCCCGCAGACGAATACAGTTCTCATTTGGAGAAAGCCCGGGAGGTGTTCGGCTCGTACGGCAGCGATATCAGCTCTTATGTTATCCCCCCTGGTGGGTCGATTGAACGATTCAATACAAAAGTCCGGCTGAAACCGTCGGAGGCTGTGCGAATCTTCGAGACCAATCGACCGGGAAGAGTTGTCGGAATTCGCATTTCGCCGCCGGAGGCTTTGGCCGATAAGGACCGGGGTGTTATCCTCCGTGCGTACTGGGACGGCGACGAGGAACCTGCAATTCTCAGCCCCGCGGGAGATTTCTTCGGCTACGCGTGGGGTGAGCCGGCAACCAAATCTCTGCCGGTCGGGACGGCCAACGGGGCGAGCTATTGTTATTTTCCCATGCCGTTCGATAAATCCGCAAGAATTGAACTGTTCTCGCAGCAGCGTTCGGCTAAAGAGACGGAGCTTGAGGCGGAGGTGATTTTCGTGCCGGTTGCCCGGCGGGAGAATGAAGGCAAATTTTACGCGATATGGCGGCGCGAGAATCCGACCACAAAGGGCAAACCTTTCACATTTATCGAGACCGGAGGCCGGGGACACCTCGTTGGATTTATTCAACAATCGCAGGGCTTCGAGTCCGGCAATACTTATTTCTTCGAGGGCGACGATCAGACGACGATAGACGGCGAGCTTGTAATCCACGGCACCGGATCGGAGGATTTTTACAACGGCGGCTGGTATGACGTGGCGGGCCGTTGGGACGCCAAAAGGTCGTTCCCACTGAGCGGCTGTATTGGATATAAAAAGCATCTGGCCAGAACCGGCGGATACCGTTTTCTTCTGGGCGATGCCTATTCGTATCGTAAAAGTATCCTGCAGACAATCGAACATGCCCCTACCGCAAACGAACTTCTCAACGATTACTGTGCAGTGACGTATCTTTATTCCCAGAACAGGCCCACCTGCGAGTTCGCCCTGCCGCCTGCGACGGAAAGAAAAGTAATCGACCTGAAGCACATCGTCTTCGCAACGTGGTGGAATATCCCGATAAGCGCATTTTCGTACCGTAATGGAACGCTGACAAAGAATAGAGAGAAACTTGACGGCAGGGATGTCCGTTTCCTTTCGCTGCGGGCCGAAGGCGGCGACACTTTCGGGCATCACTTTATCTGCTTTGTTTGCGAGCTTCCGGCGGCCGGAAAGTACAGCATCAGCCTCGATACGGTCAAAGGACCGTCACTAGGAATGGTTCAGATGTTTGTGGATGAAGCGCCGGCCGGGCCCCAGGTCGATCTATATGCCGACCAAAGAAAACCTGCGCCGGACCAATATGTCGGCACGCTTAACCTGGCCGAGGGGCCAAACAAATTATTGTTTAAGCTTGTAGGAAAGAATGCAGAGTCCCAAGGTTTGAGACTTGACCTCACAAATATCATTTGCGAGCGGATAGATTAACCAATACAAACTGACCGATTTTCGCTGTCATCCTCCGCAGGACTCCTTACGGTGCTGCGAAAGCAGGGTTCCAGGAACGTAACGGTTTTAGTGGATTCCCGCTTTCGCGGGTATGACAAATTGTGTTATGTTATTATCATTGAATGGTTTGCTTTTTTATTTGATTCAAAGACGGTATTTCTATGAAACGCAAACGCAAAATAGTATTTATTTTGGCGGTCATTCTTATAGCGGTCGCGGGATGCATTGTAACTCTTATAGGACCCTGGCCCACGTACAAAAGCGGTTTTGAAGATAAGCCATACTATACGGAAGCTATCGCCGCAATTGAGCAGCATAGGCAACAATCTTCGAATGACTCCAATATCAGTCAGTTCGAAGCGGGCTGGGCCGCGCGTTCCATCACACCGCCGATTGGCACTCCGTTGGCGGGATTCGGAGACCGCAAGGGCAAACCGTCGACAGGTGTGCACGATGAGATATTCGTCAAGGCACTGGCGGTCAGCGACGGCGTCGATACGGCCGTAATTGTCGGTGCGAATATGCTGATTATACCCGAGAACGTAGCTGAGTCGGTTCGGATTCGTGTCTCTCAGCAAACACCGCTCACGGCCAATGAGATTCTTTTTAATGCCAGCCATAATCACTCCGGGCCAGGTGCATTCGCACCCGGCCTTGCTTCGAAAGTCTTTAACGGCCCATACGATTCGAGCATTCCCGAATTCCTTGCAAAAGCCTTTACAGAAGCCATCGTAGAGGCATACCAGTCGCTCGAGCCGGCCAAAATGGCATACGGAGGCCTGGATGCTCCCGAGTATATCAGAAATCGCACCCGGAGCGACGGCCCGGTTGACAGTGAGCTTAGCTACATGCTCGTCGAGCAAAAAGACTTGGATCGCTGCATCGTGGTAAGTTACTCCGCGCACCCGACAATTCTCGGCTCAGACAATATGCGATTCACGGGCGAATATCCCGGTTTTCTTATGCGCCGGATTACCGAAAAAACCGGAGCGGCGGCGATTTATCTCGGCGGCTCCGTTGGAAGCATGAGCACCCGGCCTCCTGAGGGAGCCGACTCTTTCGAACGCTGCCGTAAAATGGGTCAGGCATTGGCGGATAAGGTGCTGGTTGCGATTGCAGAAGCCCCTCGCTTCGAAGATAAGGTAAACGTTGCGTCTATCGGAATTCCCATTCAACTGCCGCCGTTTCAACTGCGTCTTAATGAAAATTGGCGCGTATCGAAATTCTTGTTTCCGATTCTTGGGATTGATAGCGACGGCTGGATGCACGCGGTGCGTATTGGAGATGCGGTACTTGTCGGCACGCCGGCCGATTACTGCGGCGAAATCAGTGTAGACCTGAAGGCACGGATGAAAAATCGTGTCGGCGATCTCTGGATGTTAAGCTTCAACGGTGACTATGTCGGTTACATCTCGCCGGACAAGTATTATTACGACAAGGATGAAAAAGGCGGCTACGGATACGAACGCGGCCTCATGTCATGGATCGGCCCGGACCAGGAGGCATTCACCGTATCGCTTATCACGCACATGATTGATGCTCTGTTTCCTGAAAGCTCTTCTCTTACAACCTTTTATAATGCTCATTGATCCTTTAACCAGACGGATGAGCTGATAGCGCCGCGACCTCGGCGATCTCTTTGGTCTGAAGGATCACGATTGCCCCGGGCATAGTTGGGGATTGCCGTCAGCTCAGAACCATCGGCCCATGTGCCTTTAATGACCATGACACCGCCCAAAAGATCGCCCTTCCATTCTGTGGTCAGGACGGATTCAGGACTAAGGACATTGTCAATATCCTGGTCGACTCTCTCCGCACTGTAAATCAGCGGCCCATACCGAAGTGCCACCTGGCCTTTCGTAGCTTCGATTTTGTCGATAGCCTTGACTCTCTGAACCTTCATCGGGAGCTTCAGATCGATTTTGTCGCCGGCCTTCCACTTCCTGGTAATCACAGCATATCCTTTTTCTATGGGCGGACTGACTACGGAACCGTTGACGGAAATCGACGTGATAACATCGGATTGAGGCGTCCCGGCATAAAGTTCGCTGACGCTGCGATCGGGCACGCGAATCCTGACGCTGAAGGTCTTTTGCACTTTGGGATTGACTGTGACCGAAACATCGCCATCCCACGGATAATCGGTCTTCTGAATCATCTGGACGTCGGTGCCGGCTACATCCTCGACCGTAACCGTGCTCCCAATAAAGAGGTTGACGTAAATGCCGTCGGTGTTGCCGGCATAAGTCCAGGTGGGAAGCATAAGCAGAGTCCTGGGAATGTTGCCAACGCAGCACGGGCAGACATGCCAGTCGTAGCGGGGCCGGCGTGAATCAAGGGGATTCTGGTAGTAGAAATTCTTTCCATCCAAGTCAATAGAGCCTAAGAGGGCATTATAGAGTGTCTCTTCGTAGAGGTCGGCGAACCTGGCATCGTGGTACGTCAGGTTAAGTTTGTGCTGGAAGAAAATTTCGCCACAACTGGAGCAGGATTCGCAGTAGGCGTTGTGGCGCAACGAATAGTCCGGGCCAAAGCCTTCCGATGTCTCGCCGCTGCCCACGCCGCCGGTGACGTAGTACTTCCTGTTGACAATATTGTCCCATAGCGATATGACGGCGCTCTGATAGTCTATGTCGCCGGTTTCCATAGCGACGTCGGCCATACCCGCGTAGGAATAGACGGCGCGCACGGCATGTCCGACGGCCTCATACTGCCGGACGATCGGGACATGGCTCTGGTCGTATTCGCTGCCGCCATCGCGGCAGTCCAGCAGGAATTTCGACAATTCGATATACTTATCGCCCTTACCTTTACCTTCGGTCTCGTTCACAAAGCGGCCGAACCGCACCAGCGCGATTTCCATGGCTTGGTGGCCGTCGTACCACCGCTTTTTGGGAGGCGGGCCGATATTGTCATACCAGCAATCTGCAAGCTTCCTGGCTGCATTATATAACCTGGAATCGGACTTGTTCGTTAAAATATAATGTGCAACAGCAGCCTCCAGTAAATAACCGGCGACGTAACCCTCGTGGTCGCCTCGATGCCTCGGAGACCAGCGCTGGCGATCACTCAGCGTAAATACCGTCTGCAGGTATCCATCGGGTTCCTGTGCCGCCAGAATCTTCGGTATCCAATCGGCCAGCGTCGCTTTCATTGCCTCCTGGGCATTAATAATCTCCTGATCGCCCTGTGGATCGACCATCAGTGCAACGCATATCGACTCAATCGTGTTATAAACCCAGGCGTTTGAAAATACGTAACCCCTGTGACGCCCGTGAGGCTTGCCGGCAAGTTTGTTGGCGGCGTCGATGAAGTTATTGATCCCGCCTTCTTTCAGGTTCGGGTCGGAAATCTTTTCAATGCAGTGAGGAATCCAGTTTACTATCAGAGCTTTCGCCCTGCTGTTCCAGAGAGGATTGTCGATTTTATAGTGCTTTGTATCGATTAGATCGAGGTGCTCCGCAGGCGGCGGCGATACGACCTTGACGGCAAGAGTGGACGAAGTGCTCAATTGCCCTTTGCCCACAGTCAGCTTCAGGATATAATCGCCCGCCCTGGAAAATGTCGCCGTAGTGACCGGCTCGCCGGCATTTTCAACAACGACCTGGCCGGGACCGGATATTTTGCTCCAGCCAACTGCTGCGGCGCTTTTTCCGCCTAATGTCTTAATTGCTCCGTTCAGATAGGTTTTTCCTCCCAATATGACAACGCGATCCACGCCGGCATCCACTCTCGGCGGAAAATCGGGCGACTTGCCGGAGTCATATACTTTCCATTCCAAAATGCCGGTCGAATAAGTATCATTGGAATCGATTTCGAGCCTGAGTTTGGACGTACTAACTTCGTCAAAGGTTGTGGTGTTGTATTGATTTTCCGCTACGCCCAGACCTGATGGATTGCTGACCGGGACGAAATCCTCGCCGTTCCAATACAGCAGCCGGCAGGTCTCGGGCAGGCGGACACCGCGGCGGTCGTCCCACCAGTACACATCGATCTTTTTCGTACTGACGGGCCGGCTCCAGTCGTACTGAACCCATTGAGTTGCCCTTCTGGGCCAGTTGCCGTAAGATCCTCGGCGCCTGTCACGCGAGCTTGGCGGGTCGTATTCGTCATTGAGTGCCGTAAGCGATGTGTCCCCGGAGACATAAGAACACGATGGATCGGCAACAACGGCAAGATTAACTTCCGAATCCGGTTCGGCACTATCTTGCGCCAAAGCTTTGCAACCGAATACAATAGCGGCACCAACCATGAGTACCGGCAACAAACGAGTTGAGAACATAGCTTTCATTATAAGTCTCCATCTGTTGTTATATTAACGTTCCGCATGTGCGCGGATCATGCGAATGCCGAATATCGCCGCGACCACGTTTCTGTCGGTGGCCTGGAACCGCATAGTGACTTTCTCCTTGCCTTTGATCAGGTCGGCCTCGATTGCGTACTCGACGTCGTAAAATCGTGCCGGGCTGCTCCTTGTAACTTCCTGATTCGCTATTTTCTGACCGTCCACGAGAATATCAAATATTGCCCTTCCCCTGCTGTGATGGTCGCTGCAATATGTCACCACCAGTGCCATCGGGCGGTCGGATTCGACGGGCAGGTCGAATGAGAACCAGCTTCTTCCCCATCTTCCGGGCCGTCCCATCGTCCGCACAACCCACGAGTCGCCGGGATTCTGAAAGTTGAAATTACGTTCCGGCTGCATCTCGCCCGGCTGGGCATAGGCCACGGTTGCCTCTTCGAGCTTTCGCAGACGCTCCTGCTCGGCGGCATACTCGGCTTCTTTGACCTTCCATTCAGGCTCGGTAAACAGATCCCAGTACACCGCATACGTTCGCCGATGGAGACGGTAGAACGGAACTAAATCCACGTCACGTTGTCGCCCGACGCCGTCGGTGCGGAAATGGCCCGGCTTATCGCCTGTAGGCTTTAGCCACTCTTCCACGGGCCGCTCGGCCGCGATGAATACAGGCGTCTTTTCTCGGGAGTAACCGGATCTGCCTTCACGCCGACCCCGCTCTTCAGGACCCAGGTCACCAGCCAGCACCAAAAGCCCCCACATGAAGGCGACCCGGCGGGGATTGTCCGGCAACGGTTCCAGGCGAAGCGTTTTAGGCAGGATCAAATCCACAGTGTCGCCGGTCTTCCAGATTCGTTTCAGTTCAACATACGAGCCGGACTTCCGCAAGCTGCGATCGGCGATCAGACGGCCCGATTCCGGGACTTCACGAAGAGGGTTTATCACGTCTTCGGACACAGGCTTACCGTTGACTTTTACGCTGAAACCGTCGCCCGCCCATCCCGGTCGGCGCAGGGCCAGCACGAATTGCCTTGGTGACTCCAGCGTGAGTTTCAGCGTCGCCGACTCGCCTTCGGGAAAGTTGGTATCCATCTGTAATTTGACTCCCGCGGCGGCCCACTGTGCGGTGGATGGCACATACAAATTCACCCACAATTTATCGCCGGATTCGTAGTAGATTCCGTCGCCGTGCAGGGCATGGCTCTCCATACCCGTTCCGATACAGCAGGTGAAGTTTCGGAACATATCTGCGTATTCGTGCCGGACGGAC
>Ga0209121_10004646_pt1 | contig 12744 bp, 10 predicted proteins | sample Cruoilmetagenom3_FD_187292 | JGI IMG/M metagenome (GOLD analysis project Ga0209121, IMG submission 187292) | Oil polluted marine microbial communities from Coal Oil Point, Santa Barbara, California, USA - Sample 3 (SPAdes) (version 2) | ecosystem: Environmental > Aquatic > Marine > Oil seeps ... | reverse complement strand
TATCACAATCAGACCAATTATAGCCAGGATGTTTGGCCATTGTTTCATGCCGTGGAGATCAAAAAACACAAATCGGCACAACCAGTATGAAATGCCAAAGCATACAATGATACAAAGGTGACATAGAATTCTGTTTTTTATGTTGATTGTTTTGAAAATCTCTTTCCTTCTTTGATATATTGTTATTGCTTTGCTTAAATTTGGTTGCAAATGATGGAAGAGGAAACTTTATGTTTGCGCTCAATAATTAATAATTTAAAATTAAATTGGATCCACATCAAGGTAGGTTATTAACTAGGTCGATAGGTGTTTTTAATTGTTCCAGCTTCGTTTCAATTCCTTATAGGTAGGCTATTAACCATAGTTAATCATTCCCATTGGGATTGACATTTGCAGTTTCAATTCCTTATAGGTAGGCTATTAACAGCACTCGAAGAACCCGACTCCTCCCCGGTTGTGAGGTTTCAATTCCTTATAGGTAGGCTATTAACAATCTTTTTCTTAGATTCCCCAGAAGAGGCCATATTAGTTTCAATTCCTTATAGGTAGGCTATTAACCATCCAGGGAGACAGGAACCCCAAGCTCAATCTGTGGTTTCAATTCCTTATAGGTAGGCTATTAACTTGGAAATAGTTACGTCTTTGTCCTTTAACTCCGAGTTTCAATTCCTTATAGGTAGGCTATTAACCGGTTGTCGTGCCTGATACTATGTTTAACATCTTATCGTTTCAATTCCTTATAGGTAGGCTATTAACTGTCAATTATTGCTCTTATAAAATCCTTTTTCAGCTTCGTTTCAATTCCTTATAGGTAGGCTATTAACTTTGCACTTCTTTTGTGGTGTTATCCTCATGAATGGTTTCAATTCCTTATAGGTAGGCTATTAACAGGTTGGATATACCAGACCGTTGATCTGTTATGGTGGTTTCAATTCCTTATAGGTAGGCTATTAACCTTTGCACCGTTGTAAGTATGCAGGGCATCAATCCAGTTTCAATTCCTTATAGGTAGGCTATTAACTGTGCCTTATAGCGAGATAGACAGCAAATCATTATCGTTTCAATTCCTTATAGGTAGGCTATTAACTGTGATATATCAGCCATGATTTATCTTCTTTACAAAGTTTCAATTCCTTATAGGTAGGCTATTAACAGTCATTTCTTCGCACATTTTGTAGAGCCCTTTGACAGTTTCAATTCCTTATAGGTAGGCTATTAACTTTTTATGGAGGTTTTAAGGTGGTTGATTTTTTAAGGTTTCAATTCCTTATAGGTAGGCTATTAACTATCCCTACTCATAACTCTCATCCATTTCAAAAGCGTTTCAATTCCTTATAGGTAGGCTATTAACATTGAATTGTGGTTGGGGATTACAACAGATGAAATTGTTTCAATTCCTTATAGGTAGGCTATTAACTACCTCGTGCCATTATAGACCTGCCATCATATTATCGTTTCAATTCCTTATAGGTAGGCTATTAACAATGTAAAGAATAGATTTTTTGTTATATTTTAAATAGTTTCAATTCCTTATAGGTAGGCTATTAACCCGTCACCTATGTTCGGCAGTGGCCAAAAGGTGTGAAAGTTTCAATTCCTTATAGGTAGGCTATTAACCGCTGGTTGCGAAGGCGGACGGGGAGCGCTACTGGTAGTTTCAATTCCTTATAGGTAGGCTATTAACCTGGTATTCCAGATCATCACAAATATAGAAACATAGTTTCAATTCCTTATAGGTAGGCTATTAACTTGACCAGGAGATTCAATAACACGAGAACGTTAATTGTTTCAATTCCTTATAGGTAGGCTATTAACTACAATGCCACCGGCGGGGCCTTTTGTTGGGTGCGTGTTAATCGTTTCAATTCCTTATAGGTAGGCTATTAACGGGTTCTTCAAGTGCTTCAATTTTTAAAGCTTCTCATGATTAGTTTCAATTCCTTATAGGTAGGCTATTAACACAATAAGAACAGCAATGAAATTTTTGGTTGAAGCAGTTTCAATTCCTTATAGGTAGGCTATTAACAATCTCTTTGTACTCCAAGATTGTTTGCATTAACTGTCGTTTCAATTCCTTATAGGTAGGCTATTAACCTGCTGTAAATAACGCATGCTCAATAATCCAATTCAAGTTTCAATTCCTTATAGGTAGGCTATTAACACGATGGCAGCAAAACCATATTCTCGATGTTTTTTCAGTTTCAATTCCTTATAGGTAGGCTATTAACGTTTCTTGTGCATATATAACCGTTGCCTCGCCTTTATTGTTTCAATTCCTTATAGGTAGGCTATTAACCCCTGTTATCGGCGTGCTGTAGGGGCGGACTGACAACGTTTCAATTCCTTATAGGTAGGCTATTAACACGAACCTATTGTGACGAGGTGGACTGGCTATGAGCGAGTTTCAATTCCTTATAGGTAGGCTATTAACTATATGCTTTGCAGCACACATAACAAGATACTAAGTTTCAATTCCTTATAGGTAGGCTATTAACTGGTGCCGCTTCCACCACAATCACAACCACAGAAGAAGTTTCAATTCCTTATAGGTAGGCTATTAACAATGTTTTAGGCTTGATTTGTACCAATCTGAACCAGTTTCAATTCCTTATAGGTAGGCTATTAACTATACTTTGTGCGAACACGAAAAATCACCGTTTAATGTGTTTCAATTCCTTATAGGTAGGCTATTAACGCTGCACTTAACGAGGGCGTAAGCGTCTGCATCATCAAGTTTCAATTCCTTATAGGTAGGCTATTAACCATGCAGCGATCAAGGTTGCGGATGCAGGTTCCTCATAGTTTCAATTCCTTATAGGTAGGCTATTAACGTTGCAGGTTCTACCAGCACATTGACTGTTACTCGGTTTCAATTCCTTATAGGTAGGCTATTAACCCTCCTGTTTATAATGCGTTCATTGCGATTGTAACTGCGTTTCAATTCCTTATAGGTAGGCTATTAACTGGCTCAAATGTATTGCCGATGTCAACACTACCGGCGTTTCAATTCCTTATAGGTAGGCTATTAACTCCCATTGGTTGTGTCCGTGTTGATTATCAATTCAAGTTTCAATTCCTTATAGGTAGGCTATTAACCGGGTGATTTTGTTTTCTCTGCTTCTTTGAGATGTTTGGGTTTCAATTCCTTATAGGTAGGCTATTAACCATTTTTTGACTCTCCCGGATCACTTAATTGATTTACCTGTTTCAATTCCTTATAGGTAGGCTATTAACTGTCATCGCAGCCGAACAAGCCAACGATTTAATTATCGTTTCAATTCCTTATAGGTAGGCTATTAACGAAGACCAGGTAGAAGCAGACCATGAAAAATGACGGGTTTCAATTCCTTATAGGTAGGCTATTAACAGCTCTTTTAATAACACTCCAGGCTTTTTCCGTGAGAGTTTCAATTCCTTATAGGTAGGCTATTAACAAGGAAATTCGCTGTATCTGAAACGACTGCATCAAAAGTTTCAATTCCTTATAGGTAGGCTATTAACAAATGAATTTGACCTTTTGTAAAACAAATTAAGCATGTTTCAATTCCTTATAGGTAGGCTATTAACCCTCATTTTATCATGGTTTTAATGCCTTTTGTAATTTTTTGGTTGGTTTTTCCTTCAGTTTGTGAGTAAAAAACCTTTTAAGAGTAAAAATCTGCACTTTTTTTGCGTCGACCTCCCCTTCATTTTGCTCCACCCTGGATCGACGCCATCCCTATTGTCATAAAAACTGGCTGATTTCCTGTCGTTCCTTCCCTAATATTTCCCTTTTGAAATATTTCGTTGTCCTAATCTTATAAATCAGAACGGAGTCAACTTTCAGGTCCAACACTTTTTTCAGATCCTGACGTAACGCCTCCAATCTGGCTTTGGTAATTTCTCCCTCAAAAACGGAATTTTGAACCCAATGCAAGTATCGGCGGCAGGTCCTCAACGCTTTGGCAACGCGTTTTTCATTGACATCGTAAACCAAAATGACTAACATTACGCCTCCTAAATTTCACCACCTGGCGATAAAAGGCTCGTAGACCTTTTCTTCCATGATGTGCTTTTCGATTTTATATAGTTCCAGTCGGATGAGACGACGATAGGAGACGGGTTTGCCGATACTCCGGTGTCTAATGGTTGTTTCCATCCGTTTGTCAATTTCTGCAAGAAATGTTTTTCTGGCTTTCTCTTTCATCATCAAGCCTCCGCTCTCAGGCTCAAAATCATTTTTCTGAATTTGCTTGCGTCCAATGAGAGAAAAAATGATCCGGTCTATCAAAATTGGTTTGAAGATCTCAGCCACATCCAGGTTGAGTGAAAACTTCCTAAAATTGGTTGTATGCAAGAATCCAATCCGTGGATCAAGATGAGTCTTGTAAATTTCGCTCAGGCAAATAGTATAAAGAATTGTGTTTCCGAAGCTGATGAGCGAATTGAGCGCATTTTTAGGCGGTCGCCGTGTTCGTTTCTCAAATATAAAATCAGGGTGATCCAAAATTGGATCAAATGCCCGATAATAAAGCTCTCTGATCCTCCCTTCAATTGCCATTACTTCAGGGATGGTTGTTTGTTCGAATAGGGCGGGCTGCCAGTCCTCAATTGCTTGAATACTGGGTCCGGTTTCTTTGTCTCGGTTTTGATAATATTTCAAAACCTTGAGCATGTTTTCCACCGCCCCACTCACAATTCGCCGGGCGAGATCCAGCCGTCTTTTTTTGTCCTGATACCATGTAGCCTGCTTTAAAATGACATAACCTGAGTTCAAATGTTCTCGAGGATAAAAACTGCCCATGTAGTAGCCATAATACTTAAAATAGTGTAATAAAACCTCATTCATTGACAGCAGTTCAATCATTCGTTTATTGAAATCTACTTCGGAAAAAACAAATATCTCTTTTACATTTTCAATCGGCAGGAATTTTTTCCCTTCTTCGCTCTGAAAACAAAGGGTGTTATCCTGTCTGGTCAAAACACCGTCCGATAAAATATATAATGATTTTTTCATGGTTAACTCCAACAAAATTCGAGATACGCGCACCCCCGACAATATCGGCACCGAACCGGCTGCGGTGGTTTGTCAAGCGAGATGATCACCTCAATCTGCCGGCAAATTTCAACAATTTCTGCTTCGCTTCCAGGATCGAGCCTGACCCTGCTGACTTTTTTCTCCTTCGGAATTCGCAGTTCTCCGACTGATTCAATGCCTGCTTGGCGTAGTTTATACAAATAGTAAAGTAACTGCATCCGTGCGCTATATTCGAACCGGCTAGATTTCTTTACCTCAGAGATTAATAGCTGGCCATTTTCTTCCCGGTAAAGATCTACTACACCTCCTTCAAAGTACAGGTATTTTTTCTCTCTTCGGAAGCTATTTTGATCGTTTAACCGACCCAACAAGATCGCCTCATGTTCCTGATCAGGTTCGATCTGCCGGCTCATCAGCCACACCTCACGCTGACAAATGGTGTAATACCAGATGTGGGTACCCGTTATTGTAAATTCCATCAATATCTCTAAATCTCCCGTCTACCTCGATTGCTCAAAACATCATTGTTAAATCCTGTAGATCTGCTGGTGGGACAAACCCTTTCACCGGATGATAGAGATAGGGATACTCCTCTTTCCCATCGGGTTTGGCGATCATCTGGTTGGACAAAAACAACGTATCGCCGCCCAACACAGGCTGTAATAAGGGCCCGTCTGACGAGATCTGCGCACAAACAAAATCCATGTTTGCCTTGAACTTCTGCGGAATTTCGATGACATATGGCTGCAATTTCCGCATAAGAACTTTTTTTTGTGCCAAATGTACCAAGTCTCGGGGTAATACTTCCAATTCATGGATCAAGGATGCGACTTGATCATCCTCTTCAATAATCAATGATCTTTGGGGTCCGGATTGATCATCATAAAGCTCAAACGGGCTACCCCAGGCGCCTTCCGCCAGTTTTTCTACCAGGTCAGAAGGTGTCAGACGATCCATGATCTTTTTGTAATATTTCGAAACGAGGTCTGGCACCGTGCGCTCATCAAAGGTGAGATTCTCAAGAAAAACTTCACGGGTGGCTGACAATAATATTTTGTCATAGATATATCCCGCATAAGACCGGTTTGTTTTTTCATCCATCAACCAGGTGACAAACACCTTCCCAAGCCGCTCACGCTTGTAATGGCGGTTACAGCGTCCGGCGACCTGAACGATTGAATCGAACGGGCCAAGATCGCGGATTACCCAATCGAAATCCAGGTCAACCCCAGCCTCTATGACCTGGGTGGAAACGAGGATCCGCGGTCTTTTCTGTTCCTCCAGGATTTCCAACCGTTTTAGTAAACGCTTACGCCGAAAAGGCGTGAGCCAGGCGCTCATAAAAAGTAGATCAACATCCCGATCCTTGCCCAGGAGGTTCGCGACCTGGTCATAGACTGCTAGAGCGGCTTTCTTTGTATTCAGGACGATCAAACCTTCGGGGGGAGAATCGATCAGGCCCTCGGCGAGGATCAACTCATTCAATGCTGTCAGCGGTCTGGGTGTATCCAGATTGCAAATAGTGTATCGGTGACGGACTTTCGGGAAACGGTAAGTTTTTGGCGCGATCTCAGATCCTTGGGGGGCAAAGCTGCGAATTTGAGGTTGGGTGGCGGTCATCAGGATGAAGTAAGTACCCAGTTGCGCCGCGAGGTATCCCAGAAGCTCTCCCAAGCCCTTCCAATATTGTGTCGGCAGTGTCTGAGGTTCATCCAGGAGAATCACAGCCTTTGATAGCCGGTGGAAATTCATCGTGCGATTGGCGTGTGGGGCAAACAAGACATCCCAAAACTGCGCCAGGGTAGTGATGATCAGTGGCTTATGCCAATAGCGAAAGAGGGTGGTCACCTGCTGCCAGGTGTTTGAATAATCTTCGGCTTCGGGGTGCTTCAGGCTGTGGTCTTCTTGGATGATCTCTTGGGGAAACCAACCCCGGGCAGCTCGTGCGGTTTGATCTACAATGCTGATGAAGGGCAGCACGTACACCAGGCTGGCAAGTTGGAACTTATCAATCAGGGCGGATGCGATCCGCAGCCCAGTATATGTTTTCCCTGCACCTGTTGGCAGGGTCAGGGAATAAACGCCAGGGGTTTGGATCTGAGACAAAGCGCTCTCAAAACAAGCCTCCCCGGTTGCGTGTCGCCAGATGTTAATATCTGAATGAGGATTGGAGAACGCAGGTGTCCCTATCGGCGGCGGTTTTTCCAGGCTCAGGGTCTCAATACCCAGGGCATCCAACCGATCGGCTGCGATTAGCAAGGAGTATAACAAGCGCAGGTTAAGCCACTTGTCTAATCCAGGCTTGACATCAAGATCCCAAAAAAGATCGCCGAGTTGTGGCAGGGCTGTAGATGCAAAGTTGGTTTTGAATCCAGACAGCAAAGCTTGAGCTTGTGTCCAGTGTTGAGGTCGGGCGTCCACCGCAGCATCCGAATTCCAATAGTCCAGACAATCTGGTTTAAAATCTTCCAACCGGGTATGGTGGCGCCGGACGGCTTCCGCGCCCCAGAAGGCTTCCTCAAGGGGAAGGCTGATTTCATTGGCCAACGCCAGGGTCCACCATGCAGAAGGCGCGGCATGGTGAGGCCCCTTATGAATGGTTGGATCCAAAAGGTAACGTTGAAATTCTGGGGCTGTTTTGCCAATATCATGGGTGAGGGTGGTCACCTTTAACAAAGTCTCATCCACTGGCAGCTGGAAGTGGTTTATCAGGGCGCGGCTGAGCAGCCAAACACCCTGCAAATGGGTCACCAACGCTTTATCGGGGTGGCTCTTGAGAGAAGAGTCGATGCTTTGAACAAAGCGAGTGATCTCACCAACTGGGGAGCCAGACAATAGCCTCTCCTTGGTAGATAAAATAATTCAGATCTGACCAGGGACTCAGAATGATCCCTCGATCTGGAGAGGCGGGATACAGCAGGGTGATGGTCTCGACCACCTGACGGGTTACGTCCAATCGGAAGGGGAAGGTGTCCTTCATTAAACCATGCGTCTTGAAGTAATCAATCCGATGTTCAGCATCCGAAGAGAGGGGCAAGGCACTGCGTATTTCAACGGAATCCGCAGGTGGGGGTGGAAGAGGTTTGAATTCACCCAAGTAGGATGGCTCCGCCAGGGCATAAGCTACACCCAGGTTTGGCGTGAAATGGTACCGTCCGGCACGCAGTTGATCTCCCAATCGGCAAGCCAGACCCTCGGACACAAAAATTCGGTAATGGGGGTCTCGGACGAATTGGTGTGAGATCTGATTATGGATATTTTTTTGCGGGTTTTTAGTATTCCAAAAATTAACAGCGGCTGTAAACCAGGCTGTGCGATTGAGGCGTTGGATGGCGATGCGGGTGCCGGTCATTTGGCGCCAGTAATCCGCTGATGCGCTGGTCTGATCGCTGTCGTTGCCTATCCCAAGAATAGCAGCAATTAAGCCCGCGACAGCTGTCGGGGTGGGAATCGGAAAAGAAACCGTGGACGTCGTGGTATAGGGCTTACGGTAAAGGGCTAACGGACCTTTGATCTCAAATGCAATAGCCATGGCTCACTCGCTTGTGATCTTTAGTTTGTCCTTCAAGATCGCTTTCATCTGATCTAAACCTTCCAGCGACAGTCCTGTTTCAACACGTAAACTCACATTTTGAATGTTTTCCGTTTGAGTTGCCAACTGGTTCACGATGGGCGTTAGATCCAAGGTTACTTCATCCAGACTGCGCAAGCTCAGTTGTTCATCCACATCCAGCGGTTGTCCGTTTCTGGTCAGGGATACCTTCTCATCCAGGGCGGAGAGCAGTCCTTGAAAACCCTGTTCATAGACGATCTCTAACAACAAACGTGGGCGATGCCCTATCTTGCTGCGGGTGATCAAATTGATGGTACCATCCCACAATGCCGCACTCAACGCTTCTACGTCTTCATCTGTTGCACCAGTCGACTCAGCAGCGTTTTGGTTAGCCACGCCATAAATACCCAACGCCACAAAAGGTACCAGATATTCGTTTCGGAAGGTGCGCTGTTCGGCGTTATCGCTGGTTGCGAAGGCGCCTGTCCCTTGGATCAGTTCAGGTTTTGCCTGGTGTAATGACCGGCCCCACTTAAACTGTACTGGACCCGTCCAAGCAAAGGATTCTTTTTTGTAGGCATAGGTGACACCAAAGAGACGGGCATCCAAACATCCCTGGATCGCTTCCTTCCCAGAGGCCACATTCAGACTTTTCTTTAATTCATCTACTCTGGTTACCATGGTTTTTGGTTCGGCATCCACAAATACTGTCTTTCCCTCGCGGATCCATTGATCCCGAACAGTACGTTTCACCCGTACATCGGAGACTAAAATCTGGCCAGTTTCCTGATCATAACGGGGATGATTTGCGTTCAAGGGGTCGCCATTGGGGTTGGCATCCTTGACCGTGTAAATAAAAAGTATTTCTCTTCGATTTTCGAAACTCATGCGGTTTCCTCCTTTAGCTGATCTGTTTTTTCAAGTTCTGGAAAGAGCCGATAAAAATATTTCCACGCGTTCAGAAACGCATTGGTAAACACAAAGTTCCCATCCACACCCATCCGACGATCGTCTTGCAGCAAAAATTCCGTTGCCTGACCAGATATTTCGGTCAGTTGACGTTGATAGGGAATATTATAGGCTCTTAGTAACATGGGCAGTTCTCCCAATTGACGTTTCAAGTCACGTCGCTGCAGTTTTCCAAAAGGTAATTTTTTAAAAAGTGGGGCGTCGTTAAGGTGGCTGCCTTTCCCTTTTTGGCAGGAAGCGACGAAGCCCAGCAGGACTCCAGCTAAAAACACTCCTTTGCCAGAAGGGCTTTGCAAATACGGATCCTCAAATGCGGTTAGCCATGATATGTTCATCAGATATTCACCTCCTCTTGACCTAAATGTTGATTGTAAGTATACAGAAATTCAAATAACATCCATAACCTCTCCAATTGAAAAGCCCCAGAATAGGATTTTGCGTTCAACCAGTTTGGATCCGAAACCAACCCGGGTAAACGTGAAACAGCCATCCGCTTGATCGATTCGACTTCAATAAAAGTATTAGAAAACAAATCGCCAATTAAGTTTATGGTAACGTTCTTTATGACTTGTTTTTCGCCATCGGTTTTCCCTGCCAAAGATTGCAACATCATCACTATCTGCCGGATCGCGGAATCCAAACTTTTTGTTGGTTCCAAATCCGGATAAAAGCGCTGTCGGTTTAGATTCCACAAATCAAACAATTTTCGAAAATGGCTCGGTGGGACATCTTCCACCATGCGAAGAATCCTGACCTGGGCTCGGTTTTTTTCGGTGAATAAAAAATGGAAGATATAATTCGCGTCCCGTTTCGCAATGTTTGCAAAAAACGCCCATTCGCTTTGAACACCAGCTGCAATATAATCGTCAAAAGCACGCTGTAATCGATCCAAGGTACTTATGCTTCCCACCAGCTCCGGGACAATTAAAATTTGAAGCTGGGAAAGGCCGATCTGAGTTGTAAAGTGATTCTGAGATTCAGTATAGCCGCGTTGAAGGATACCAAAACAATCTTCACAAACGGGATACACCGAAAACTTATTTCTAACTGTACCGCCGGGCAGAAATCCGGGTTTATCGAAGGTGCTGAATTTGAAAACATCATTTAGGGTTCTGCTGGCTGAATCTTCTTTACGGCATAAGACACAATCTAATGCCGTCTCTGGAGCAGATTTCGCCTGGCCTTCAATTAATTTCGAGCGAAAGTACGCTGTAAAAGCAGGGTTTTCCCCTGGATAGATAAAACGGCCATCCTGGTTTACGCCAAAAACGATCAAATAATATGCTTTACGTTGATCCCACAGTTCGACGATCCGGGCAAGATTCTCTTCAAGACCATGCATGATCCGACCGGCACTTCCCTCGGTAAAAAATTTTGCATCTTCATAATCTGCCAGCGTACGATAATTCATTTTGTGAAAATGGGAGTTTTTATCTTCTCTCCATGAACATTCTTCGCCCAACAAAGCGATTTGGGCTTTTTCCGGATCTGCGATTCCCCTCCCTAATTTATATATCGGGCTGAACCCCCAGGTAACATTTCTCCCTACAGGTTCCTTATACAAATAGGCGAGTTTTGGTTTGAGCCGTGGATTACCCGGATAGTCTGCCAGGGTGATTGACTCGATTCCTTGCACATCCAGGGGGATCGCTTTGGGGTCTGTTACTTTTAACGCCACCCGGATCACCCGGGGTCGTTTTTCCAAGTCCGTATCATCCGAAGGAAGGTTGAGTGGCAACTCGAGATAATTGACAATATCAGCGAGTTCCCCAGCTTGATCCTGAAGATTATAAAATTGCCCTGTTTGCATCAATCCTTCGATAAATCCCATCCTAATCCTCCTTATCGCATTTGAACAAATCCAAACCCCTGGCTGCTTTTTGCCCCCAGCCCAGCATCCAAGGCCATTTGAAGCAATTCGGGGGGGCCTTCCAGGCGTAGCTTGCCTGAATACCCCTTAATAATGAAGCCTTTATAAATAACGATATTGCGTTTAATTCGTGATAGGGCGCGGACAGAAACCTGCCCTTCCGGTGGTGCTCGGTGATTAAGCGCGCTGTATTTCCGCAGTAAGTTTTCGGTGATCAAGCGGTCATAATCTGGATCTCCCGGTTGGAAATAGACCGTATATTTACGGCCGTCTGGCCGCAACAAGGTGCTGTATACTGTAATGGGTGACCGGGTGAAGACAACTATCGACCCAGAGCTCACTTTTGGGGTAAGGGAGCTGAAGGTTAGCCCCCGTAAAATATGGTTCCCCAGATGGAGATCCCTGCGTCGCACAATATTCCTGATCATGGATAAACAAAAATTTTCCAAGGGAGACGCGATCCACAAGGTTACCTGCGGACCAAAAGTGATGATTTGCGCTGCGCTATCAATTCTGAAATTTCCTAAAAGCCGAGAAAATACAAACATCCGGAAGGGACGCCCATCCACGATATACCCCTCACCATGTAAGAAGGTGCTTAATTCAGGATCAATCGCTTCGTAGATAAAACCTTGAACTAAATGATTGTATTGAAGCGGGAGCGAAAATGGCTCGCTGGCTTCTAACTTAAATGAAAGCTGCATTCTCCCTCGCTAACTGATATTAAATCCACCTCATTATAATGCAATTACCCAATTATAAATTCTAAAAAAACGAAAGGTTTATGAATCCACTTCAAAAAGCCCTGATTGAAGGAGAGCAGCTATTTTAGGAAAAATGTGTTTTTTTCTACGCTTTGTCAGGGGCGAGAAACAGAAATCTGGACTCAACGCACCATGGCGTCCCCTTGATGTACAATATGTTGACCGGTTCTGTTGCTTCGGGGAGTGGATGATTACTTCCAGAATCACTGGATTGTTTTACCAGAATATGCAAGGGGCTCATCTTTTTTTTTGCGTAATAGCCCTTTGGATATTTTGATAGAGGGACAACATAGTTGAACATGCGATAGGATATTTGTTCAACATATCCTTCAGGTAAATTGGATAATTTGGCATTGCGCAGCTTTTCTACGATCGGTTTTCTGTCTTCTGGCAATGCTTCAATATATTCTTCAACAGTATTTACATCGTATTGCATTTTGTTTTCCCTTCTCTTCCTAAATTCTATTCCAGATTATTTCTTATCGACTTACGAAGCACCAACCCATTCAGTGTAATTGCTACGATCAATAAAACGGATGACGCAAAAATAAGGCTGCCCTGTGTGTCCATT
>Ga0209121_10004645_pt1 | contig 12744 bp, 11 predicted proteins | sample Cruoilmetagenom3_FD_187292 | JGI IMG/M metagenome (GOLD analysis project Ga0209121, IMG submission 187292) | Oil polluted marine microbial communities from Coal Oil Point, Santa Barbara, California, USA - Sample 3 (SPAdes) (version 2) | ecosystem: Environmental > Aquatic > Marine > Oil seeps ... | reverse complement strand
TCTCATTAGGTGTGAAATACACTTTTTTATTCTCGGGATCTATTTTTTCTATTTCCGCCTGAATAAAGGAAGAATCATCCTTTTTTAGAAATTTCAAAAATGAAAATTCCAGATTATCTGCAGGATCGTTATTGTTGAATACTTCAATGGGAATGTTGGGTATAAAGTTTACATAATTCTTTCGATCTATTACAGTAATGTTGATAGCATCTTTAGCTTCGTGATGTAAATACCTTGCTACTGTAAGCCCTGCGAAATTGCATCCTAAAACTAGTACATTCGGTTTTGCTTTCATTTCAAAGAATATATAAATATTCTTAAAACTAATATGTATTTCTTCTATTCCAAATGATAAATATCAGGTACAAAACATATTATGTGATAAAGCTAAATAGAGCCTTTAATTGTTAAGGTTAATAAGCAAAAAGCTATGTGTTATATATATATATATTTGCTAGATCTTCCAAGTAATTCAATTGAAGTTCCTGAATCTCAAGCAACCTTTGATTTTGATGAATCACTAGATGGTCTATTTTTCGTGAAGTAACCTAATTTCAAGCTCTGCCTTTAAATTTATTTTGAATGCAACTTTAGAATCAGTTCCTGAATTCCCTTTGCTAAAATATCACTTATATCTATGGCATTAGAGGGATGAGGAATCGTGTTACAAGTGACTACTTTATCAACTTCACAATCCATTAGTTCTTGATAGGCATTTCCAGAAAAAACAGCATGAATCCCAATACAAACAGGTGGTTTCATTCCTTCTTTTTTTAAATGTTTAATGGTCGCTATCATTGTATGCGCTGTAGAAATAATATCATCTACCAATACAGGAGTTGCGTTTTTATAATTTTCCACATCTAGTATAGAAACTTCTACATCACTATCACTATGTCTTATCTTATTAAGTACTATAAAAGGAGCACCTGCATTTTTTGCCACTTCCAATACCCATTGGGCACTTTCTGAGTCTGGACCAATAAGCACAGGGTTTTTTACGTTTTCTTTAATCCATTTTGAAATCATATGAGCCGTATGAATAACGGTATTAGGAATGTGGTAGACTTTAGAAAGTGATTTAATTCTATGCAAATGAGGATCTATTGTAATGATGCCATCTGCGAATTCGGAAATGAGCTTCCCAAAATAAGTAGATGTCACACCTTCACCAGGATTGAATACTTTGTCTTGACGCATATAAGAGAGATAAGGAGCTACCAAACACACATTTTTTGCGCCTAGAGATTTAGCCGTATTACTCAAGAAATAAAGAGGCAGAAGTTTACTATCAGGTTCATGCAAAGTGCATACCAAAACAACATATTTATTTTTTACGTCTGTTAGTATCCTCAAGTACGATTCTCCATCTGGAAATCTACGTATTATAGCGTTGCCAATTTCGGCATTAGACTTATTGGCAAGTAGCTGAGTTAATTTTTCGTTTTCAGGAAGGCTAAAAAATATGGTTTGTTTCATGTGTTTATATTTATTATTTTTTTAAGGACACATGCTGTTCGCTATTAATGATTTCCTTGGGTGATAAAGCTTTTAGTATGCTCGTTTCATTTTATAATATGGTCATTATGTCTTTATGCATTTTTTGATAGTCCAAGGCATATTTCAATTCACCTTGTGCTCCAGAATAGATGGTGTATAAAAGCTGCCCTTTTTTTATGGTATTTCCCAAGTGGACGTTTAATTGAATTCCTGAACCCTTGTATTCTGGAGCACCAGATAATTTCGCCAGTTTTGCAATTTTACGATTGTCAATTCGAATTAAGGTTCCTTCATTATCTGAATGTACTTCATGTGAATATTTTGCAATTACGGGCTCTGTATATCTACCTTGTGCCTTGCAAATTGCTTTAAACTTTATTAAGGCTTTTCCTGACTCCAATAATTCGTTAGCAGTTTTAATTCCGTTCCCCTTGGCTACCTTTTTAGATAATTCCAATAGCTCACCTGCAAGCAAAATAGCTCGTTCTTTTAGGTCAATAGGCGCATCTGTATCATTACGTAAAATTTTTAAAACATCTATAGCTTCAAGTACAGGACCAATACCTTTACCAACGGGTTGTGTGCCATCCGTAATAACCACTCTTGTTTGTAAACCAATTTCTTTTCCAACAAATTCGATATGCTTCTTTAACAAATTCGCATTTTTTCTATTTCGGACTTTGGCTGTTTCCCCAACTGGCATATCAATAATGACGTGCGTAGATCCAGCAGCAGCTTTTTTGGAAAGCACGGAGGCTATAAGTTGTCCTTCACTATCTATATCCAGTGCTTTTTCCACCTTAATTAATATATCATCTGCTGGACTCAATCGAGCAGCATCTCCCCAAACAAAACAGCCTCCTTCTTTCTGTACGACCTTTTTTATTTGCTCGGGTGAAAGAGAAACATCGGTTAAAACTTCCATAGTATCAGCTGTTCCGGCAGAAGAGGTGATGGCTCTGGAGGATGTTTTTGGCATCGTAAGTCCAAAGGCAGTGATAATAGAAACTATGATGGGTGTTGTTCTGTTTCCTGGTAATCCACCGATGCAATGCTTATCCATCACCATCTCTTTATTCCATTTTAGTTGTACACCAGAACAAATCATTGCTTTTGTAAGGTTTGCAATTTCATTAATATCCATTCTATCGCCTGCACAAGCTGTGATAAATGCCGAAAGATGAATATTAGAATAATCACCCTTTACAATATCTGTAATGATATTTTGATAAGCCGTATAATCTAATTTCTTATTAAATATTTTCGCTCTTAAATGGTCGAGAGAATCTATCGTTTCTAAATGAGAAACAGTAAGAATATCACCTTCAGATATGTTCAATTTTTCAGCAGCAGTGTTGGATAGCCCAATTTCATCTTTAAGCAAAACATTAGAAGTTACTACATTAAGACTCGCCACAATAGAGTTGTTTTCTGTTGAAACCCTAATTCTGATAAGTGCTTCAAAACCTTCAGAAATACAGATATAACTATCGTTCTTTAAAAAAACTACGTTAGCATTTTGGGTGAATATACCCAAATGTTTGTATTTTAATATGTTTAGTTGTTTTTTCATTCTTATAGCTGAACATCTCTCTTCTATACTAGCTTATTGACTGTTAAAATCGATATTCTCAATAGTGTACAGTTGTGGTATTTCAGAATCCCATCCATACTTATCTTTTATTCCTTTTTTTAGAGCTTCAGCACCTTCTTTTTCTCCGTGGACGATAAATATGTTTTTTGGTTTTTTATCTATATCACTTATCCAGTCTAATAATTCATTATGATCTGCGTGCGCAGAGAGTCCTTCAATTTCTTCGACTTGCATATTAAAAGGAATCCATTTACCGTACGATTTGAATTCCTTTTCGCCCTCTAATAGTTTTCTTCCTCGTGTACCTTCTGCTTGATAACCAACAAATAACAAGGTGTTTTTTGCGTTAGAAGCTTGAGTTTCTAAATAGCTTAACATCCTTCCTCCAGTAAGCATTCCGCTTGCTGCAATAACGATTTTAGGTTGTTTATCATCACGCAATTGCATAGATTCATAATACTCACTAACAATATTAAAATGTGAACACATTTCTATATACTCTTGTGGTTCTAATTTGTGCCAATCTCTTGTTGTGTGAAATAATTCGAGCATATTCGCAGCCATTGGGCTGTCCATTATCATAGGTACTTTAGGAATCTTTTTTTCTTTGAGCAGTTTCCAAAGGATGAGCATTACCAGTTGTGCTCTCTCAACAGCAAAACTTGGAATAAACAGCATTCCTCCGCGTTTAATAGTGTCATTCACCAATTTTTCTATTTTGGGTATGGCTTCAATTTCGTCTGGATGGAATCTACCACCATAAGTAGATTCAATAAAAAGCACATCTGCTATTTTGGGTTTAAGTGGTGGATATAAAAGCAAATCATTTTTTCTACCAATATCACCAGAGAACACAAAACGTTTTTCATTTATGTCTAATTCTATAAAAGTGGCTCCCAGAATATGACCGTTGTATTGAAATCGAGCCTTTATACCATCAAAAAGTGGTAACCACTGTGCTGGTGGCACTCCTTTTAAATGAGGAATGGTTTTTTCAACGTCTTTTAGATCGTATAAAGGTTCTGCAGGATGGTGTTTAGAATACCCTTCTTTATTGGCACGTTCGGCATCTTGCTCCTGTATTTTAGCACTATCGTTAAGTATTATTTTGGCAATGTCCAGTGTTGGATACGTACCATAAATAGTCTCCTTAAATCCGTGCTTTACCAACAAAGGTAAGTAGCCAGTATGATCCAAATGTCCGTGAGTTAAAAGTACAGTATCAATACTTGGTATATCAACAGGAGGATAATTCCAGTTTAGCAACCGAAGTTCTTTAATACCTTGAAATAAACCACAGTCAACTAATATTTTTTTGTCCCCAGTATCTATTAGATATTTTGAGCCAGTAACAGTGCCTGCAGCCCCAAGAAAATGGATTTTAATAGATGTATTTTTTTTCATTCGAATAATGATTAATCATTATTCGAATGTAAAACTCAAATCTAAATTGGCAAATGATATATATCATTTACCTCACAGTGATAATGTGATAAATTAGCACAGTAAAAAACACAGTTTGTAATTGAAATTAGAAATGTTTGCTTTTATAAACGTGTCCAAATATCATTAGAAAGTATGTCTAAAAAATTAGGTGAATTATCTGCCACAGCAATCTGCGGAAATGATATCAGTTCTTCTTGTTTGTATGTTTCTGCACTTGCCATTGCTTATGCAGGGCAATATGCTTGGATTTCATTACTAATAGTAGCTTTGGTGCTATTTCTATTCAGGAAAATATATGGAGAAGTTGTAGGAGCTTTGCCGCTTAATGGAGGTGCTTATAATGCGCTGTTAAACACAACCAGTAAATCTACAGCATCACTAGCAGCCACATTAACCTTTTTGTCTTATATGGCAACAGCTGTTATTTCAGCAAGCGAAGGAATGCATTATGTACATAGCTTGTGGAGTGCTTGGCCAATTACGATTGCAACCATTGTTATTCTGGTGTCTTTTATGCTACTAACCATTGTTGGTATAGGTGAATCGTCTCTGGTTGCGACTATTATATTTATTTTCCATTTAGTTTCTTTAATTGCTTTGTCTTCTTTTTGTGCGTATTTCATTTTTAATAACGGTTTAGATATTTTAACTGAAAATTTTAATAGACCCATTGAGGGTGGAATAACAACCGCATTGTTTTTTGGGTTTGCAGCAGCAATGCTAGGGATAAGTGGTTTTGAAAGCTCTGCAAATTTTGTAGAAGAACAAAAAAAAGGCGTATTCAAAAAAACACTTCGAAATATGTGGATTGTTGTTAGCGTTTTCAATCCACTAATGGCTTTTTTAGCATTAGCCTTAATCCCAATCCCCGAAGTTGAAGTACACAAAGAAACATTATTATCTTATATGGGTGGACTGTCAGGAGGTACTGGTTTGTCTACTTTAATTTCAATAGATGCAGCTTTGGTTTTAAGTGGCGCTGTACTAACGTCTTTTGTAGGTGTTACAGGTTTGGTTGAGCGTATGACTTTAGATAGAATATTACCTCAATTTCTACTGAAGAAAAATAAACGTGGAAGTTCTTATCGTATTCCCATTGTTTTCTTTTTGCTCTGTGTTTCAGTGTTATTAATTACAGAAGGTGAATTAAATGCACTGGCAGGAGTATACACCATAGCATTCTTATCTGTAATGATTTTGTTTGGCTTCGGAAATTTTCTGTTAAAAGTAAAACGGAAGAATTTGCCAAGACCAGAAAAATCTACGTGGTTTGCCTTATTTATTGCAGTCATTGCGGTAGTAGTTGCTTTAGTTGGTAATGTGATTTTAAACCCTAACTATCTTGGAATCTTTTTAGAGTATTTAATTCCTACATTCTTGGTTGTGGTGATAATGCTCAATCGCACGTTTCTTTTAAAATTTGTTTTGAAAGCGATTAAATATCTATTCAAGCCTATTGATATATTTGTAGACCGAATGAATAAAAAAATCATAGATACTATTGATGATATTAATTCACAAGAGTTTGTCTTTTTTACACATGAAGATGATGTCGCAACGCTCAATAAAGTAATGCTTTATATTACCAAAAATGAACATACAAAAAAACTTAAAGTAGTTACCTTATTAGGAAAGGGAGAAAAGATTTCTGAGCGATTAGAAAGTGATATTGAAGTTCTTGATAGAGAGTACCCAGAAATTAAAATTGAGTATATAAAAATTGATGGAACATTTAACCCAGAGATGATTAAAAAATTATCGACTGATTGGGAAATACCCATTAACTTTATGTTTATGGGATCACCCCATGATGATTTTCCTTATGAGATTTCTGCATTAGGAGGTGTTCGTTTAATTATATAATAGAAGAATTAATAAAATAATTAGAAAATGAGTTTACTTACAGAAAATATTATACCAGATAATCATGGAAAGATTTTTGGCACCGATGTGTCAAAAGATGAACAAATGGAAAGATTGAAACTTCGATTACAAAAAATTGATGGCGTTAAAAATGTGACGCTAATTGAGGGTATATATCCTAAAGAATTTATCATTTACACTTCTAAACTCATAAGTGTTTCGACTATTCAAGATGAAGTGAAAAAAATGGGATTTCATGCTGTACCAAAAGGATTGTTTGAATTATAAAGGTTCTTTAGTTTAATCTGTAAGTTGATATAAAAAATCATAGAAATAGAGAAGTTTTCTCTATTTCTACTTTAAAATATATGATTATGAAAGTCTCATTAGAAAGAAAAATTTTATTTGGCTATATCATTAATATAATAGTTGTCATATCACTTGGACTCATTTACTGGCAACAAATGCTGTTTTCAACCAATACACAATGGCATATAGTATCATTGGTACTAATCATACTTTCGTTGGGAATGTTAACAGTTGTCTTTTTTATACTCAAAGCACAATTAAAGGCAAAAAAACAATCTGGTGAGGAGTTATTAAAAAATCAGAAATTATTGCAATCCATCATCGATAATACTACGAATGCTATTTCGGTTAAAAAAATAAATGGAGAATATGTACTGGTAAACAAACAATACCAATCACTTTTTAAATCTAAAGAAGAGAATCTCATTGGAAAAACCAATTTTGACTTTTTGAAAAAAGAAACAGCAGATAGATATCACAACGCAGATTTAAATGCTATAAGAGCAGGCAAAGAAATTCAAGCAGAAGAAGTCTTCGAGCAATCAGATGGTTCACATACTTATTTATCAGTTAAATTTCCATTAATGGATGTTACAAACAGAGTTTATGCCATTGGAAATATTTCTACAGATATAACAGAAAGAAAAATAGTATTAGAATCATTGAAGGCTGCTGATACTTTTTTTAATATGTCGATAGATAGCCTAGTAATCGCTTCAAAAAATAAGTTTACAAAAATAAACCCTTCTTTAAGTAAACTTTTAGGGTATAGCAATTCAGAACTTTTAAGCAAGCCGTTTGCTACTTATATTTTTTCTGAAGATATAGCAATGACTGAAGAGGAAATTAAAAAACTTAAAAAAGGAACTAATCTGGTAAATTTTAAAAACCGTTGGGTTTGTAAAGATGGAAGTATAAAATGGTTGTCTTGGAATGCTACTGCAGATAAAACCACAGGAACATTATATGCCATTGTTAGGGATATTACAGAAAAACTAAAACTTGAAGAAGAAGAAGAAAAAACATTGAATAAATTATATGAGAGTCAACAAAAATTAAATATGATTCTAGAGAATATTAGTGATGGTGTACTAGTTGCAAATAAAAGTAAAGAAGTTATATTAGCCAACGATGTAGCCAATGAGCTTTTTGGAATAGAAGACGATTCTAAGATATCCATCAATTTTTCAGACCATTTTAAAATTCTTTATCCTAATGGGAAGAAAACATTTCCAGCCCAAAACCTTCCTGCCGAACGCGCTTTAGTTGGAGAAATCACAGACGACATAGATGTACTATTAAAGGATATGTCAACCAAAGAAATACGAAGAGTTTTACTAAGTGGTAGACCTATAATTGATAATGAAAATAAAGTAGCAGCCGTAGTTGTTACCATTAAAGATATAAGTAGATATAAAAAACTGGAAGAAGAATTGGAAAGAAAAGATCAAGAATCTAGACCAATGATTGGCTTTAAGAGTACAAAACGCAAAAAAAATAAGTAAAACTATTTAATCTAGGCTAATACCTATACAGTTACTTTATTAGCTATTTACAGTTGTTTTTTCACGAAGCTTTTTTAACTTTTCAAAAAGCGTTTTTTCTTCATCAGTTAGCTGTTTTGGTAAATCGATTTTTATTTTCACCAATAAATCTCCAAACTGTTTTGATTTTCCATATTTTGGCATTCCTTTTCCTTTTAAACGCAGTGTTTTTCCGCTTTCTACACCTTCAGGAATGTTCATTATTACTGGTTTAGATAGTGTTGGCACTTCTATTTTACCTCCTAGTATAGCAGTATATAGATCTAAATTAGCTTCATAAATAAGATTATCGGCACTCCTTGTAAAACGAGGATCATTCTGTACTCGTAATATAATAAACAAGTCGCCTTTGGAAGTGCCATTGATACCTGTTTGTCCTTTGCCTTTTATTTTTAATTGTAGCCCATCATAAGAACCTGGTTTAATGGTAATACGTAATTTCTGATTATTAATTTCGAAAGTACGTTTGCTACCTTCATAAGCCTCCATAAGTGTAATCGGCATTTCGGCTTGTATGTTTCCTCCTCTAGCTGCGCTTTGTGGTCTTCTTCCAGTTCTTCCTTGAAAAGAATTGGCGCCACCACCGCCACCGCCAAAAAAAGTTTCAAAAAAACTAGAGAAGTCTCCAGCTGAAGCACCTTGTCCAAAAATATCTTCTGCATTACCTTCATAGTAACGCTGGTTTCCTCTATTTCTATTCGCTTGATTGGCGTATTCTCTCCAATCATCACCTGTATTTTGATAGGCTTCCCAATTAGAACCTAGAGTATCATATTTTTCCCTTTTTTCCGCATTACTTAACACTTCATTTGCCTCATTTATTTCTTTAAATTTTTCTTCTGCTGTTTTGTTATCTGGGTTTTTATCTGGATGATATTTAGCAGCTAATTTTCGGTAGGCTTTCTTTATCTCTTTTTGAGAAGCATCTTTGTTAATACCTAATACTTTATAGTAATCTTTATACTTCATTTTGAGGTTTAGAATTTGTAACTTTTAAAATATTAAGCGAAATTATTAATTAAATAGCCAAAATAGAATGATAAAAATCAGCCATAAGATTAAAAGTTTGCAATCCAGATAAAAAGGGTATTGAAATCACATATGAAATTACTTATGAAGTAGCGATTGAGGTATTTAATAGTTTGAAAACCAATATGGATAACCATTTATAACCTGATAAATATCATTTAGAATTGGTTTTAGTTGTTATAGTTTTAGCCCATAATATTTATTTGATTCTCGATAAGTAAAAAGATATGACAACAGATGCATTAATAAAACAGGATGTGTTGGACGAACTGGTGTTTCAACCAAAAATTGACGAAACCCAGATTGGAGTTCTCGTTGATGAAGGTGTTGTAACACTTACGGGTATCGTAGATAGTTATCCTAAAAAATATGCTGCAAGAAAGGCTGTTTCAAAAGTAAAAGGAGTAAGAGCCATTGCAGAAGATCTCATAGTGAAACACGGAAATGAATTAAAAAATACAGACCAAGAGATTGCAAAATTAGTAGCAAACTTTTTAGAATGGAATACTGCTGTACCTGAAAAGAGTATAATTATTGAGGTGCGTAATGGCTTTGTATACTTAACTGGTGAAGTAGATTGGTGGTATCAAAAACAAGGAGCTAAAGAGTCTATAAAAGATTTAATAGGAGTAAAAGGAGTCGTTAATGACATTGTTGTAAAACCCATCGTAAAACCTGAAGAAGTTAAACAAAAAATCACTCAAGCTTTCAAGCGATTAGTAGATTTAGATGCTGAAAATATTAGGATAGATATTATAGAAAATAGAGTAAGATTAAGTGGTAAGGTAAACTCTATAACGGAAAAAGAGGAAGCTTATAGAACCGCATGTCATGCACCTGGAGTGAGCGAAGTAAAAAATGAAATTGAGGTTGTTAATTGAATTTAAGGTTCTAAAAAGACGGTTTTAAAATTTGGGGTACTCACTTACACTTATAGTAAAAGACATATCTAATGGGAAAATTAATTTTAGTAAGGCACGGTAAGAGTTTTTGGAATATTGAAAACATTTTTACAGGATGGACAGATATTGATCTTGCTGAGCAAGGTGTTGAAGAGGCTAAAAAAGCGGGCGAACTCCTAAAAGAAAACAATATAGAAGTATCTATTTGCTTCTCTTCTTATTTAAAAAGAGCTATTAGAACCAACTGGATTATCTTAGATACAGCAAATATGATGCATATTGATTGCCTTTATAGCTGGCGGTTAAATGAAAGAAATTATGGTGCCTGGCAAGGAAGAAATAAAGACGAAGTAAAGAAAGAAGTTGGAGAAGATGTTTTTTGGAAAATACGCCGAGGATATGACACACCACCTCCGGTTCTTACCATCGATGACAAACGACATCCAAGATTTGATGCTAAATATAAGCATATAAATCCCGATTATTTACCAGAGAGTGAATCCTTAAAGGATACTCGCAAAAGAGCAGTCGAATATTTTTTTGAATGCATTGCACCTCAATTGGTACAAGATAAAACGGTTTTGGTTACCGCTCACGGAAATTCTATTAGAGCTTTGATGGCGCAAATTGATAACATTACTGCAACCGAAATTTCTAAAATAGAAGTTCCTACTGGTGTCCCTTATGTGTATGAATTTGATGATAATCTGAACCTGGAAAATAAACATATCTTGAGTTAGATGTTTCAGTCTGCAGAAAATAGTGAGTGAATTTAAAAGAATTTTTCTATGAATACTTCAACAATTTAAAAAAGAGAACACAGCATATCTATTGGAAAATGATAATTTAATTACATATAAATAATGCTTCAGGAATTACTAAATAAAATCCCAGTCAATATTTTAAATTTTGCATTAACAGTACTATTTTCCTTACTGATTGGTTTAGAACAAAGAAGTCAGCACAAAAAGCAAAAATTTGAAAGTTTATTTGGTACGGATAGAACGTTTACGCTCATCGGAATTTTGGGTTATATATTATACATTTTAGAACCAAAAGGTCTTACGCTATTTGCTGGAGGAGGAATTTGTATAGCAGCAGTGCTTATAACCTATTATTGGGGGAAAATTAATATCCATTTTACCTTTGGTGCAACATCTCTTGTGATTGCCTTTATTACTTATTGTCTGGCACCATTAATATATTTAGAACCCGCTTGGTTGGTAATTTTAGTTGTTGTAACCGTTTTATGGTTAACAGAACTTAAGGGTGCTTTTTTAGAGTTTTCTAAAAAGTTTGATGATCAAGAATTTATCACATTAGCAAAATTCCTAGCCATTATTGGTGTTATTTTGCCATTACTTCCCGATACGCTTATTTCAGAAGATATAAATATATCACCCTATAAATTTTGGATGGCCATAGTTGCGGTTTCGGGTATTTCATACATCAGTTATTTACTTAAAAAGTTTGTATTTCCTAAAGCAGGTGTAATACCTACAGCTATATTAGGCGGTTTATATAGCAGTACTGCTACTACATTTATTCTTGCAAAGAAAAGTAAAGATCAAGGAGAAAACTTTCAGATAGCTCCTGCAATACTGATTGCTACAACAATGATGTATTTACGTATCCTGTTGCTTGCCTACTTTTTTAATAAAGATATCGCGGTGAAATTAGTGCCTTCATTTATTGTGTTCATTGTAGTTTCCGTTTTAATAGCCCTTTACTTTTTAAAATTTCACAAAGTAAATAAAGTAGCAGAAAACAAGTCAGAGGTTATTAATTCTGAAAGTAATCCGCTAGAATTCAAAACTGCTTTGGTTTTTGCCTTACTTTTTATCTTTTTTGCTTTAGTGACTAATTACGTGACCAAAAATTATGGTGAAGGTGGTATCAAAGTTTTATCATTTTTGGTTGGAGTTACCGATATTGATCCATTTATCATCAATTTATTTCAGAGCAAGTGGGATATTGGAGAAACTGTATTAGTTGCTTCAGTAATTATCGCAACTACTAGTAATAACCTCTTGAAAATGATTTACGGAATTATTCTTTGTGATAAATCTATTCGCTTGCAGCTTATAATAGGATTTGGTATACTCGTTATCACAGGATTACTATTTGCTTTTCTATAAGTCCCTAACTATAGTTATCAACCTGAAATTTTAAGTGCTAATATTTTTTAGAGAACCAAATCTTTTATTGGTATTCTGTAATAATATAGAGGGTAAGTATGAACTTACAACAAAAAAAATAGAGCAACAAAAGCTCTAATTTTTTTAGATTATTAATACGTTTATAAAACAACCTCTAATTCGTTTTCTACTTCATAAACACCCACAGCATAAAATGCAGCCTTTTGCACCGCTTCCTTTTCGGTAAGGGAATGTACTTTACCTTTTAATTTTATAATATGATTATCCATTAACTCAACAGTAATATTGTTTGCATCAATATGGGCAGAGCGCTCAAAAGCCTTACTTATTCTTTCCTTAATTTGGTATGGCTTTTCTTCTATCTGCTTTACTGTAATACTATTAAATATGCCTTTAAC
>Ga0209121_10004644_pt1 | contig 12749 bp, 10 predicted proteins | sample Cruoilmetagenom3_FD_187292 | JGI IMG/M metagenome (GOLD analysis project Ga0209121, IMG submission 187292) | Oil polluted marine microbial communities from Coal Oil Point, Santa Barbara, California, USA - Sample 3 (SPAdes) (version 2) | ecosystem: Environmental > Aquatic > Marine > Oil seeps ... | reverse complement strand
AAAGCCAATTTTGTCGTTCAGCGTTCGGTGTTCAGAGTACTGCGAAAAGGAATTTGAAAAAACAAAGCCAATTTCCAATAACCAAAAAGAACACAAATACTTTTAAGATAAAGAATTATGTAAATTTTACTATTGTCAAGCCCCAAAAAAACAAAGCCAATCAAAGCCAATTTGTTCGTATTGCGTAAACGGATTTGAAAAAACAAAGCCAATTTTTTATTTTCCTGTCGCAAATACGGCATAACATGCACTATATAGCAAGAACGATAATTCTTTGAGAATTTGAGGTGCCAAGATGTCTGAGAATGACAAATTTTATGTTGAGCGATGTTTGGATGGCCATCCGGACGATTATCGCTACCTTGTGCGACGCTATCAGGGGGTCCTGCTGGCCAACCTGGCCGGCAAGCTGGGCAGCAGAGACCGTGCTGAAGAAGCCGCACAGGAGGCACTCATAAGAGCCTATTTCAATATGGGCAAACTAAGAAAACCGGATTCCTTCTTTTCCTGGCTGCTCGGAATCGCCGACAACGTCGCGAAAGAGCACCAGAGAAAAGAACAACTCCAACGCCAGCGAGAAATCGTCCGCTCATTCTCAGAAGAATCTGCCGGCACCGAACTCTCTCAGGATTACGCTCTCGAGACGGCAATCGCCGAACTGCCCGAGGCATACAGGAAAATCATACTTCTGCGATACTACGGCGAGCACTCATGCAACCAGATTGCAGAACAGCTCGATATGCCGCTGGGCACAGTAACGAAAACTTTATCACGGGCCTATGCCATGCTGCGCGAATCGCTGCAGCAGCAAAAGCAAGCTTCAAGTTTATGAGGTGTAAAAATGAATTGCGCAGAATCTAAAGAACTATTGGTCGCATACGTCGAAGGACTACTTGAGGACTCCGAAAAACAGGCAGTCGCAGAACACCTAAAGGACTGCTCGGCTTGTCAGGCCGAATTACAAGAGCTGACGGGCCTTCACGACCGCCTCGTGACGAACGGCAAAAATCTGGCCCAACGTAACCTTGAAAAAGATGTAATGAACCAGGTAATCCGAGAACAAAACATAAGGCTCAAAGCAGCCGCAAGAGCTACAGATGCTCTTAAAATAAGGAGAACAATCATGAAAAGTCCAATGACAAAAATAGCCGTCGCCGCGGTAATAATTATTGCCGTGCTGATAGGTATCAATCCGTTCGGATCTTCCATAACCTTTGCCGATGTAGTCAAGCCTCTCCTCAATGCCCGGACTTTGATTCTGGACATTGTTGTGAACACGGACGGCCCTGACGTCGATGAAGACACGGACCCTGTCGTCCATGATGTAATTGTGGACCAGCGAATTAGAAGGGTCGTATCCCTCCAGGAGCATCTCGTCAACATTTTTGATACAGAAAGTGCGAAGATGATCACGCTCCATACCGATGGGAAAGTAGCCGTATATTCGGATATACAAGGCCATGTTCAGGACATAACGCAAAACTACATGACTTTCCTTCTGGATATTATTACCGACTTGCAGAACAATCCTGATTTTGAAGCCGAAAAAATCGGTGAAAAAGAAATCGACGGACAAAAAGTTGTTGGTTTTCTGGCCAGGGACCTTACTATTTGGGCAGATGCTGAAACTGGCCTGCCTGTACGCATCGAAGGTCAATCACCACGGCTATCTGTTATCTACAAGAACTTCCAGTTTAATATTCCTGTAGAAGAGTTACAGTCACAGGTCAGCATGGAGATGCCGGATGGATATAAGTTGGTTGAAAGTAAGGGCGGAGAATTCGACATGGGCACACCCACAGAGCAGGACCTCGTAGATTGCTTACGCATCTGGGCGGAAGATCTGATGGACGGAAATTTCCCTGAGACCATAGGTATGACGGAACTCACAAAAATGCTTCCCCAGATCGAAGCAAAGCTTGCTGAGTCGATTACTTCGGAAGCAGAAGGGACACAAAAGGGAATGTCACTTGGCAAGGGAATGTTGTTCGAGATGAGCCTTAGAGATAGACAATATGTTGGCAGCGGGGTAAAAGTCGGCGAAGCAGACAAGGCGGTATTCTGGTACCTGCCGGACGGCTCAGATACTTACCGCGTAATCTACGGCGACCTGAGCGTCAAGGACGTCGCGGCGGAAGATCTGCCGAAGTAGAAACTCAAGTAAATACAAAGCATTATCAAAGCAAGGCCGGGCCATATCGCCCGGCCTTGTTTACTTTTTAAAATTTACATAAAAGATATAATTTTATTTAGAGCAAAACATGACTCTCCGGCGTTATATTAGCGACAATCGATTGTTCTCCGTAAGGAGTCCCAAGGACTGATATCAGAAAAGGTAAGTCCCGGATGCTCGAAGACAGACTACTCTTGTGGAAATTCAAGCACGGCAGCAGAGATGCTTTCCGAGCTATCTACGAAAAGTACGCCGGAGATATGCTAACGTTGGCAGGCAACCTGCTGGACGACAAAGTCGGCGCCGAAGACATTGTTCAGGATGTCTTTATCAAGCTCGTCGAATCTGTTGGAACGTTCCAACTGACGGGCAGTCTGAAAAGCTATTTGGCAACCTGTGTCGCAAATCGTTCGCGTGACTGCATACGCAGAAGAGTTCGACAACGAAACGCAATGGCAAAGCAAGCGGAAAAAACGCCGGTCGAGACCAAAAGCACGGTTCACCTGGCGATTCGCAGCGAACAATTGCATAAATTGAGTGACGCAATAACCGAGCTGCCGTACGAGCAGCGAGAGGCCATCGCCCTTCGCATTCACGGCAACCTAAGATTTCGACAGATAGCCGAATTGCAGAATGTTTCGACCAAAACAGTCCAGAGCAGATACCGCTACGGACTGGATAGACTGCGGTCAACCCTGAACGGCGAGGTAAAATAATGAGACCGTCTGAAAAAATTGAAAAGTTAATTAGAAAATTGCGCTACGATACCAGCACTGAGACGCACGACAGAGTCTTCGGAAATGTTATGCAGGCGCTGGATGAGAAACAAAAGCAGAAATCAGGCGTGATGGCGCCTGATATATGGAGAATAATTATGAATACTAATATAAGAAAATTTGCCACCGCAGCGGTAATATTAATCGCCGCAATTATTGGCTTACACTTTATCGCAGGGCCATTCGATGCAACTAGCACCGTTTACGCAGAAGTCGCCGAGAAGCTGCAGAAAGCCCTAACGATGACCTATAAGGTAACTACAACAACACCGCTGGAAGAAATGCCCGATATGGAGATGGAGGTTGCATTCAAAGAACCGGGTTTAATGCGGATGACCATGGCCGGTGGTTATGTATCAGTAATGGACTCGGTGTTAGGCAAAGGTCTGAGCATTATCCCGGAAAGAAAACAATTCATCGAAATGGATTTGTCAAATTTACCCAACGATCCGGGTCAAAATCAGTTAAGTGTCATAGAGAAACTGAGATCATTGCCCGATCGTGCGGACGAAGAACTCGGCGAAAGGGAAATTGACGGCCAAATGGTCCAGGGATTTCGCGTGACCGAAGAGGGCGTCACTCATACCGTATGGATCGATCCCACGACCAAAGAGCTGGTTGAAGTGGATACGGAAATTCTCAACGCTCCGGGGATGAGCAGTACCATGACGGATATCCGGTTCAATGTCGAACTTTCCGACGAACTGTTCAGCATCACACCACCTGAGGAATATACTCGTCTGGAACTTCAGGTCTATGTATCCGAAGCAAGCGAGGACGACTTAATCGAATATCTGCGATTGTGGTCAAGCTGGACAAAAGACAACAGCTTCCCGCCAACGTTGAATCCAGTGGAGTTGGCGAAAGTTTCAATGGAAATGGTAAAAGCAGGCAAGTTCAGACCCGAGAAGACCACGGAAGAACAAAATCTTGACAGCGCAATGAAGATGACCCGTGGAATGATGTTCGTGATGAAGCTGCCGGCCGAGAGCAACTCGCGCTACGTTGGGGAGAATGTAAAGAAAGGCCAAGCTGAAACGCCAATCTTCTGGTATAAGGCGGAAGGCTCGGAGACGTACCGTGTCATCTACGGCGACCTGAGTGTCAAGAACGTGACGCCGGAGAATCTGCCCCAGTAGCTCTTTCTCAAATAAATAGTAATAACCAAAAGTCGGATTATTTTTTTGGCAGCCCTCCGTAGTAAGGATAATTGTCAAAGGCATCGCCCTTGCCCAGGGCACGCGGGTCTTTGGTGGCTTTCAGTTCGGCCATCAAAGCTGCTGCAAGTTTCTTTTTGTCTTTGGCGTATTCAGGCTTGCCGACGACATTATCCAACTGGTTGGGATCCTTTTGCAGGTCGTAAAGTTCCTCGGCTGGGCGTTTTGCGAAGGCCAGCCCAAACAATTTTTTGACCTTCGGCTCGTCGCGGTGTTTAAGCATATACGATTTGGTGGGCGCAGCGTCGACGTCGGCATAACCGAAATGCGTGCCGCGAGGACGGGCGATGTTTATATCTAATGGCTGAGCATAACCCTTTGGTGCTCCGGCTGGCCAACGCTCAGGCTTGAAGTTGCGAATGTACAGGAAATCATGCGTCCGAATCGCCCGCATCGGATAGCCGCCCGTACCGGTTTCCTGACAGACTACGTGACGCTCCTTTCCCGTCAGGACGTGGTCGCGTTTGCGATCAATACGGCCCGATTTGCCAGAGCGCAGAATATTCAGGAAACTGCGAGCAGTCATATCCGCAGTGGGCTTCAAGCCTGCCGCCTCAAGAAACGTCGGCGCCAGGTCCGAGAGGCTTATGAAATCCTCGACAACCCGGCCGCCCTGAACCGCGGCGGGCCAGCAGACCGCCAGCGGAGCATTTGTCCCCGTATCGTACAGGGTGCTCTTGCAACGCGGAAACGGCAGGCCGTTGTCGCCGGAGATAGCTACCAGCGTATTTTCAAGCTCGCCGGCATCTTCGAGCATTTTCAGCAAGCCGCCAACTTCGGTATCGAAACGCTGGACTTCCCAGTAGTAGTCGCAGATATCTGTGCGGACTTCTTCGCTGTCGGGCAAACACGCCGGCACTTCAACATCTTCGAGCTTCATCCCGCTTTTGATGCCGGACTGCCATTTATAGCCGCGATGCGGGTCATGGCTGCCGAACCAGAAGCAGAATGGCTTGCCCTCCGGCCGGGCCTTCATAAACTCTTCAAAGCTCTTATACTGCGGCCCGGCCGGATTCCGTTTCCGCCCGCCCGCCGCATACCGTCCGGGGGCCCAGCCCTTTCGGGTATAACCGATGTGATAGCCGGCCTCTTCCAACAGGTCAGGGTAAACTGTGAACTTCGCCGGAAGTGTGCCATGAAGATTGCCGCCCTCTTTCAGACGCCAGTGCCACTGCCCGGTCAGAATCGCCCCGCGAGAAGGTGTGCACGAAGGCGCCGAAACGAACGCGTTCTCGAACAGAACGCCCTGCCGAGCGACGCGGTCGAACGTCGGCGTTTTAACGACCTTGTCGCCGGCAATGCTCGCATGCGGCCAGGACCAGTCGTCGGCCAGGCAAAAAAGAATATTCGGGCGCTTTTTCGAAGCCCCGCTCCCAAACGGCTCGGAAGCATTCGAACATCCGGCAACAGCCAGCGACGCAGCGCCTAATCCCATTGCCTTTAGAAAATCGCGACGTGTATTATATTGACTGCTCATATTTATATTCCTGCCTTTCCATTTACAGATTATTGCTGTTATTCACTCTTGCCGGGCGGGCGCGAGTTTGCTTTTAGCTCGTTATCAAATTCTTCCATCATACCCGCAAGGCGTTTGACGATTTCGGGATGCTTGTCGGCAAGGTTTTTCTTCTCGCTTATGTCGGATTCGAGGTCGTACAGCTCGGTCTTCTTTTTGACCCGGCGGAGTTTCCATTTTCCGCTGCGGACCGCTTCGAGATTCTTGCCCCTGTAATAAAAATATGCTTCGTGCGGCGATACGGCTCCCGGCCTGCCTTCCATCAAAGGCCCAATGTCACTGCCGTCGATTACGCGGTCGGCGGGCATTTCAGCGCCAGCTAATCGCGCAAACGTCGGCAGCATATCAATCGTGCCGCAAACTTCGCTACATACCTTGCCGGCGGGGATTTTACCCGGCCAGCACATAACGCATGGCTCGCGCATCCCGCCCTCGTAGGTTGAAAACTTGCCGTCCCGAAGCGGCAGAGCACAGCCACCGTGATGTTTCTTGCCCAGCCATGGGCCGTTGTCACTGGTAAAGACCACAAGCGTGTTTTTATCCACCCCGGCGTCTTTCAGAGACGCGAGGACCCGGCCTATCCCCGAATCAATCTGCTCGATAGTCGCCTTGTACGCCTTTTGGACATCCTCGACGTAAAACTCGTCCGAAACGAACAGCGGAATGTGCGGCATCGTGTGAGGCAGATACAGGAAGAAGGGCTTGTCCCTGTTTCTACTAATGAACTCGACGGCTTCCTGGGTGTAGCGTTCGATTAATTTTGTCTGGTCCGCCGGGCGCTCGATAATTTCCTCATCGCGCATCAGCGGCACATTCCACGGCGAGTAATCCTTCCGCCGCCACGCCAGGTCCAGATTTTTGTCCCTGCCTTTGACACCATCCATGTCATTGGAGTATGGAATGCCGAGGTAGGAATCGAAGCCGTTGCTCGTCGGCAAAAACTCCGGCAGATGGCCAAGATGCCACTTGCCGATACAGGCGGTGGCATAGCCACGACTCTTTAGTATGTCGGCGATTGTGTGTTCCTCTGGATTAAGGCCAATATTGTCTCTTGGGAACAAGACCTTGGTAATGCCGACTCGCGGCGGATAACAGCCTGTCATCAGCGCCGCCCGCGAAGGCGAGCAGATCGAAGCAGCCGAATAAAAGTCAGTGAACCGCATTCCCTCGGCGGCCATCCTGTCCAGGTTCGGTGTCTTGATCGAAGGCGAGCCGAAACAGCCGACGTCCTGGTAGCCCTGGTCATCGGTGAAAATAATAACAAAATTCGGTTTGCTGCCTGTCCCCTGATTAGCCATCATGCAGCCCGGCATAGCCAGTGACGCCATACCGGCACCAAGGACTTTTAGAAAACTCCTCCGCGTATAATCAGTAGTGCTCATCATTTTTTCTCCGTTGCCGTTTATTGTTAATACAAACTAAGTACAGCCTGCATTGTATTGATTCACTCCTATCCTATCAACCGAATTCTAAGCGTTAAAACCGGTCATCTGCAGTTGAAGAATTTTTCGAGTTTCGCCGGTAATCCTGGCCAGCTCACTGATTCGAACGGGCCAGACCCAGATTATCTTTTCAGTGTCAGTGACAACAAGCACGTCTCTTCGAATCCCGTGGGGGACCCGCTGGGCGGCCAGGAATCTGCCGAGCTTTTTTTCCTCGCTTTGGCCAAGAGGAATAAACCTGTCGCCGGGCCGGCGCCGGCGAACGATCAGAGGCGGCTTAATTTTCTCCAGATCAAACCACTCAATCGAATCGGTTTTGGCGGCCTTGAATTTTTCAAAATCAACTTCGTTCTTTACAAGAACAATCGCCTGTATTAAAAATTTTCCAAACTTTGTCTGTCCGGGAATTTCCACAGTTACAGCTTGGTCTTTAACCGGTCGTGACGATATCGGTGGGGCAAGCCCCACCCTACTATTTGAAAAAAATAAATTTCCGTACTCCCGCCGAACAATAAATCCGCCGGGCAATTCGATTTTCCTGCCGGTGACATTTTGCTCGGCCAGTTGCAGTATGCCTTCATAATGTCCCTGTTTCAGGTATCTCTCGCCGCAGCCGATACCGGTAAGGCTGCGACGAATCAGCTCGACCTTTACCGGCTGCGATTCGGTCAGGAACGGTTTTAAGTCCAGCACTATTACCTGCTCATCGCTATCAGCCAGGCAAGGCCAAACCTTATCCGCCCTGCTGCATACGGTGCTGTAGTACTCGCGGGCCGACCGGGCCAATTGCGACAACTGTTCGACAATCGAATCTGCACAATACCGCTGCAACTCCGGCAGCAAACGGTGCCGGATATAGTTGCGCCTGTACGTACAATCGGCATTCGTATCGTCCCGGCACCATTCGAGATTTCGCTCATCAAGATACTTGAGAATCTCATCTCGCCGGACACACAGCAGCGGCCTGACAAACGTAATCTCATCGGCGAAGACCTTCTGAGGCCAGATACCGCCGAGCCCGCGAAAGCCGGTGCCGCGACTGAGCCGCTGGATGATGGTCTCGGCGTTGTCGTTTTTTTGATGGGCGGTTGCGATCCGGCGGCAATTGTTGGCCTTTGCGATATCGATAAGAGTCTTCATCCGTAACTGGCGGGCGGCCGTCTCAATCGACAGCCTCTCACGACGGGCAAATCCTCGCACATCCAATCGCCTCGTCGCGACGGGTAACTTCAGCGCAGCCGCCTGAGCAATTACAAACTCCTCATCCCGGTCCGCTTCGGCCGCCCTTAACTGATGATTGAAATGTGCGCAGAGCAACTCGGCGTTGAAGAGCTTCCCGGCCCTGAGCGCGTGCATGCCGTAGAGAAGCGCCGTCGAATCGGCCCCGCCGGAAACAGCAAGCAGGACTTTGGCGGCTGAGCCAATAAGTCCGTTCGCCTTTACGAAATCGGCCAGGTTCTTCTCAAATTCGAGCAACATTTCCTCGGTATAAAAAAAAACGGGCCTGATATTCCGCCAAGCCCGAGGTTCGACTGCTAAAAGATTCTATCACAAAACTTCCATCAACGTTAGTTCTCACCCTCGTCGATTTTCTGCAGCTCTCTTATCCGCTTTTCCGCATATTCTTTCCATTCCCTGTACTTTTCATACTGTCCTTCCGTTGCGACAGCCTGCTGATAAATCTGCAGGGCTTCGGAGTAGCGATGCAGATTTTTATCCAGGACGCGTGCCGCTCTGAACCTTGCAGGATGAATCGTTTCGGGATCCCACTGATAGGCCCTTTTGTAATACAACAGCGCTATCGAGTAATCCTTGAAATATTCATAGATTACACCGGCCTTGTATGCGGAATCATCAATCTTATCACTGGATGGATGTTTCCTTATCAGGTCATTGTATTTCGACAGGGCCAGACGTAATTGATTTTCATTCTTAAGAAGAGGCAGCGTTCCGGCTTGCTTATCAAGCTGCAGGGCATCGTAATAAATATCATCCGCCTCAGGTATAGAAGCGCTGACTTTCAAATTAGCCGGTGCCACGTTCGCCTCGATAATGTAGTTATATTTCGGCATGGTATTAAGCCCATCCAGCTCCTTCCTGGCCCACTCAAGCTTCATATTGTTGCCGGTTCTCATGTAATATCCGGCCAGCAATTCAAGACCCTGCCGATACGCCTGCCGATTGACGGCCATCTGCTCTACAATATCTGCCTCACTCGTATCTGCAATACTAATTACGCTACCGGGCCCGAGTGTCGGTCTATCACTTTGCGGAATGAGCTGGCCTTGCCCCTTGTCGGCGTTCTGGCAACCAACCGACACGCTTAGTAATACTATAACTACTCCGGTACATACTAACCTCGCCATAATGGCCTCCTTTCAAACATAAAAAAAAGCAATCCTTATAATCAATAACCAATTATCAAGTAAAAGCCTGTTAGTCAAGAATAAACAAAAAAATATTCAATCAACAGCCTGCTGCGGATTCTAACCGGAATCACCGGCAATTTCTATAACTTTTCATTTAATAATCCCGAGCAAAGGCCCGACTACACCGTCAAAACCGTATTTCGTCCAATTTGCCTGCAAGAATAAGAAAAATTCGGATGTTCAGAGAACCATATACATTTTTCATATCGCCGGTTCCGGGCCTGAAAACGCTGCCGGAACCATTATGAATACCGGCCATGATATCAGAATTGCCCGACATGATAGTATAGGACTTACATGCTACAGGGCCGATTTCGCCTCCAAAAAGTCTGCAAAAGCCGGCAAAAAGCTTTGACATAAGCAGCCGTTTCGGGTATAATATTTTTATATAGCTTGACGATATGACCGTGAGGAGGTCATCTTAATATCGTCATTATAATGAGCCTTTTTTGACGATCCGCAAGATTTTGTGGGTCAGGGGAAAGGTTCCATCGCTAAATTATTTTGGAAAAGGGAATATGAAACCTAAGAGTTTAATCTTTACTATTGTAATGATGAGTTGTTTATTACTCCTGCAGGCCGGCTGCGAAGAGGAAATGATGGCGCCACGGCAACAGCTCAGCCAAGACTTCTTCAGGCAGTTCAATCACATACAGCAGTCGAGCCGACCGGTAGCCACTACGCGTACCACTACCCGTACCAGAAGAACATCGCCAAAAATTGAATTCGAAAAAATGATACACGATTTCGGCAACGTGGGCCCGCGGACGAATAATCTCTGTGAGTTCAGGTTTACGAACGCCGGAAACAGTACGCTAAAAATAGGAGAGATTGTCAATACCTGTGGGTGTACGCCATTCGTCCTGGAGAAAAAGGAATACTCGCCGGGTGAAAGCGGAACATTGAAGGTGAACTATTTTTCCGAGGCACAATACGGCCAGACGACAAAGAATCTCGAGATATACAGCAATGACAGGACACAACCCAAGGTTATACTGGCGGTCAAAGCCAACATTATGATGAAAGTCGATTATGAACCGAAAATGCTGAGCCTTTTGCTTAAGAAGGAAAATGCCGATTGCCCGCAGATTACTATTACGAGCACCGACAACCAGCCTTTTTCGATAAACTCTTTCAAGTCAACCGCCAATTGTATAACCGCCGACTTTAACCCTTCGGAGAAAGCAACGAAATTTGTTCTTCAGCCGAAGGTCGACATGGCGAGTCTGGGGAAGACTTTGAACGGCCGTATCGAGATCGGCATAGACCATCCGGAATGCAAAACCATCTCCGTCGGCATGAGCACCCTGCCACAATTCAAGATATCCCCAAGGGCTATCATTGTACGCGGATCGACATCACGGCAACCGATAGTTAAGAAACTGCGCATACTTAGCAACTACGACGAGGATTTCGATCTCGAATCGGTTTGGTCAACCAAAGGCATGGTTAAGGTCTTGAGTAATTCAATCGTCAACGACGGCTATGAACTCGAACTGGAGATTACACCGCCGGCTTCCGGAAGCAAAAGAAGAACCTTAACGGAAAAGTTTTTTGTTAAAACAAAGGCAGGCCCGCAAATTGAAATTCCATGTAACGTATACTATTCGAGAACGATTCCTGCATCTCTAACATCCAAAACAGACGACAAGGAATGCAAAACCTGTACTCCAAAAATCTTTGACTTTACCAAGGGCACAGTTACACCATACCCTAAGGCGAAATAGAATAACGGTTCTTAAGCAAGTCCAATCGCTAACACCGCCTGAGCCACAATCATCAGGAATAACCCCGTCGTCATAGGACACGTCGAATCGGCCTTGAACTCCGCCGCAAGGCATTCCCTGAGCTGGCCGACCGCTTTTCATTTTAAAAGAATCGCCCGAGTTTTCAAATGACTCACATTTACCGGTCCATGCTGTCATACCTGCGAAAGCAGGTGCGGGAATGGCAGATTGTGTTATGTTGTAATTAAATGGCTTGTCATATCATTCGGCTCAAAATCGACTGGTTTGAGCAAATGAAAAAAAAATTATTTTTTTTCTGGACTTTACATCAGGCAGGTTTATGTTATATTTGTAATAGTTAGCATAGTACAATTAGTGAGGTTGTTTTATGCAGATTCGTATCGACAACTCTTCGAACAGACCCGTTTATCAGCAGATCATAGACCAGGTCAAGCGCGACATTGCGCTGGGCAGGCTCATCAAGGACGATAAGCTGCCGACCGTCAGGGAACTGGCGGCTCAACTCGCCATCAATCCCAACACAATCGCCAAAGCCTATCGCCAGATGGAAGGCGAAGGCATTATCGTCACCAGGCCCGGTGCCGGCGCTTTTGTCGCGAATCTCGACAGCAGTCTGAGCAGAGTCGTCCGGAAAAAGCTCCTCTCGGATGTGCTCGAACGTATCGCAGTCGAGGCTTATCACATGCAAATCGATCGGCAAACGCTGCTGGAACTTTTCAATAACGCCGCAGAGAAATTCAATGTGCCTCCCAGGAAAGGGTAAGCGGATGGATGAGAACGTTATTAAAGTAGAGAATCTCGTTAAATATTTCGACGGCCGTTGCGTTCTGGACGACATCAGTTTCAACGTCCCGCAAGGCTGCATTTACGGTCTGCTGGGACGCAACGGCGCCGGCAAGACAACGATTATCCGGATTCTTCTGGGCCTGGAGCCGGCTACCCGCGGAGAGACTTCCCTGCTGGGCAGAAATTCGACGAAGCTCCCGGCGAAAATCCGCGGCAAAATCGGCTGCGTCGCCGAAGGGCACAACCTGATCCAGAATTACAAAGTCAGCCGGCTGATAAAGCTGTGCAAAGACCTCTCGCTGAACTGGAACGATGCATCCTTCGATCACCTCATGGAAACGTTCCGCCTGCCGAGAGACCGCCGGATAAGAGACCTGTCGATGGGTATGCGAGCGCAACTGAACCTCGCGCTTGCGATGGCAATCGACCCGGAGCTGCTTATCCTCGACGACCCGACGCTGGGACTGGATACCGTCGCCCGCCGGCAGTTCCTCGAGCTGGCCATCGACATCATCCAGCAGCAGGGCCGGACGATTCTGTTCTGCTCGCACATCCTCAGCGATGTCGAGCGAATCGCCGAGAGGATAGGCATTCTGGCCGCGGGCAAGCTCGTCGTGGACTGCTCGCTGGAAGAGCTCAAAACCCGCGTCAAAAAACTGCTG
>Ga0209121_10004643_pt1 | contig 12750 bp, 14 predicted proteins | sample Cruoilmetagenom3_FD_187292 | JGI IMG/M metagenome (GOLD analysis project Ga0209121, IMG submission 187292) | Oil polluted marine microbial communities from Coal Oil Point, Santa Barbara, California, USA - Sample 3 (SPAdes) (version 2) | ecosystem: Environmental > Aquatic > Marine > Oil seeps ... | reverse complement strand
TAAGCTAAAAGGGTGTACGATGTATTGACCCTAACTTAGCAAATAAGAGTAACCGATGTATTGAGCCTTTTTGGTAACCGATGTATTGAGCCCTTCCATATAGGCAGATGTCCAGCTCTCTGGGCCTGGAAGAGAACGTGGAGTTTGTCGGGTTCATCCCCGATGGCAAGATAGTACAATATTATAATAGATCCGATTTGTTCATACTGCCGTCCATCTCCGCAGAGCAAGAAGGGTTTGGGATGGTCTTGTTAGAGGCGATGGCATGTGGTAAGCCAGTAATCAGCACAGATATCGTTGGTGTTGCGAAGGATCTTATGGAGGACGGCGCGGGCATCATTGTGGAACGCAGGGATGCGAGAGGTCTGGCAGAGGCGATATTATATATCCTACAAAACAAAGATCGTGCTGGAATGATGGGGTCTGCGGGGAGACGTCTGGTGAAAGAGAAGTACAGCTGGGGAGAGATGGCAGAGAGGGTCAGGAAGGTGTATCGAGAGATGGTATATCGGGATGAATAAAGATCTTTTGAAGTTGAGATGAATGAAGGCAGAATTCACAAATCATGCAAGAGATAAATTTTTAATTCTAGAAAAACATAATTTTCGAATAAATGAAGAAACTGTGATAAAAACCGTTGAAGAACCAGAGAAAGTTAAGTCTGGCAGAAAAGGCCGGTTGATCGCAGGAAGAGCGATAGATGAGAACCATTTATTAAGGGTCGTATACGAAATAAAGGATGATCGACTGATAATAGTTACGTTCTACCCAGCGAGGAGTGATAGATATGAAGATAGGGTATGATCGGGAAGTGGATATACTCATGATTGAAATTTCCGATGAGAACATAGATTATGCTGAGGAAGCTGGCCCCATGATAATACATTTTACAAAGGATAACAAACCTGTGCTGATAGAGATCCTTGATGCCAGCGAGTTCCTCGCAGATGTGACGAAAATATCCATGAGAACCACAACCAGGCGTGTTGTAGAGGCTAAAACATAAATTATGGTGCCGAATCGCCTTGAGTTGTACTCAGAAATGAGAAAAAAAAAAATCCATCCGTTCGGCCGGATTTACTTGAGCACACAAACTTTATGTACAATCAAAAAAAAGCGCGCCAAAGGCCAGCCTGCTCACCGGAGACGTCCGCTTACCGGTACCCCTTCCATTTCGCCTCCAGCTCCGGATCCTCCAAAGTCTCCATCACGTAATCCGCGAGCTGTGCGCCGGTGGCGCCATCGGACCGACCGGTGAGCACCACCTTCTTCTCGAACTGGCCACAGACGTCCAGCGCCATCTCCAGCCTCCTGGCCTGTACCTCGAACCCCACATGTCGTAGGAGCATCACCACCGCTCGCATCATGCTGGAGGGATCGGCGTACTCGGCCCTTCCTTCCTCCACCATCCTGGGCGCGGACCCGTGGATGGCCTCGAACATGGCGTACCTCTTCCCGATGTTGGCACTTCCTGCGGTGCCCACGCCACCTTGGAACTCCGCCGCCTCGTCGGTGATGATGTCTCCGTAGAGGTTGGGCAAGACCACCACTTTGAACTGGGTGCGCCGCTTGGGGTCCACCAGCTTGGCGGCCATGATATCGATGAACCACTCGTCCAGCTCGATGCCCGGATAATCCTGGGCCACCGCCCTGGCCATCTCCAGGAACTTGCCGTCGGTGGTCTTGATCACGTTGGCCTTGGTGACCGCAGTAACCTTATCGATGCCGTTATTTTTGGCGTACTCGAAGGCGAGCCTCACGATCCGCTCCGCACCCGGGTTGGTGATCACCTTGAAGTCAAAAGCCAGATCGTCGGTTACGTTTAGCCCCTTGCTCCCCAATATGTAGGCACCTTCGGTGTTCTCCCTGAAAAATATCCAGTCTATGCCCTGGTCAGGAACCTTCACCGGCCTGACGTTGGCGAAGAGATCCAGCTCCCGGCGCATGGCCACGTTGGCGCTTTCCAGGTTGGGCCAGGGATCGCCCTTCTTGGGGGTGGTGAGAGGGCCCTTGAGGATCAGGTGACAGCTTTTAATCTGCTCAAAAATGTCGTCGGGGAGGGTCTCCATGAGCTTGGCCCGGTTCTCGATGGTGAGCCCTTCGATGGTCCTGATCTCCACATCCCTATCTTCTATCTCTTTGCTGAGGAGCCTCTCCAGGACCCTTCTGGCCTGGCCGGAGATGTAAGGACCGATGCCGTCGCCACCCACCACCCCGATCACGAGAGGTCTCTGCTGGGAGTAGTCGATCCAGTCCTGGTCGACCTTCATCCTCTCGACACGATCCAGTTGTTCCTCCAGTAACGCTTCGAAGTGTTCTTTCGCCTTCTTTATGACCTCATTTTTGTCCATATTATCATGACCTTCGGATAAGTATCGTGATCCTGGTTTAACCATGCTTTTGTATAACTAACCATCTACGACAGAGCTATAAACTAGATGGTACATCGCGGTGAACATGGTAGCTCAGGAGATCATATTCTACGCCTTAATATTTATGATAGTCTTCCTGGTGGTTAGGATTATCATCAAGATCCGGCGTGGCTACTGATCATAGGCTAGTGGGGCCCGGTACAACCCGAAAATCTAATAACCGATACGAGATATCTTCAGCATATGTTTCCACCGGTGATTGCTACAGTGGGCGGGAGCGGGACCCGGCTCTACCCGCTAACTCTCGACCAGCCGAAGCCTTTAGTGGACCTCTGCGACACGGCCATAATAGCGATCCTATTTCGGGTACTGGCCAACCAGGGCTGTCGGTGGTTCATATTGGGAAGCAAAGGAGCCCAGAACACCCTGGCTCTGAACAACTACTTCAAGGCGGGAGAAGGTTTCTTCAAGAGGCTGGGGATAAATGACCACAAGGAGTTCGGATACCAGCCCCAGTACGACGACCGGGGCAGCGCCGATTCTCTGAGGTACTGCGCAAACTACTTCGACCTCAACGAAGACGTACTCGTCGTCTCTGGTGATAACGTAATCGACATCGACCTGAAAGACCTGATCGATTTTCACCACAAGAAGAGATCGATACTTACCGTGGTCCTGAAAAAACTGGACCCGGAAGAAAACATATCCGCATACGGGGTTGCAGATATCGGCGACGACCTCCGCATAAGGAGTTTCGTAGAGAAGCCTGAGCCCGGCAGAGAACCCAGCAGGATGATCAACACCGCCTTCTACCTATTCTCACCCGAGATTCGCGAGATACTTTGTGACGTGGAAGAAGCGGCAAGAGACATCGGCGGCGATCTGATCCCCTACCTCACAGATCAAGGCTATCCTGTCTACGGGTACCCCGTAAATGGTTACTGGATCGATATCGGTACCCCGGAAAGGCTACTCCAGGCGGCGATGGACGTTTTGGCAAGCAAGATCGAGCACTACGCCTTCAGGAACGTGTACCGTCCTCACCAGTGGATCCACCCCAGCACCCTGAGCAGGATCGAGAAGCGCCTGGAATCGGGCGAGATCGTGCTGAGAGGAAACGTCTTCGTCGGACGCAACTGCAAGATAGAGAAGGGCGTGGTGATAGAGAACTCCCATCTGGGTCACACCGGCCTGATCGAGAGAGACGTTACGATCAAGAACAGCATGGTGATGAGCTTCTCCAACATAAAGCGAAGCTCGGTGCTGAACAGAGCCATCGTGGGACGGAACTCCACAATCGGGACAAACTGCCACCTGGACGCAGATAAGCTCTGCCCCAACACCAAGATACCGGTGGTGGGCGAGGACGTCGTTCTGCCCAAAGAGTCCACAGTGGGTCCGGGGACCAGAGTAGCCCCGCTGAGACATAGCTACAAGATCCTGGCCACCGGGAGGTTCCTTCAGTTAGGAACCGACGATGGAAATATATATTTTTGCGAGAAATGAATATCCTACCAGAAGCGCTCCCAGCCGGTCTCCACTGGCATGAGCCTGAACTTCTCGCCGTTTTCGATCAGGTACTTGTTGAGATCCTCGGGGCCCTTGAAGAACGACTTGTCTCGCAGGTTGTCGTAGATATCCTCCGACGTGAACCCGCTCAGCTCGCCCCGGCCATAAACTACCTTCTCTATGGTATACCAGATGTCATCGAACTTTCTGAGACTTCCTGTCACTTCCACCATCCAAGACCACCTCTGATAGAGGTTCCAGCCCTGATCGGATAAGAATGTTTCGTTCATACGAGTAAATCCTCCATCCGGTCGGATTCGCTCAGGATATATAATGTTATACATTGTATACAACAAGAAAATGCTCGCTTGCGCTCGCATTTACTTGAGCACATAAAGTTATACTTTATGTGCAACAAGAAAAGTTTATCTCAGGTCCCCCTCAGGTATGAGAGATGTGGTTGGAGGAGATCAATAGAGAGATCGCATCCTGTGTCCGCTGCCCTCTGTGCCAAAGTCGGACCAGGGTCGTGCCTGGTGAGGGCCCCGAAGACGCCATGATCCTGCTCCTGGGAGAAGCTCCTGGAAGGGAAGAGGACGAGACGGGGAGACCCTTCGTGGGAAGGTCGGGACGGTTGCTCGATGAGTGTCTCGTCGCGGCGGGCATAAAAAGATCGGATGTATTTATAACCAACGTGGTCAAATGCCGCCCACCGGACAACCGGAGGCCTAAACGGGGTGAGATGGAATCCTGCCGCTCTTACCTCCGGGCCCAGCTAGAGCTGATCGATCCGCGAACGGTCTGTCTGATGGGTAACGTGGCCGCCAGAGCTGTTCTGAATAGAGAGGGGATCAACGCCCTGCGCGGCAGGGTCTTCGAAGGTAGGTTTATAGTCACCTTTCATCCTGCAGCGATAGTCAGAAACCGTAACCGCAAAGACGACCTCATCTCGGACCTGAAAAAGGCACGGATAGTGGCCGAAGGCCAGGAAGGATCAGGCAGCGAAAAGCTCTCTCAGCTGTGAAATGGACGGAGACAGAGCAAAAGCGAATAGGTGATCGCCCTCCTCGATCTCGGTATCGGGCTTGGGCATTATGGTCTGGTCGCCTCTCAGGATCATACCCAGGACCGCGTTCTTGGGCATTACCTCCGCGATGTTCTTCCCGATGACGGCCGCATCCTTATTGATATCGAGCTCCACCATCTCCGCCCCGTACTTGCTCACAGCTATGGCGTCCTCCGACCCGGTTATCATCTGGAGAACCGCCTCCACGGTGACCAGACCGGGACTGATGGCCCTGTCCACGCCAACCATCTCGAATAGGTTGATGTAATCGTTGCTGTTGACCCGAGAGATCAGGGTCTTCGTCCCGAGCTGCTTTGCCAGGAGCGAACAGAGCAGGTTCTTCTCGTCGATCCCCGTCACCGAGAATACCACGTCCATGGAGCCGACGTTCTCCGTCCTGAGGAGAGAGATATCCGTCCCGTCGCCGTTCAGGATCAGGGTATTAGGAAGCTCTTCTGCCAGCGTCTGACAGCGATCCTTGTCGATCTCCACCAGCTTCACCTCGAAGTCCATCTTCTCCAGCCAGCTGGCAAGATAGAAACCGACCACGCCCCCTCCGACGATCATCACCTTGTGGATAGTGGCAGGTTCGTGTAGTATCTTTCTGAGTCTTGGAAGCGCATCCGCCTCAGAGGTCAACAGCAGATGATCATGTGGCTGGATAAACTCTTCTCCTGCGGGTATTATGATCCTGCCGTTTCTCTTGATGGCCACGATCTTGGTGCTCTCGGGGAGGTCGGCATGCTCTAGAGGTCCCAGAAGGCTCGCGTTTTCGAGAACCTCGTGTTCGATGAGCTCACCCTTGCCGTCGGCGATCGGGCAGTTCATTATCATGGTGGGGAAGTAGAGACTCCTGACAATACCCTCGGCCATCACCAGCTCGGGACAGATCATGAGGCTTATGCCTATCTGCTTCCTGTCCTTTCTGGGCTGGTCTATATACTCGGGGTTGCTGACCCGGGCGATGGTCCTTTCCACCCCGATGTGGTTGGCTATGATGCAGGTGATGATGTTCACCTCGTCGTTCCCGGTGGCCGCCACCACGATGTCTGCGGCCTTCAACCCCGCCTCGATGAGGATCTGGGCATTGGCTCCATTGCCCCGGAGCACCGTCACGTCCATCTCATCGAGCCTGGCGCAGGCTGCGTCATCCTCGTCTATGATGGTGACATCGTTCGAATATGAAAGAGTGCTGGCCAGCTGGAACCCGACCTCACCTGCGCCGGTAATTAATATGCGCACAAGATCGCCTCTACATACATCGTGTACAAACGGAAAAAAAGCTTTCGCATGTATCTGCCCGGTGAGCGTCAGACTGAAGAGCGATCCCTTTCCAGATAGAAGTGTGCAGAACCCGAGGAAGCTTTGCCGTTGGTTCGCGGACCACGATGGGGTCCTGGTGGCCTTCTCGGGTGGCGTGGACAGTTCGGTCCTAGCTGCGGCGGCCTTCAAATCTTTGGGCCAGAGAGCTGTTGCTGTCACCGTCGTATCGGAACTTCAGTCCGAAGTGGACCTGGAGAACGCATGGAGAACGGCATCAAAGATAGGAATCGAGCACATCGTCCTGGAGATAGGCCTCTTAGAGGTCGGGGAGATCCGGGCGAACGGGCCAAAGAGATGTTACCTCTGCAAGAAGGCCATGGCAGAGAGGCTCCGGGTGGAGGCAAAGTCGCGCGGAATCGTCACCGTGGTCGACGGCACCAACGCCTCCGATGAGGTCGAGGATAGACCGGGGATGAGGGCGCTTTTAGAGTACGACATAAGAACGCCCCTGAGGGAGCTGGGGATCGCCAAGCCCGAAGTTAGAGTGATGGCGAATCAATTGGGTCTCTCCAGCGCCGATTTGCCTTCCAGGTCCTGTCTGGCCACCAAGATCAGAGGAACGCTCACCGCCGAGAAGCTGGAACGGGTGGAAGAGGCGGAGGGGATCTTGGATCAGGGATGGAAGATCGCGGACCGGGGCGATCGGATCGAGGTGAGGGTCCCAGCAGGAGCGGCGCTTTCGGGGGAGATGGTCGCGGGGCTGAGGCGGATCGGATATAGGAGTGTGATGGTGAGCACCAAACAAGATATCAATATTCCAAGATAAAACGTCGTTCGATTTTCATCATATTCATGCGTACTGGCCGAAGGTCATATCGAGGATATCCGACTGCTGGGGCCGGGCCTGTACAATCTTGTTCCAAGCCGACTGGAAATCACTCTGATAGATCACATCTCTCTCATCCTGGATGGCGAACATCCCCGCCTCCGTGGCCAGAGCCTTCAGCTCCGCCCCGCTTGCGCCATCGGCGATATCTGCGATCTGCTTCAGGTTCGCATCGCGGTGAAGGTTCATATCCCTGGTGTGGATCTTCAGGATGGATAACCTGGCCTCTCTGTCTGGCATCGGCACGTAGATCAGACGATCGAACCTGCCCGGCCTCAGCAGCGCCGGGTCGAGCATGTCGGGTCGGTTGGTGGCGGCAACCAACTTGACCTCTCCCCGAGGATCGAAACCGTCCATCTCCGCCAGGAGCTGCATCAGCGTGCGTTGAACTTCGCGATCTCCGCTGGTGGCACCGTCGATCCTGCGAGAGCCGATAGCGTCCAGCTCGTCGATGAAGATTATCGCCGGCGACTTGTTCTGAGCCATCTCGAAGAGCTCTCTCACCAACCGGGCCCCCTCTCCGATGTACTTCTGCACGAGCTCGCTTCCAACCACCCGGAGGAAGGAGGCCTCGGTGCTCTGGGCGACAGCCTTGGCCAAAAGGGTCTTGCCGGTACCGGGCGATCCGTAGAGGAGAATGCCCTTCGGCGGATCGATGCCCACCCTCTTGAAGAGTTCCGGTCTCTTCAACGGCAGCTCCACGATATCTCTGATCTCCGAGATCTGATAGTCTAGACCACCTATCTGGTCGAAATTCACGTCTGGCACATCATCGATCTCCATCCCGATGACGGCCGGATCGCGAGATGCCGGAAGCACGAACATGACCGCAAAGGACTGCTGGTTCAGGGCCACGCGCATCCCCGGTTTTAGGTCATCCTTTATGAACTGGGAGACGTTAACCACGAACCGCGGGCCGGTACTGCTCCTGACCACGACCCGGTTATCGTCCAGAACATCGTGAACAGCACCCACGATCAACGGTCCTGCCCTCAACCGCTCCAGCTCGCTGCGAAGCTTTCTCGCCTCACGTTCGAACTTGAGCTTCTGGTTCTCGATGATGCGCTTTTCGCCTTCTACCCTGTCCTTCTGCTCACGCAGCACCAGGTTCCGCTCCTCTAACTGGCGCATGCGATCCAGAACGTAGCGCGAAAAATCGGCACCAACTTGCGATTCGTTCATGTGATCCCAAAGCATATTTAACGTTGACAGCTATAAAAGTTTCCCGAGATGAGCGGGATGCAATGCGAGATATGCGGCGCAGAGATCGTTGGTAAACCGAAACGGGTAGAGATTGACGGAACCGAGCTGGATGTTTGCAACAACTGCGCGCGGTTTGGCAATACCATTGATAAGTGGTCTCCGGTAACCAAAAAGATCATACCACCACAGCGTTCCTTCCGGCCGAAACCTAGACCGAGGCCTCGCCGCGACGAGTTCAGGGAGATGGCCGAGATCGTTCCTGAGTACGGGAAGGTGGTTAAAGAGGCTCGCGAGAATCTCGGTCTGACCTCGGAGGAGCTGGGGGTGAAGATCAAGGTGAAAGCATCCCTGATCCGCAAGGTCGAGCGTCACGAGATCATACCGGAAGACTCCATCAGGATAAAGCTGGAACGTACACTGGACGTCAAGCTTACCGACAAAGTAAGCGAAGATGAATGGAAAACCGGCGGCGGATCCAAAGGTCTAACCCTCGGAGATATCGCATCCATAAAACGGAAATGACGACCCAGGCCGCACATCTGGTCCTTTCCGGTAGAGTGATCGTCTATCCTACGGAGACAGTTTACGGGATCGGTGCCAGTGCCTTGGTGGAGGACGCCGTGAGGAAGGTGTCCCGGATCAAGAGAAGGCCACCATCGATGCCGCTATCGGTGGCCGTCTCCAGCTTCAAGATGATGGAGACCGTGGCAGAACTCGATGCAAACGACCTGGACCTCCTGGAGAAGCTGCTCCCCGGACCGGTGACCGTCCTGGTCAAGAAAAGAAGAAATCTCCCCAATCTGGTGACCTCGGGCTCGCCCCTGGTGGGGATAAGGTATCCTGACCACGAGCTTGCTCTGGAACTTATCGAGATGACCGGACCTGTCACGTCCACCAGCGCCAATGTCACCGGGTTCCCGTCACCTGCCAGCGTAGAGGAGCTGGACTCAACGATCAGAGATGCGGTGGACCTGGTCCTGGACGGTGGACGATGTCGTTTTGCCCGGTCTTCGACCATAGTGGACCTGAGGACAAGAAAGATAATCAGGGAGGGGGCAGGAATCGAGATTGTGCAGACGGTGATGAGATGAGAGCCAGGATCAGAGACTTTCTGAAGACCGATGATGGTTGGATCTTTGCTGTGGCAGACTACAACCACCCTTGTGGGATAAGGTCTATGCTCAGGTACGTCCCCGACCCTGCCGGGGAGAGAACTTCGCCCGACGGTGTGAAGTACAGAAAGCTGGACTTCGATGCCGCCTTCGAGTATCTCCGGCGGGTCAGGCCGGATTATGTCCAGGACCTGCACGTCATACCCGGAGATCGGGTTCTCTGTCTTTACAGGCCGGAGAAGGTGCTGCCGTCGGTCGCCCGGAGGAATCCCAGTGTGGAGAAGATCGCGTCTATCCTGCGCGACGGCGGGATCTCCCAGGATAGCATGGGCATAACAGGATCCTGGTTGGTGGGGTTGGAAGGTCCCGCGTCGGACATCGACTTCGTGGTCTACGGCGACGCCTGGCAGAAGGCCAGAGATCTCATAGCCAGAGCAAAAAAAGAATGTCATATCCAGGACCTGGACGGGGTCACCTGGAAGAAGATCTATGCCAAGAGGAAGCCCGAGATCAACTTCGATGAGTTCGTGGTTCACGAGAAGAGGAAGGGCAACCGGGGCCTGGTGGATGGTACCTACTTCGATCTTTTGTTCACCAGGGAATGGGACCAGATCAAACCTGCCCTGCCTGGCAGGGCGGTGGGTCGTCGCAAGATCGAAGCCAGGGTGGTGGAGACCGACTTCGCCTTCGATAACCCGGCCGTCTTCAAGCTGGACCACGAGATCGGCGAGGTCCACTGTTACACCCACACCTACGCAGGCCAGGCCTTGCCCGGTGAGACCGTGGAGGTCAGGGGCATGGTCGAGGAGACCGAGGCCGGCTTGAGGATAGTGGTGGGAACTACCAGAGAGGCGAGAGGTGAATGGATCCGGTCTTTGACCCTTCTGGAGAAGGCCTCCAGAAGATCATAGAAGGGCTCAAAAGGACCCACCGGCTGGATGTGGAGGTAGAGGTCCACCTTTCGGCAGAGCCTTTCGTCTTGGGAAAGACCGTCCGCGACGGGGACGTCTACAGGATCTACATCTCGGAGGCGGAGCCTTACCCCCTCCTCCACGAGTTCTACCACATACTGGTGGAGGAGAGGATCATGAAGAACCATATCGGGTCCGGATGTGGGTTCTGCACCAAGATCGTTCTGGAGATGCAGAACACCATCGTCGACCTGGCCATCGAGAGGGCCATCCGCCAGACGGGACACGATTTTTTTCCCGCCTACTTTCCCAGGATCCAGGATAACCTGGGCTTGATGGAGAGGTGTGGTGTCATATACTTCGACCCCACCAGAACGGTGGCCTATAATCTCTACCTGGAAACGGCGATAAGGGAGCTATACCCCCATCTAAAAAGAGACTACGACTTCTGGAGGCGGATCGAACTCTCAGAGGAGCTCAAAGACAGGATCGAATCTGTGCTGGATATCGCGGGAAGGTTCGTCTGGAAAGGCCAGCTGGGCTGGAAAGATATCACCGGCGCCACGGTAGATCTGTCCTGGGCGATCTTCGAGGCGGACGTGATGCTCATGGAGTCCAGAGACGAATACAGGATACTCTGCAATACCGATCATCAGAACGCCCAACGGACGGTCTTGGAGATGGTAAGCAGTCTGAAGAAGCTCTCTTTGGACCGGCGATAGGATGACCTAAAGTAGGGGGTTTTCATTTGCGGAGGTAGTCCCTCAGCTCGGCGATCGAGTCCAGGGTCAGGTCCGGCGTCACGCTGGAGCTCTCCACCAGCTTTTTTCTGTACTTCCCGGTCTTGACCAGTATGCCCATCATCCCCATATCCTGGGCTCCGCCCACGTCGGTGTTAATATCGTCCCCGATCATGGCCGTCTCCTCAGGAACGGCACCGAGGTCCATGAGCGCCATCAAGAAGAACTCTTTGGAGGGCTTGCCCATCACCTCGGCCTCCTTCCCGGTGGCGTACTCCAGCGCGGTTGCGAAAGGACCGGCAGAGAGGCAGAGTCCGTCGGATCTCATCCAGTACCGGTCTTTCTCCAGGGCCACGATCTCGGCGCCTTCCATGATTTGCCTGAAGGCTCTGTTGAGGTGGTCGAAGGTGAAAAGGTCCTCGGCATCGCCGATCACCACGAAGTCTGCATCTTCTTCTGCGAGGGGTATGCCTGCATCCTGGAAGTCTCTTTTGACGTCCTCTCTGGTGAGCAGAAAACACCTCTTGTCTCGCTCACCTCCTATGCGTTCGGCAGCGGCGATGGAAGGGGTGAAGATGCGTTCTTCGGGTATATCGAACCCCATCTCACCCAGGAGCGCTGCCAGTGAGCTTCTGCATTTAGAGGCCGTATTCGATACGAACCGGTAACGGTATCCATTCTCATCCAGATACCGGATGCTCTCCTTTGCGCCTTTTAGCGGGACCTTGTCGACGTAGAGAACCCCATCGAGGTCGATCAGAAATGGCTTCGCGCCGATCATCATCGATCCTCCTTTTGTCTTCGAGTTCGGACGGGTTGTCCTTTATATCTGCTGGGTCCTTTGGGCCGACGGGGATCGCACGAAGGTTGCCATATTGCAAACTTTGACGTTGCGAGGGCGGGTTTTTTAGGCCTCGTGGCTGTCCTTGCACGTATGCTTGAAGAGCGCGGGTGGAACGTCAGGTGTCTGTTGCCTTTGACTTCAATGGCATGCATTTCGACGAGGGAGGGGGCTCGTCGATGAGATCATTGGGGAACAGCTCTCACGCGAAGACGCGAAGGGAGGGGGGCTCGTCGATGAGATCATTGGGGAACAGCTCTCACGCGAAGACGCGAAGGCGCGAAGGGGGACTCGTCGATGCGATCATTGGGGAACAGCTCTCACGCGAAGCCGCGAAGGCGCGAAGGGAGGGGGCTTTTGGATGCGATCATTAGCTATAGTTAATTTGCCATGAAAATGAGGGCCCAGGTTGCCCATGCCATGCCTGCAGATTTTCATTCTTCGGACATGAGACGGGGGATCATGGACGTTTACGTGAGCATATAATGTCCTACATTATATACAACAAGAAAAATAACCGCTGAGGGCGCGGAGGAACGCAGAGCATTTAGCCATTTATCCCTCCCCGCGCCCCTTTGCGGTTATATTCCGTGTTTGGTTTCAGTATGCCCCATGTAGTTCCTGTATAGTGAGGCCCCCCAATAGTGGCTTAGGTACCTGAGCAGTTACACAAAATATATAAAACATCAGTAGTCTCGATTAGGGGCCCAATGCGACAGTGTCGAGTTCGACGGGGAAGTATTTTATGGAGTGATGTACTCAGGTTGAGATATGCAGAGGGCAATGATCACTGCAAAGGGCGATGTCCAGCGTGTTGGCTACAGGGATAGAGTCCAGAAGATCGCCA
>Ga0209121_10004642_pt1 | contig 12753 bp, 9 predicted proteins | sample Cruoilmetagenom3_FD_187292 | JGI IMG/M metagenome (GOLD analysis project Ga0209121, IMG submission 187292) | Oil polluted marine microbial communities from Coal Oil Point, Santa Barbara, California, USA - Sample 3 (SPAdes) (version 2) | ecosystem: Environmental > Aquatic > Marine > Oil seeps ... | reverse complement strand
GAACCTGAAATATATAGATATAAAGATGTTAAAGGAGGAATTCCCTCTGGCAGATCTAATTTTGTTTTCTTTTGTCTTGAGGTTTTATCTCTATTATTCTCTGTTTCACAGGGCATCTATTCCTCCGGTTTCCTTTTTAAATTTTCTATAACAATCTTCAGGGTTTGCTCTATTAAAATCACCTGTCAATTGATGGGCCATTCCTGGACAGCTTCCATTACAATAGGGTGCCCATTCACAATCCTCACATCCCGGGACCTCTTTCATAGGAATCTTTCTACGGTTTCTAATATCCCATATAATTTTATTATTCTGCCATATCTCTTTAAGATCATCATTTAGAATGTTACCAAGTTTCAATCCTGGCAACATACAGCAAGGAACAATAGTACCGTCATGCAGGATATCTATTTTTGAGAAAACACAGCCGCAAGCAGTTAAATAACCCATTTGCCATGTTTTTGATTTTTCACCTGTTTTTTTAGCATGCTCCATTTCAGCATACATCTTCAACTTGGCCTGGGGACCGGCCTGGGCATTGAGCCTTCCCGGATATTTCTGTAATAGTTTCTTAATAATTCTCATTGCTTTTAACTTCTCTTTTGAGGAGAGAGAAATTTCTTTTTCATTTCTGCACCCTGAGCCTATTGGCATTGATTCATTGTTACCGAAAGAAGAAACACCGATATCTTCGAGCAATAATTTTGCAATATTTTCTAAATCACAAAGATTATGTTTGTTAATGGTTGTTCTCACTGCCAGAGGAAAATTATTCTCTTTTAACAGTTTCAGACCATTAATTGCTCTGTCAAAACTATTGGGTCTGCTTTTATTGTGTATCTCAGCACATGATCCATCTATGGATATTTGAATATAATCAAGACGAAGCCTTCGTTTACCAATTTCAAATTTTTTAAGTATATTTTCATTGATTAATGTACCGTTGCTTAAAATATTATAACGCATATTATTGGATATAATTCCATCTATTAATTCAAAGAGATCAGGACGGATAAAAGCTTCTCCACCTGTCAAACTAACATCCATAACATTGAGGTCTTTAAGCTTTTTAAAAAAGTTCAGCCATTGTTCTGTACTCAGGTCTTTTAATCCCTCCATTTCATTTGCATAAAAACAGTATTTGCATTTCAGGTTACATTTACCTGTTATTGATATACTAACTGTTTTTGGAGTAGGTATTATATGAAAACTATTTTTTGCTCTCATTTATTACTTTTGATCTTTAATAATGCCTATAAATCCTGACTCTTTCATCTCATTTATAAATGATTTTACCTGTTCCGCAGCTTTATCATCAGGCACTTGATCAAAGGAATTTTTAAGAGCTTTTATTATATTAGCAATATTATGCTTCTTTTCACATAATTTCCAGATAAAAAGGCCTGTTGTATTAAGTACTTTTATCTGGTTTGTATCAGGGTTAAAAAGCAGTGCTCCATCAATATCCTCTTCTCTAAGAACTACATCCGGGTTTTTGATATATTCTATTAAATTCTCATCTTTCGTTCTCATCTATACTCCTTAGTTGCAAAAAATCAATAAACTTAATTAATAATATTTTAAGGTTATGTAAATTATATAATATAATATATTAATGTCAAGTTTTAGAAATATGTTTTTGCTTGATCATAAATTTCTGTAGTTTATAAAATAAATAGTAAAAAATGGGGAGTATGAATAATATAAGTAATGCAGATGTTGTTAGACCTCCAATAGTACATAGAGCAAGAGAAGACCATATATCTGTTTTCCCTGCTTTTTGAAATAAGATTAATGGAATCATCCCGAAAACTGTTGTTGAGGTTGTCATAAATATTGGTCTGATTCTTTCTTTAGTTCCAATTATTATTGATCTGATAATATCTGTTGAATTTTTCAGGTGTCTATTAATATTATCAATTAAGATGATTGCATTATTTACAACTATCCCTGAAAGAAGAATTACTCCTATATAAGCAGATGAATCAAAATTGTAATCCATAATGATAAATGCCCAGAAAACTCCAATTAAAGCAAGCGGGATTGAGATCATAATTATAAGAGGTTGAAAGAAATTTTCATATAAAATCCCTAAAATAAGATAGATCAAAAATAGGGAAAGTATTATTGCAAAATTTAGCTGGCTTTCCTCCTCTTCACTCATTAAAAACATTTTTTGCTCAAGGCTTTTTTTAAAACCCGGGGGAACTTTTAGATTATTGTATAATGTTTTATGGTATTTATCCCCGCTTTTTGAAGATCCTAAATAATCCCAATTTATGCTTGCAATATACTCCTGGTTTTCTCTCCCGATTCCTCCTTTTTGCATTGTGAACCCGATATCCACAACTTCCTTTATTCTAAATGGAATACCTTCAGGAGTTTCAAAATTCATATTTAGAATATCATCAAGTTCAAGTTTATTAACATCAGATGATTTAATCTCTACGAATATTTCTTTATCATTAAATTTTATTTTTTGAAAACCTGAGCGCTCTCTTAATACAGAAGATATCAAATTCGAAAGATATTGTTGCGATATTTTGTAGATTTTTAATTTTTCCATATCTGGTTTAAAGGAATAGTATTTTTCTTTTGCTCCCCAGCTCATACGAGTATCTGTATTGATTTCAACCTCTTTTATTCTCTTGTGATTTAATAAAGATTTTTTTACCTTATTTGCAAAATTGAGTAATTTCTCAAGGTTATAACCCTTAATTTGAATTGAATAGGGGAGGAAAGAGCCAACATCTGGATAATAATGATAACCTTCTGGGTCAAATCCTTGGACAGAGACTCCGATTCCAGCAAGGTTTGTTGCAAGTCCGATCAATTCCTGTTTTAGTTGATATGGATATTGTGAAAATTCAATTTCTTCAGGGAATGTAATAGAAATATTTGCATATCTGAAATTCGAGTATATATGTGTTATGATCTCTTTTTTATAAGATTTTGATAATGCAATTTTTTCAAATTTTAATATTGTATCTTTTATATCTTTAAATTCAGCACCTGAAGGAAACATTAATCCAACATATAGACTCTCTTTATGGTACCAACTGAAGAATTTCCCAAAAGATACCTCTTCTTTAAAGTGAGTATAAGAAAAAATAAATAGGAGAATAACAGGTAAAATTACTGTAAGGGGATATTTCAAAATAAATGGGAAAAAACTTCCTGTTTTAATGTGTGCTCTGTTTTTATTGATTTTTATTGCAATTCTTGCACTCAATGAAGGAATAAGTATAAAAGAGACAATTATTGATGATAATAAGGATATTGTAATAACATATGAGAGTGGTAAATAATAGACTTTTAATCTTCCCTGGAAATATGTGAAGGAGAAGAATACAATTATTGTTGTTATTGTTGAGGATAATACAGGTAGAAAAACTACTCTTGATCCTTCAACAGCTGCATCTTTGAGGTTAAAACCTCTTTCTCTATATCTTAGAATACTATCAAAAACAACAACTGCATTGTCAACAAATAGCCCGAATCCCAATGCTAAACCTGATAAAGTTAATATATTTAAGGGAATTTTTAAAATATAAATTACAGTAAAGGTAGTAAATACTGAAAAGAAGACAGAGGAAAATATTAATAATGAGGATTTAATGTCTCTTACAACAATAATTAATATTGTAAATATTATTATCAATATAAGTAAAGCAATTTTAATAAGTTTTGTCAGGTTTTGTTTTAGTTCCTTACTTTCATCTTGCTGAATTACAAATTCAACTCTATGTTTTAATTTATTTGCAAGTTGTTGAAGTCTGGCTTTCAAGCTTTTTGCCATTGTAAGAGAACTTATATTTCTTTCTTTATATATTGTAAATCCAATAACAGGCATTCCCTGGAATCTCATTTCATTACGCAATTCCTGGTAGCCAAAATATACATTTGCAATTTCTTTTAATAATATTTCTTTTTTCCCTAATTTTATTAATACAATGTTCTGAATATCTTGAATTGTTTCAGGGTTCTCAGATAATGATAAAGTTATTTCTTTTGCCCCCTTTTTCATAGATATTGATTGAATATTATAAAAATTTTGTCTTAATTTATAATAAATATAATCTAATGAAATTTTAAATTTTTTTAATTTCTCCATATTCGTTTGGATTTTTATTTCAGGCTCAATTCCTCCACTAAGCTCTACACTCTCTATACCTGGTATTGATTTCAAATATGGTTCTATCTCTTTTTCAGCAATTTTTTTTAAGTTGTATATTGAGTAATTTCCAACTACACCTATTGTAAAGAATGGTTTTTTCTTGAAGTCATCAGGCACATATGATTCAATACGTGGCTTTTGAACTTGAACTGGCATCTCTTTTTGAAGCTTGTTTAATCTTTCTCTAAGAATCACATTCGCAAAATCCATTCTAGTGTTTCTATTAAATTCAATTTCAAGTTGTCCTGTTCCTTGAGTTGCCCTGCTTGTAAGTTTTGATATACCCTTTATTTGCATTATTTCTTCTTCTGCAGGTAAAAGTACTTTTCTTAATATAGTATCAGGGCTCGCGCCCCCCCAGGAATATGTTATTGTTAAAGAGGGTAAATTTTCTTCAGGAACAAGCTCTATGGGTGTGTTTTTAAAAGAGTAGAATCCTAATATTATAATAATTGTAAAAAAGATAATTGCCAGAACAGGACGATCGATTATCTTGTTCATAATGCCCTTTTTTTATTTACCTTCTTTTATTTTTATCTTTTTTTTCTCTTTCAATTCCTCTAATATTTCATAGAATACAGGAATAAGAATTAGAGTAAGTAGGGTTGTGAATATAAGGCCTCCGATAATAACAACTGCAAGAGAGTGCTGGAGTTCCGATCCTGTTTGTTTCATCAGTGCCATTGGAATAAGACCGAATATTGTTGTGAAGCTGGTCATTAAAATGGGTCTTAATCGTACTTTAGATGCTCTTATTACTGCTTCTCTTATTTTCCAGCCTTGTTTTCTCAATTGGTTTGAATATTCTACTTTTACGATAGCATCATTAACTCCAATTCCTATTAAAACTAAAATACCTATTCCAGAAATGATATTTAATGAATTTCCGGAAATTAATAGGAAGAGGAAAGCTCCAATAACTCCCATTGGCACAGTTAACATTATTATAAAAGGTTGAATTAGATTCTCAAATTTAGCTGCCATTATCATATAAACAAGAATAATTGCAAGAAATATGGCTTGTTCTAAAGAATCGAATGCCTTTTTTCTTTCTTCCTTTTCACCGGAGAATATAAATCGTGTATTAACGGGAAGCTCAATATCTTCAAGTTTTTTTTCTGCTTTTGTTATAACATTATCAAGTCTTGCACCTTTAACATCTCCTGAGATCAAGAAATATCTTTCCTGGGACTCTCTTGATATTTCTTTTATAGAGGGAAGCTCTTTTACGTAAATTAGATCTTTTAAAAAATAAGAGTTATTTTTAATTGAAATTGGAAGAGATAATAGTTGATCAATCCCCATTATACCTGTAATAGGAACTCTAACGAATATATCGAAATTTTCCTGATATTTTTTAAGCTCTCCTGCTTTTTGTCCTCTAACTGCTTGATTTATAAAATGTGCTACCTGGCTCTTAGTTATATTGAGTTGATTTAGAAGATCCTGTTTGAATCTGATAGTAAATAGAGGCTTCCCTTCTGAATAGGTTGATTTAAGATCAAACAGGCCTTTAATATTTTTTATTCTTGAAACGATTAAATTTACTGCTTTTCTGCCTTCTTTTATCTCTTCATAAAAAACTTTTATCTGAAAATTTTCTCCACTTGTTGACAGGTATTGTGACAAAGTATTTTTTTCAAGGAAAATGGAAAAATTTAATAGATCTTTTTGTTTTAAGATTATTCTTGCTTTTTTCATTACCTTAGAGCGAAATTTATGAGATTCACATTTTACCAGGTAGTGGATGCTGTTTACTGAGAAATCTTCGCTTCTTGCTGCAAATTTTGACACTGCACCTGATTCTGTATATACAAAATCAACCCCTTCTATATTTGAGAGCTTCTTTTCGATTTTAGAAGCAATCATATTGGTTTCTTCAAATCCATATATTGGGTGAGTGTTTGCTTTAATTTCAAATTTTGAGCTTTCAGGGCTGGGTAATAGTTCCTTCTTCAAGATTAAAAAACTCGCAAAAATAGAAATTATAACTACCAAGCATATCCATAGAGCAATGATTTTTTTATTCATTATTTTTTCAAGAATTTTATGATAATAATTATCAAAATTTTCATATAAGATATTAAACCATCTATAAATTGGTTTTAGCAAAAAGTTTAAGGAAATTGTTAAATATTTAAATAAATTTTTAAATATAGAATATATTCCTGTTATAATAAAATATAAAATATTCCCAATTATTTTAAAGGGGAGTAATAGTATGAAGTTTATCCATTCTAAGGGGTAATGGAACCATTTTTTTATGGTTTTTTTTTCAAAATCCTTGTAAGAATCTAATTTAAATGTTGTTTTGAATGATGAAAGAGCAGGAAGAAGAGTTACTGCAACAATTAATGATGAGATAAGTGAAAATGAAACAGTAAGTGCCTGGTCTCTAAATAATTTGCCTGTTATACCATAAAGATAAATAACCGGGATAAAAATAGATATAGTTGTGAGTGTTGATGCAGTTATTGCTCCACTTACCTCTTTTGTTCCGTGAATAATAGAAGGTATTAATTTTTCATTGTCTCTATGCCTGTAGATAGATTCCAGGACAATAATGGAATTGTCTACAAACATACCTACACCAAGAACCAATCCACCCAATGACATTATATTAATATTAACTTTGAAAAAGTACATGAGTACAAAGGTTGAAATGATTGATACAGGAATAACTGTTGAAACAAGAATTGGATCTCTGAAATTTTGTAGAAATAATAGAAGTACAAAAAATGCAAGTAATGCTCCGAGATAAAGTGAATATTTTAAAGAATTGATTGAAGAGGTAATAAGCTCAGCTTCTTTTGCTATTATAAAAAAATCAAGGTTTTTGAATTCCTTTTTCATATCTGAGAGGCATTGCTCTGCAGCTCTTGTTGCATTAACCGTATTCCCGGCAGATTCTCTGTATATTAAGAGAGCTATTGATTTAGATGCATTGAATCTTATATCTCCCTGTTTTATTTTATTCTTATAGAAAGCCCTTCCTATATCTTTAATTAAAACATTTCTCTTTTTTAGTTTTGTTACTACAATTTCATCAATCTGCTCAGGGGTTTTGACTTCACCTTCTATTTTTAGAGTGTACTTAAATTTATCTTTTTTAACTGTTCCTCCACTCTGGAAAATATTATTTTCTTTTATTGCAGAAACAACATCATTTAAATTAGCGCCTATGCTTTTTATTTTTTCCGGATCAATTTCAACTGAAATTTCTTCTTCATTTCCGCCTCTAATCTCGACTCTTGCAACACCTTCAACCTGTTCCAATCTTGGCTTGATTATGAATTCAGCTGTTTCTTTAAGGGTTTTCATATTCATTGTCTTGCTTTTTAATATAGTAGTGATTATTGGAGATGAAGATGGATCCCATTCAAGTATGATAGGAGCTTCGCAGTCTTCAGGAAGTGTTTTTCTAATCCCTTCTATTTTTTCTTTAGTATGGAGTAGAGCAAAATCCATATCAGTTCCCCAGTGAAACTCAAGGGTTATTATTGATATTCCTTCTTTTGATATTGAGGTAACTTTTTTTACATTCGCAATTGGCGTAAGTTCTGGTTCTAAGTAGGAGGTAATAAATTTCTCTATCTCTTCTGGTCCGGAACCTTGATATTCTGTTAAAACTGTGATTTTAGGATAGCTTAAATCAGGTAAAAGGTTTATTGATAAGTGTGTAAGAGAGATATATCCTAATAATATTATTCCAACAAAAAACATAATTGTTCCTATTGGTCTTTTTACTGATAAGTCTGTGACGCCCATTTTATTTTATGATTTTTACTTTTGATTGGTGAGCAAGTGTTAATTGTCCTTCAACTACTACCATATCACCTTCTTGTATACCTTTTATTATTTCAGTTTGTTCATCATTATGGTGTCCTAGCTCAACATATTTCCATAAAGCGGTTTTATCTTTTACTACAAACACAAGGGGTCTGCCTTCTCTTACAACTATTGCCTTGCTTGGAAGGTTTAAAGTATTTTTAAACACTTTATATTCAATATCCATTTCAGCATGCATTCCCGGGTAAATAAGGTTTTTTTTATTATCAAATTTCACATATATTGTAATGGTTTTATCCTCATGATTTACTTCCGGGCTGATTGCTTCTATTTTACCGAAAACATATTGATCTGGAAAAGAGTCAAATTTAATCCTGACATTTAAAGCTTTTCTTAAATTCCGTATTTCTGATTCAAGGGAAAATCCTTTAATATAAAGTGAATTAAGATTAACGATTTTTAAAATTTCTTGTCCAGGGTTAATTTTTTCACCTGTACTTATGTTTATATTAGAGATAATTCCTTGAAAAGGGCTCTTTATTGATGTCTTTTTTAATTTTAGTTCAGACTGCTTTAACGAGATAATTGCCTCTGATAATCCTTCTTGTGCCTTTCTAATCTCTTCTCTCATTGATCCTGAATAGACAAGTGCGCTTTCATAATCATAACTGATTTTTTCAAATTCTTTTTCATTGATTTTTCCGTTACGGAAGTCTTTAATAGAATTTAAATATTTTTTCTTTAAATTTGCTAATTCTATTTTTTGTTTTTTAGATATTTTTGAATTATTATTGATTTTTGAACTTTCTTTTACTAAAAATTCTGATAATTTTTTAAGTTTATATATCTTTGCTTTTTCAAGTTCCAGTTTTATTTCTTTATCATCTATTTTTACAAGTAGTTGCCCCTTTTTTATATGTTCTCCAACTGAAAAAAATATTTTTTTCACCTCTCCGGAGACCTCTGATTTAATTATTGCCTTTTCCCAAACATCTGCACAGCCAGATATTCTCAATCGTAATGGCAAATCACTCTTTGTGGCTTTTATAACTTTGACAGGGAGTGTTGATTCTTTTTTTGTTTTATCTTGAGAATTTTTATTATCTTGAGCTTTTATGATTTCAGTTTCCTCTTTTTTTTGTTTCTGAAAAAAAACTTTATACCCTGCAAAGATCAGGGCAATAATGAATATAACAAATGAGATGATTTTAATTATTTTGTTCATTTAAACTCCTCTCTACTTTTCGTTAATAGTATAGATAATCTGTATTATAACATTATAAATTATAAATACGAATACTTAATAATTTTTGTTTAGAAAATGATATTATTTTCATTAATTTTAGAGATCTAATAATTATAAATAAATTAAATATATTTATTATAATAAAGAACTAATATTAATATTTGTATAACAATAGCAGGTATTGTGATAAAAAGATAGGGCTTAGTATGAAATTTTAATGGTTTCAGATCAAAATTCTTAAATGATAGAATAAATGAAATTCCCAAAGGAATAAGTAGTATTAAACTTGATAAGAGTTCACCAAAGAATGCAGTAGAAGTCACTTGAAAAACCTCAAGGTTATTAATAAAATGGGAAATAAAATTTGAGAATAATTGGAAAAGAGTAAATAATATAAAGATGCCAGTAAAATGTATAATAAGGGAATCAACTGCTAAACTAAGAAATACAGCACTTAGATGTAATGTAATAACTGTTGTGCAAGCTTGTAAGGGAGTATCAAAAATAGAAAAGATAATTGTTACTGCTAAAAGGAGCAACAATATGGATAATCGTGGGAAAATCTTACAAAAGATAATTTTTGACCTTTTAATTGGTAAAGAAAGTAGGTATTCAAATCCTCTATCTTTTTTTTCTGATTGAAAGATATAAATGCCAGAGAATATTGAAAATACAAATAGAATTACTATAAATGTAATATCAAAAACATCTCTAAAACTCCAGCCCAGATGAAAAAACAATTTATCAAGAATTTTTGCTAAGGGAATTGCAAGAAGAATCGAAGAACATTCCAATAATATTTTTAATGTGTCTCTAAATTCTTTTTTAAGCATATTCACCTCCAATAAATGCACTTACAATTTCAGTTAAGTTAAGATCAATCACTTCTCCATCAAACTCTTTTCTATAATTTTCTTTATATGGATATATGAAGTATTCAGAATGATCTAAATAGTCAATTTGTGAGATAACAGGTAAAGATTTTGTAGAATTGGTTGAAATTATCTTTTTTACCTTTGTTTTTAATGTACCAATTTTCTCATTAACTGCAATTTCTCCATTCTTTAAGAGGATTACTCTGTCAAGTATGTTTTCGATATCATAAAAATTTAGGTTAACAAGAACTACTGTAACCATTTTTTCTGATATCAGCTTAATGAGTTCTTTTATAAAAATATTTCTCAGATATACATCAATTGAATGTATGATTTCATCTATTAGTAGTATTTTTGGGTTAGTTGACAGAATAAGACTTAAATGGAAAATGGCACGTTGGCCAATTGATAGTTGCTTTAATTTCTGATATTTCTTTATTTTTGTAAACTTTATTAAAAAGTCATCAAAATTAGAGACTCCATAAATAGATTTATGGAAATCAATGGCCTGTGAAACCGTGAGACTTTCATATAAACTTAATTTATCTGAAATAAAACCTATAGATCTTCTTGGGTCACTGCTTATTTCATTGGAAAATTTTATCTCCCCTTTCAAAGGTTTGAGTACTCCTGCAATTAAGCGCAATAGGGTTGTTTTCCCAACACCATTGATGCCAGTTATTAGCACAACCTCTCCTTTTGGTATTTCAAGATTAAAATTGTCGAATATTCTTAATTTACCAAACTTAAATGATAAATTATTAATCTCTATCATCTTATACTCCTTTAAAATATTTTTTTACTATTTTTAAAATCTCATTATATGAATATCCAAGTTCCGATACTTTTGAGATGTAATCAAAGGTTTCCTGTTTGAAGATTTCATATTTATCTTTATCTAAGTTTCCTTTATCTTTTTTTATAAAATAACCAAGTCCAGGCCTTGAATAAACATAACCTTCAGTTTCAAGTTGTGTATAAATTTTTATTATGGTATTTGGATTTATTTTTAATTTAATGGCCATTTCTCGTATTGATGTGAGTTTATCTCCATCTTTAAATTTACCAGATAGGATTGCAATCTTGATTGCTCGTTTTATTTGTTCGTATATTGGTAATGCTGATTTCACATCAACTTTGATATTAAGAATTATTTTACTTTCTTTTTTCACTGCACTACTAATATATAACAGTAGAACAGATTTGTCAAGAAAAAAATTATTTTTTATTTATTTAATCATAAAAAGATAGGGCTTAGTATGAAATTTTAATAATGCTGATGGTTCTCCTGTTAGAGTAATTCAATAATAGGTAAAATTATAAATGGCTAAATGAATTTTGTATATATATTAAAATAAGATTTTTATAATTCCAAGCGTTTCTTTGTGTTTGTAATTAAGTCATTCAACTCTATATCAACTTTTTTTATCTCTTTTTGTAAAGCCAATCCTTCTTTATCACTAGATTTAGTAGTTCCTGATTTTAGTGCTTTTAATTTCTTTTCAAGTTTATCTATTTTATCATATTCATATGCTGGTGGCTCGATGTCAGGATATGCTCTATATATTCTTCTTTTTTCCCTTCTTATCTGCCTTTTAACACTTGCAATCTCGTCCTTATTTCTAGCAGCTGAGGATTTATTTTTTTTCTGCTTTGCATTGTATCTGTCAATTTTTGCCTGTAAATTATATTTTCCAACTATCATATTTTTTGCATAAGATTTTGCAGATGTTGCATTAGTACTATTCTCTTCTTTTCTATAAAGAAGATATGATTCAACATAATATTTTGCTGCATTATTATATAATTTTCTGTTCCTTTTAGCCTTTTTTTCATAAATATTACCTATGTGGTACGCTGTTATACCTGTTTTTTCTTTTGCATACATTGACATGAATTCCTTTAATGCTGAATCAAGTCTATTAGATTTGAGAAGTGCAACAGTGTATGCTTTATGGATTTTATTCTTTTGTTTGTCATTTGAACTCAGGGTTTTGTAAAAAGAGATAGCTGAAATGTAATCTTCATCCTGGTGAACTAATCTCATCATTTTTTGTTCGGAAGTTTCAGATGGTGGAGGAGGAACTGTTAGTTTTTCTTTTAAATTTTTTGCTGCAGAAAGCACATCATTTAATTTATTGGCTCTAGCAAGTGAAATGGCTTTATTTGTATATTTAAGAGCCAAATCTTTATTGTATAAAGAAAGACTTTTTATTGCATAGGAATTTCCAAGTATTAGATAGATCCTTGCCTCTTCTCCATGTCCGATATCTTTAAATTTTTTTGTTTTATCTCCATATTTTATTGCTTGAGAATAATTTTTGTTTTGGAAGTAATTTAAAGCAAGTTGATAGTATGCAAGTTTTGTGAATCTCTTTGTGGTATCAGGATATTGCTTTATATAAGCTTTAAAAGCAGTGATTTTTGCTTTTATAGTTTTTTGCATTATTGCCTTTGTGTAATCCATCCCTGCATCTTCATAGTTTTGTGAAAAAATGGGAATAATGAATATTAAGGTAAGTATCCCAATAAAAAAAAGTTTTTTCATATTTCGCTCCTTCTTTGTTTTAAAATAGATTTTACAAAAATATTAATTTTATTTCAAGTCTTTTGTCTGTTTTTATCATTTATTCATTAGCTTGTGCATATTCTGCATATTCTGGGGT
>Ga0209121_10004638_pt1 | contig 12759 bp, 9 predicted proteins | sample Cruoilmetagenom3_FD_187292 | JGI IMG/M metagenome (GOLD analysis project Ga0209121, IMG submission 187292) | Oil polluted marine microbial communities from Coal Oil Point, Santa Barbara, California, USA - Sample 3 (SPAdes) (version 2) | ecosystem: Environmental > Aquatic > Marine > Oil seeps ... | reverse complement strand
AAGGCTGTGGTTATTGGGAGTGGTCCCATACGTATTGGACAGGGAATTGAGTTTGACTATTGCTGTGTCCACTCTGCCTGGGCGCTTCAGGAAGCTGGGGTAAAGAGCATCTTGATTAATTCCAACCCGGAAACAGTTTCCACTGATTTCGATACCAGCAATCGACTTTATTTCGAAGCCCTGGATGAGGAAAGCATTCGGGATATACTTGAGAATGAAGGCCAGGTTGCCACGGCTTCCATTGTCCAGTTTGGTGGGCAGACAGCCATCAATATGGCTGAGCCATTGGCTCGGAGTAATCTGCCAATACTTGGCTCAGGTGCTGAGGCCATAGATATTGCTGAAGACCGTCACCGCTTTGAGGATTTCCTGGATAGGTTGGGAATTCCCCAACCGCCAGGGGCTGGCATATTATCCGTGGAGGAAGCGCTAAATGTAGCCAAGACCTTAGGCTATCCATTGCTGGTACGTCCTAGCTATGTCCTGGGCGGTCGAGCTATGGAAATTGTTTACAATGAGACTGAGTTGATCCGCTATTTGACTACGGCTTTGGAGCTTGAGAGCCGCCATCCTGTGCTGATTGATAAATATATGGAAGGCAAGGAAGTTGAGGTAGATGCTGTTAGTGATGGGGACAGGGTGCTTATCCCGGGGGTAATGGAGCACATTGAGAGGGCTGGTGTGCATAGCGGTGATTCTATAGCTGCCTATCCGGGCGTGAATTTAACTGAAGGTGAAGTTAGCACCATAGTGGATTATGCCACTAGAATTGCATTAGCTCTTCAAGTTAAAGGTTTGATAAATACACAGATGGTTATTATGAGAGATAATAGTACTTCATCCGTATATGTGCTTGAGGTGAATCCTCGAGCTAGCAGAACTGTGCCCTTTATCTCCAAGGTGACCGGTGTGCCCCTGGTGCGGATTGCTACCAAGGTAATGGCTGGCATCGGTCTAAAAGAGCAGGGTTACGAAGGGGGGTTATGGAAGAAAAGTGATTTAGTGGGCATAAAAGCCCCTGTTTTCTCCATGTCCAAGCTGATTGGGGTGGATAACTACCTTGGTCCCGAAATGAAATCTACCGGTGAGGTAATGGGTATTGATTACAATTTCGGGGCAGCTTTAGTCAAAGCGCTTTTAGCTGCTGGTTTAATGCTGCCTCAAAAGGGTAGTATGCTGATTAGTGTTGCAGATAGAGATAAGGCTGAATCTTTGCCCCTAATTAAGAAGTTACATTCTCTACACTATGGCCTGTATGCCACAGAAGGAACTGCAGCTATGATTCAATCTTTAGGGCTTCCAGTAAAGATGGTGACCAAAAAATTAAGCGAAGGCCATCCTAATGTTGTTGATGTTATTCAGGATGGCTCTGTTAATGGAGTGGTTAACACTGTTACGGGTAGGAGTGTTTCCTTGCAGGATGGATTCAATATCAGGCGTGCCGCTGCGGAAAAAAGGATACCCTGCTTTACCTCGCTGGATACTATTCGCGTAGCTACAGAAGTGCTGGCGAATACCAGCCAGAGCTATAGTGTTCAACCACTTGGAGAATACTTAAGAAAATCAAAAGGCAAAAGTTGAGAATCAAAATTACAATTCAAAATGCAAAGGCGTTTCATTTTTGATTTTTGCTATGTCATTTTGCCTTTTTATCTTTGAATTTTGATATTGTTTAGGATTTGGTATGAAACAGTCTCTGTGCATTGTTACTTCTAATACAGAAGTTATACCTGGTGTGAATCTTATGTGGCTTGAAGCGCCTGATATAGCTACCGCGGCTCAGCCAGGGCAATTTATTACGGTATGCTGTGATGATTTTGTATTGCGCCGTCCTTTCGGCATACATCAGGTAGATTCAAACCATGTTGCTCTTTTATTCAATGTAAAGGGCAAAGGTACCTTTTGGTTGTCGCAGCGCCAGGTGGGTGACAAAATAGATATCCTTGGACCTTTGGGGAGGGGATTTAGTATCGAATCGGGTTCAAGGAATTTATTGCTGGCGGCTGGAGGCATTGGCATTGCTCCACTGGCTTTTTTAGTGCAGCATGCTTTCCTGCGACACTCAATAATCTTAATTCACGGAGCGGTTACGGCTGACCAGCTTTATCATTGCTCGTCCTTGCCACTCTTCCGTGATCAATCTATCTTAAAGGAAGAGGGAAAGGGAGATGGTGAAAAGCAGAGCAATCTACTGCCACAGGTTCGATTTATTCCAGTGACTGAGGATGGTAGTCTGGGCAGAAGGGGTTTGGTAACTGATATTTTGCCTGATTTTCTGGACTGGGCTGACCAGATATATGCTTGCGGGCCGTTAGACATGTTTAAGACAATGGCGAACATGCTTTGTAATTCTAAACCGTTTGCCTCGTATAATTCTGAGGAAACGGAGAGACTGAAGAATGTTGCCAGGGATCAACTCAGCTTTGTCATTGCGAGCGAAGCGCAGCAATCTTTAGAGAGATGTCAGGTTTCTCTAGAGGTGCGCATGGGATGTGGCATTGGGGCCTGTTACGGATGCACCATAAATACCAGGAAGGGCTTAAAACGGGTATGCCGTGACGGGCCGGTATTTGAGTTGGGTGATATTTTATGGGAAGAGGTTAAAATATAATCACCTGCTTTGTCACTGAAGGCGAAGTGGAGCAATGTCTTCGGAAGGAGGTAAGCATATGACTATAGTTACGGAAGACGTCACATTTCAAACGAAGGGGGATTGTGACATTTTGGACATAACCTCTCAGGTAGTGAACAAGGTGGAGCAATCAGGGGTAAGCGATGGAACGGTAACTTTGTTTGTATGTGGCTCAACGGCGGGGATAACAACAATAGAGTATGAACCCAGGCTCCTTTTGGATTTTAAAAACATGTGGGATAGAGTAATACCTCAAAATATTCCTTATGAGCATAACAAGACCTGGGGAGATGGGAATGGCCATTCCCATGTGCGTGCTTCTATGCTTGGTGCTTCGCTGACTGTGCCTTTTGTGAATAAGAGATTAACTCTGGGTACCTGGCAGCAGATAGTCTTCGTAGATTTCGATAACCGCCCGAGGTCACGGAAAGTGGTTCTCCAGATTGTGGGCGAATGAATCATCCTGCCTACTTACGTAACTTAAGTAACAAAAGGTGCTGGAGATGAAAACTAAATTTATTTACCGTTAAGAGGTAAAAACAGGTCTACCCCTATTGACAGAGGCAGGAATAATATTGTAATCTGCTAGGCATACTGGGGAGAGGCAGTCATTGAAGGTGCCAGTGTTTGAATGGGGAGGTGATGATAATATGGGAGAATAGCTTCAGTGAATCTTGGCACATCAAATGGGAAGAGGAAATGGAGGTCTACCAATATATTGATATGATGTCCAGAATTTGAAAACGGTGGAGGGAAATATGGCAGAAAAAGAAAAAGGCAGTACAGTAAATGAAGCAGAAAAAACACTTATAAGGGATATCAGTTTTTGCGGTGTGCCTGAGAATGGTTCCAATGCCTCGATGGTGGATGTCAAGGATGGCAAGATTATCCGTATCCGCCCGATGCACTACGATTGGAAATACGATGCCAAGAAGGATATGAACCCCTGGAAGATAGAAGCGCGGGGCAAGACCTTCGAGCCTAGCATGAAGACTCTGATTCCGCCGTACTCTATCGCTTACAAGCAACGCGTCTATTCGCCGGCACGTATCCTCTACCCCATGATGCGTGTCGACTTCGACCCCAATGGCAATCGCAATCCGCAAAACCGCGGCGTAAGCAAGTATAAGCGAATTTCCTGGGACCGGGCTCTTGACATTATCACCAGCGAGATGAATCGCATCAAGGAGAAATATGGGCCCACCGCTGTTCTCTACCAGAGTGACCAGCACGGTGAGAATAAAGTCGTGCAAGCAGACCATGGTGCTGGCCGCAAGCTGTTACGCCTGTGGGGTGGTTTCACCCAGCAGAACCGTCAGCCAGACAGCTGGGAAGGTTGGTGGTGGGGAAGCAAGCACTTCTGGGGCTGCGAGCCGGTTGGACAGGGGAAGCAAAGCAACCTGCTCTACGATATCTCGAAGAATACCGAACTGCTCCTATTTTGGGGCTGCGATCAGGAAACCACGCCTTGGGGATGGGGGGGGCAATTACCGAGCCGATTAAGCTACTGGTGGACGGAACTCGGCATCAAGCAAATCTACGTATGCCCTGATCTTAACTATGCCGCTGCTGTGCACGCTGACAAGTGGATCTCGGTCCTGCCAAACACCGATGCGGCGTTGTATCTCGCGATTACTTACCACTGGTTCAAGAAAGGAACGTATGACAAGGAGTACCTCAAGACTCACGCCGTTGGCGTTGAGAAGTACGAGGCTTATGTTATGGGCGAAGAGGACGGAGTGCCCAAGACGCCCGAGTGGGCAGCACCCATCACTGGCGTGCCATCCCGCGTGATCAAAGCTCTGGCCGAGGAGTGGGCGAGCAAGCGCACTACTGTGGTTATTGGCAACGGTGGTCCCGGCATTCGTGGCCCCTATGCCACCGAGCCAGCCCGCCTGCAGGGCATATGTCTGGCTATGCAAGGGCTTGGTAAGCCGGGTGCCAACCAGGCTAAAATGATAGAGTGGGGACTCTTTGACAAGCCAGATCAGTACGCTCAACCCAAGCCACTGCGCGTACCCTACCTGCGCAAGGCCTACACCGGCGGCCACCCGGATGAGACCAACCACCCCTCGTTTATCCCGAAGACGTACGTGCCCAAGGCTATTCTCGAGGGTGAGTGTGATTGGTGGGGCTGCGAATGCGAGACGGCCAACCGCAGAGATCAGTTCGTGCACTATAAGTACCCGGCGAACGGTTGCTCCAAGATTCACATGGTCTGGACCGACTCACCATCATGGATCACATGCTGGAACTCCGGCAACGACTACGTCCGAGCCATGCGCCATCCCGACATCGAGTTCATGTTCGCCCAGCACCCGTGGCTGGAGAATGACTGTTTGATGGCTGACATCATCCTGCCAGTGAATACCAAGCTTGAAGAGGACGACATCGGCGCTGACATCTTCAGCGGCCAGTACAACCTGTTATTCCCGGAGCACAAGTGTGTAGAGCCTCTCGGCGAGTCGTATAGTGACTATGAGATCGTATGCAAAATCGCTGAGCGCCTGGGGTTGTTGGGGGAGTACACTGGGGGCAAGTCCATCGACGATCTGATTAAATACGGCTGGGAAACTTCCCGTTGCGAAGACCTCATTAGCTGGGAGGAGCTTAACGAAAAAGGATACTACGTAGTGCCTACATCCGATGATTGGGAGGATGTGCCTGCTGGCTTCTACAATTTCTACAAGGACCCGGAGAACTATCCACTTTCGACGCCGAGCGGTAAGCTCGAGTTCGAGGCCATTGGCCTGCTCGAACACTTCCCACTTGACCTTGAGCGGCCGCCGGTGCCGAAGTGGGTTGCAAAAGGCATCAGCCACGAAGAGACTATTGGTACTGAACGATCTAAGGAGTACACGCTGCTTGTGTGCTCCAACCATCCGCGCTGGGGCGTGCACTCGCAGCATGACGATATGGCTTGGCTGCGTGAGATTGGGACCTGTAAGGTAAAGGGCCCCGATGGCTATTTGTATCATCCGGTGTGGCTGCACCCTTCAGAGGCAGAGAAACGCGGCATCAGGCAGGGGGATATCGTCTCAATCTACAACGACCGGGGCACGGTATTGGGAGGCGCATACATCACTGAGCGAGTTATGCCTGGTGTGTTGTATATCGATCACGGTGCGAAGTGGGATCCGATTGTGCCCGGGGAGATTGATCGTGGTGGTGCCATCAACACCATTGTACCCCGCAACACCACTTCGAAGAACGCAGTTGGCCATGCGGTTAGCGGCTTCCTGGTAGAAGTCGAGAAAACCGATCTGGAAGAACTCAAGCGGGAATACCCCCAACCATTTAAGAGAAAGTTCCACCTGGCTGCTGGCACAATCCTTGAGTCTTTCGTCAATCTTTAGAGGAGGCAATTGAATATGAAAGCTTTAGTTATAGATATTTCAAAATGTAATGGGTGTTATAACTGTCAGATTGCCTGTAAGGACGAGCATTGCGGAAATGACTGGATGCCCTATGCTAAACCTCAGCCGGATACAGGGCAATTCTGGCTGAAGATGGTGGAGGAAGAGAGGGGGACTGTTCCCAAGGTGAGAGTGACATATACTCCAACGCTATGCATGCATTGTGATGAGGCTCCCTGTATACCAGCATGCCGGCTTAAAGCAATATATAAGAGGGATGACGGAATAGTTATAATCGACCCTGAGAAATGCAATGGGTGTGGGGACTGCGTTGCTGAATGTCCTTATGGAGCGATTTATCTCAATGAGGACCTTAGCGTAGCCCAGAAATGCACTATGTGTGCTCATCTGCTTGACAGGGGGTGGAAAGAGCCCAGGTGCGTGGATGCCTGTCCAACGGGGGCATTGCAGTTTGGTGAGGAAGATGAGTTGAAGGGGCTGATAAGCAAAGCCGAGGTGCTACATCCCGAATTCGAAACAAAGCCGAGGGTGTACTATATAGGCTTGCCCGGTAGATTCGTAGCTGGGGCTGTGTATGACTCAGAGGAGGACAAGTGTCTCGAGGGGGCAACTGCCATACTGACGGACACTGATACAGGTGAGAAGTTTACCCTCAAGACGGATAACTATGGAGACTTCTGGTTTGAGGATATGAAAGGCGAGCATACATATTCAATGAAGATAGAGAAGGCTGGATACTCCCCCAGTGAAATAAAGGATATTTGCACCAAGAAGGATGTGAATATTGGGGATATAGAGCTTTGCAGGAAAAGTTAATTGAAAATTCAACTTTTGCTTTTAGGGGGGGTACCCTATTGACAAGGAGAGAGCTAATGCTTTATTCTTCTGCGGATGGAATTGAGGGGGGTGGTGCCTATGTAAATGTGACAAATTAATGTGCTAAGCTTAGGGATATTAAAAAAGGAGGAGAAAAGGGCGATTATGAAAAAATATCTTTTTATTACAGTGGTAGTGGTAGTGATGCTTGGGTTGGTCTTCAGTGGTTGTGCTAAGCCAGCACCAGCACCAGGACCAGCACCGGCTCCAGCACCGGCTCCAGCACCGGCTCCAGCACCGGCTCCGCCAGCAGGGCCAGATGAAATTCTTATAGGCACTGCTGCGCCCATGACAGGCATGTTTGCCGGTTTTGGTGCAGGATGTACATTTGGGGTGCAAGCGGCTGTCGATGATATCAATAAGCTGGGTGGAATATATGTAAAGGAGTACGACCGTAAAATACCTGTAAAGCTTATAATTGTCGATGAGGAGAGTGACCCGGTAAAGGCGAAAACACTTTCCGAACAGCTGGCTATACAGAATAAGGTAAATGCCTTTTATTCCTGTGATATGCCGTCGCAATTGCATGCGCCTACGGCTATGATAGCCGACAAGTATAAGATTCCACATATTATCGGGGGTGGACCTCTGGAGCCCTGGATGGGTTTACGGCAGAGCATTGAATCACATTGGCCTTATACTTGGTTCACAGGCTTTGCTATAGGTACACCAGCTCCAGCGGGAGATTTCAGAGCCAAGGATGGATATACCATTAAGGATACCTGGTTTGAGGAGCTGGATACATTTGCTGACCAGACTAATAAAGTGGCAGGTGTTTTTGCCACAGATGAACCGGATGGCATAGGCTGGTATAATTCGTTTCCTGGGATGCTACAAGAGTATGGTTTGAATGTAATAGGGTTAGATCATAAATTGGGCTTTTTCCCACTTGATGCTACAGACCTTACTCCTATAATACATGAGTGGATGGATAATGATGTGGAGATACTCTGGGGTAACTGTCCTGGTCCTAACTTCGGAAACCTGTGGAGGCAATGCTACACCGAGGGATTTAGACCTAAGATAGTTTCCTGCGGAAGAGCACCGCTTTTCTATGTAGATATAAGTTCCTGGGGTGGTAACTTGCCTAATGGTGTCTTCACAGAAATATGGTGGGCACCGGAATATAAATGCCCTGGCATTGGTGGCACCACTCCGCAATCGCTGGCAGACAGGTGGACTGAAGCAAAAGATGAACCATTAAACAGGGGCATAGGACATGGCTATTCTCCAGCGCAGGTGCTGTTTGATGCTATTGAGAGAGCGGGAACGCTCGACGGAGAAGCGATTAATAAGGCTATGGGTGAAACTGACATGCTGATGACAATTAATTATGAGGTGAAGTTCGACCAAGATACGCACTTCAGCAGGATACCAATGTTCGTTGGACAATGGCGGAAGACTGATGCGCCAGAGGTATGGCAGTGTCCGGTAGTCTTTTCCAAGCATGACTTCCTACAGCCAACGGCTGACCCGATATTCCCCGTACCTTACGAATAAGAGAGAAACACATAGGATAGGGCTATGCCCAGTGCAAGAGCCCTATCCTGTGTGTGGAGTAACTGTTTACCAATTGGGAATGGTGTAAGTCTGAGCGAAGCGAAGAGTTTAAAAGAGATTCTTCGTTCATAGGGCTTAGAATGGCAGGTAGGGTTGCTAAATAATCTTAAAATAGAGTAGTTGCCCTGGTTCAGGTAGATAAAGTAGAATATTACACCCGGTTTTAAGCCGGGGAAAGGTGGCAATTTGTCAGAGCCGATTCTTTCAGTGGTTGAGGTAAGCAAACATTTCGGAGGATTATTTGCCGTTGATAGCGTCAGTTGTGATGTGCAGGCAGGTAGTGTTGTAGGTTTGATGGGACCAAATGGCGCTGGCAAGACAACGCTATTAAATGTCATAGCTGGTGTATACAAGCCTACCTCAGGGGTAGTAAAATTCAAAGGAAGGGATATCGAGGGTCTACCGCCGCATAAAATTTGCCATCTTGGAATTGCTAGAACTTATCAGATTCCGCAGCCCTTTGTGAATTTGACCGCTGCCGAAAATATCATGGTGGCGGCTAGATATGCCAGAGGGCTTGGAAAGGCTGATGCTGAGGATGAAGCTGTCAAACTGCTGGATATGGTGGCTCTTTCAGACAAGAAGGATACACCTACTAAAACTTTGGAGGCGGTGACTCTCAAGAGGCTGGAATTGGCTAGGGCATTAGCTACTGAGCCAGAGCTGATACTTCTTGATGAAGTGGCAGCAGGCTTAACTGAAGAGGAAATACCGTTGATATTGGATATAATGAAAAAGGTAAACCAGATGGGTGTAACAATTTTATTGATTGAACATGTTATGAAGGTGATGACTGCGGCTGTTGATAGGATTATGGTGATGGATAAAGGTGCTATAATTGCAGACGGCACGCCAGATCAGGTAATGCACGATAAGAAGGTAATTGAGGCCTATCTGGGTGGGGTGGCATAACTGGAGGAGTGGTTAGCTGGTATCAAATATAAGGAAGTAATGCTTGGAAATGTCTCAAGAAATGCTGTTGAGAGTTAACGATATAGACGTGTTTTATGGGAGTTTGCAAGTTTTGTGGGATATATCATTGGTGGTTAATAAAGGAGAGTATGTAGCTGTTATTGGTGCCAACGGGTCGGGTAAATCTACACTGTTCGGTGCAATTTTAGGTGAGGTTCATCCTGCTAAGGGTAGTATTGGATTTAAGGGGAAAGATATCACAGGTTTAACCCCTTTCCAGATAGTGGGTCTCGGTATCTCTCTTGTTCCAGAGGGGCGGAGACTCTTTCCTGATATGACCGTTTTGGAAAATCTCATAATAGGTTCGTACACCCGTAAGGCGAGATCCAGGAGAGAAGAAAGCCTCGGAAGGGTTTACAAGCTCTTTCCCAGGCTAGAGGAGAGGAAAAAGCAGTTGGCGAAGACGCTTAGTGGGGGGGAGCGGCAAATGTTAGCTATAGGGCGTGGTTTGATGTCAAACCCAACGCTTTTAATTATTGATGAATTGTCCCTGGGTCTTAGCCCGATAGCTATTAATGATATATATGAATCCTTGAAACAGATCAGGGGTGAAGTCACAATTCTTCTGGTTGAGCAGAACGTGCAGAGAAGCCTTAAAGAGGCTGACAGGGCGTATGTTATGGAAGCTGGGCACATTGTTTTGAGCGGGAAAGTGGAGAACCTTCGGGAAGAGGAGAGAATTAGGAAAGCATACTTCGGCGTAAAAAATTAATTAGGGTGTGTTATAGATGACATTAGAGCTATTGACTGATTTAGCTACTCCCATAACGAGGGGTATTCTACTGGGTGGATTATATGTGGTAATTGCATTAGGCCTTTCGCTAGTTTTCGGGGTTATGAAACTGATAAATGTAGCTCATGGAGATCTAGTGATATTTAGTAGCTATTTTGCTTTTTTTGCGATGACCTCTTTAGGGGTGGACCCTATTTTAAGCCTGGGGATGAGCATGCCCATAATGTTTGGCATTGGGTTCGCTATCCAAAAATATATTCTGAACCGATCCTTCAGGGTATCAATGGACGCTTCACTGATAGTTTGTTTTGGAATTTCCCTGATACTGGAAAATGTTTACCAGATTATCTGGACTCCACTATCTAGAGGGCTGACAACAGGTTATGCACTTAAGAGCTTCGCCGTTGGCGCAGTTAATATTCCGCTGGTGTATTTACTGGATTTTATTGCCGGTTTAGCTGTAATGTTTTTCCTGAGGGAATTCCTGGGAAGGACTTATATGGGTAAGGCTATTAAGGCTGCTTCTCAGGATCACCGAGCAGCTATTCTGATGGGCATAAACACTGAGCGTATATATGGATTCGCCTTCGGTCTGGCAATGGCATTTGCTGCTGTAGGTGGTGTGTGTCTGGGATTGACTTTTCCCTTTACACCAACATCAGGGCCACAGTTCCTCATCATTGCCATGGGCGTTGTAATATTGGGAGGATTGGGGAGCATGCTGGGGACATTCATAGGCGGCATGATATTTGGCTTAGCTCAGTGTGTTGGGGGCTATTTCTTTGGGGTTGCCGCTCAGATGCTTGTTGCTTATGTTCTGGTATTTATAATATTAGCTGCGATACCACGGGGCCTATTTGGCCGTTAAAGAGTACATATATGAGACTTGATACTTCTCTACTCAGAGGGAGATGGACTCCGCTAGTAATAGCTATAGTCGTGCTGGCAGTGTTACCTGTAGCAGGGGCACCAGCAACATGGCTCCTTTATCTCTTTCTCTTTTTTGTATACCTGGCTATGGCTAATATGTGGAATTTGCTTGCTGGCTATAGTGGTTTGATATGCCTGAGTCCTGCTGCATTTATTGGTCTGGGAGGATACACTCTGGTAATAATCACATGGAGCGGGTTGCCCTTTTATCTGGGAATAATAGCTGGAGGCATAGTAGCTGCAATATTTGCTATTATCATAGCTTATCCTTTATTCAGGATGAGAGGTATCTATTTTGCCATCGGGACATTGGTTGTACCTGCAGCGCTGCAAGTAGTGTTTTTGCTATGGAGGCCTGTTGGGGGGGAGCTACATGGTGGAGGTGCGGGCTACATGGTAAAAGGCTTGACAGGAATTACCACGACGGACACATACTGGATGGCTCTGGCTATTGCGGCAATATCAGTCTTCCTTATGAGGGTGATTCTGAATTCAAAGCTGGGGCTTGGACTGGCAGCAATCCGCGATAATGATGAAACTGCAGGAAGCTCCGGGATAAATGTTTTCCGAACGAAGTTGTACTCCTTCGTCATTGCTGCTTTCGTAATGGGAATAGCTGGCGGCGTTTTCTATACCTACCAGGGATATATAGAGCCAAACAGTGCCTTCAACATAAGCTGGCTAATGACTTTACTGATGGCTACTGTCATAGGAGGTGAAGGCATTGAAGATGGGCCGATTATTGGAGCGGTTATTGTTGTTATTTTACACTTCCTGCTGGCCAAATATGCCGGGCTCAGCCTTCTTATACAGGGTGTGATACTGGTCGTCGTAATGTTAGTAGTACCACAAGGTATTATGGGCTTGATTCGCGGAGGGGGAATTCATCGTTCTGTGAGGAAGCTAATCACCGGGCGGCGATGATTTGAACACAAATTATGAAATGGCAAAACAACTGATGTAGGGAGGTAGCAAAGTGAAGAATTATCCAACCAGGGGCATAGTAGAAGGCAATCTGGTATTTCTTTCTGGTATGGATGGCCGGGATGTGAAGACGGGTGTGGTATCATCGAACGTTTTTGAAGAGCAGATGGTGCTAGCACTGGACAAAATCAGGGCGGCAATGGAGGAGGCGGGAAGTTCTATGAATAACATCGTCAGGACATTCATAGTAATTAAGAATCTGGCAGATTACCCTCGCATGCGGAAGACAGAGGTGGAATATTATCAAAAGCATGCCCCACTTTTGGTGGAGAACCCACCAGTCAGCACATTTATACAGACCGCTTCCTTAACTAGCCCCGAGCTTTTAGTAGAGATAGATGTTACTGGTGTTATTTCTAGAGATAAAGCAGGCAGCGAAGTAAAATTCTATCCCGAAATTTGGGCTGGGAAGAAGCTAGCTTACCCGTATGTAGCACCAGAACACCCCAAATTCGCTAAGAGTGCCGTGGTAGGTAATCTGGTCTTTGTCTCCGGCTGCGAAGCACTAAATCCTGAGACTGTTACAACAGAAACAAGTGATTTCGAAGAGCAGACGACTATATGCTTTGACAAGATAAAGATGGCATTGGAGGAGGTGGGGAGTTCTATGGATAATATATTCAAGACCAATATGCTGCTCACCAATCCTGCTAATTACTGCGAAATGAGAAGAATAGAGTATGATTACTATCAAA
>Ga0209121_10004637_pt1 | contig 12760 bp, 12 predicted proteins | sample Cruoilmetagenom3_FD_187292 | JGI IMG/M metagenome (GOLD analysis project Ga0209121, IMG submission 187292) | Oil polluted marine microbial communities from Coal Oil Point, Santa Barbara, California, USA - Sample 3 (SPAdes) (version 2) | ecosystem: Environmental > Aquatic > Marine > Oil seeps ... | reverse complement strand
GGAATCGTGCACGACCTCCTCGTCGGAAACTACGTCGTGATCGATGGTGCCCGCACCATCGACTTCGTACAGTCGTTCGGGCTGCTGACCACTGGCCTGTTCGTGATCTTCGGCATGGTCATGCCGTACATCATCGCCTTCTACATCATGCTCGGCATCATGGAAGACGTGGGCTATCTACCAAGGCTCGCCGTGCTGCTGGACCGGACGATGCATCGCCTGGGACTTCACGGATACGCCGTCATCCCCATCCTGTTGGCGTTCGGATGCAACGTGCCGGGCGTGCTCGCAACACGCGTGCTGGACACTCGTCGCGAGCGATTCATCGCCGCCACCCTCATCTCCGTCGGCGTACCGTGCGCATCGATGCAAGCCATGATCTTCGCTCTGCTCGGCCCCATGGGCCTTCGGTACATCGCGCTCGTCTACGGCATCCTCGCGATCGTGTGGTTTGTGCTGGGCACGTTCCTGCGCCTCACGAGCAAGGACTTCCTACCCGAGATCATCTTGGAGATCCCGCCATACCGACGCCCCGCGTTCAACACGCTGTGGAAGAAGCTCGCCATGCGACTCCGCGGATTCTTCCATGAGGCCGTGCCGATTGTGCTCCTGGGCGTGCTGGTTGTGGACCTCGTATACATGAGCGGAGCGTTCGAGACCATCGCCCGCGTCACCGGGCCACTCATGGACCGTCTGTTCGGCCTGCCCCCGGAAACGGCGCTCGCCCTCGGTCTGGGATTCTTGCGCAAGGATGTCGCCGTCGGGATGCTCGCCCCGCTCGGATTGCCGGCGCTGACACTAGTCAAAGCGTGCGTGCTCCTCGCACTCACCTTTCCCTGTGTGGCCACCTACACCGTGATGCTTCGTGAACTGGGCTGGCAAGACACGCTCAAAGCAACGGGCCTCATGCTCATCATCGCCCTGACCATGGGTCTTCTCATGAACCTCGCGTTCTAGAACCCCGAGCACCGCCGCACCCGAGGAGTCACCGCAACCATGAAGATGTTCGCAGATTGCATCCCTTGTTTCATGAACCAAGCGCTCACCGCCTCCCGTATGGCAACCGACGATTCCTCCGTGCACGATCGCACGCTACGAATGGCAGCAGCAGCCTTGGCGGAAACGGATTCGACGATGACCCCTCCGGCGATGGCGCAAATGATCCACCGAATCATCCGTACGGAGAGCGGGGTCGCTGATCCCTATGCGGAGGTCAAGGAGCGGTTCAACGCATTCGCCCTCGAGTTGTACCCGGAGCTCAAGAGGATGGTCGCCGAATCTTCCGACCCGTTCGAGACGGCCGTCAGACTGGCGATCGCGGGCAACATCATCGACTTCGGGGCATCGAATCACCTGAGGGATGAAGCGGTCACCATCGCGATCCGGGAATCATTGCAGTGCGACCTCGATCACGGGACCCTCACGGCTATGCGCGAGGAAATCGCTGCTGCGGAGACTATCCTCTATCTGTGCGACAACACGGGTGAGATCGTCTTCGACCGAGTGCTCATCGAGGAACTTCCCCTCGAACGAGTCACCGCTGTGGTCCGAGGAGCCCCCATTATCAATGACGCCACCATGGCGGACGCCAAGAATGTGGGTCTGACCGATCTCGTCAGGGTGATCGACAACGGCACGGACGCTCCCGGGACCATCTTGAAGCAGTGTGACGCCGAACTACGCAGCCTCTTCGATGCCGCCGATGTGATCATCGCCAAGGGACAGGGCAACTACGAGACTCTGAGCGATGTCCCTCGGCCCATCTACCATGTCCTCAGGATCAAGTGCCCTGTCATAGCCAGAGATGTCGGATGCGATGTGGGCTCGAGTCTTGTGACACTCAGAGCCTGAATCCGGGGCAGCCGAAGGCCACAGAAGTCCGAACAAGCGCGCCTACACTTCGCGCGTCGACCTCGTCGGCAGGCCGGAGAGACGGGCGGCCGTACCGGTGACCGGGTCAGCCAGAGCGGGTTTGGCTACGCTGGGCAGTGCCGAGAGCGCCCAGCCGAACGACCAGCGCAAACGCACGGTGGCATCGATCTCGTCGGTATCCAATCCCAGATCCATGAGATACATGCCCGGCGTACGGCCCCATAAGGTGACGACCGCCTCCAAGTACACCACGTGCATCACGGCAATGGCGCCGAACATACCCAACATGAGTCCTGTCACTCCCCACGATGCGCGGACGAAGGGGAACGGAAACGCGAGCACCGCGATCAGCATGGCCGACGCGAAGTCCAAAAGTGCGGCAACTCGAGTGCGCTGAGGGGTTGCAGGCCCGGTGAGTGTGAACTCTGAAATGCGTGCCATCTAGCCGTCCCTACCGAGACGAGGAGCACCCGAACGTACCGACTGCACCGCGGTCATGTATGCAGATAGCTCACTGCTAGTGGAGATACCCCCGTCATCCGCGATCAGAAGACCGCCGATCTGTGCATGCAATGATACATGCACGCCTGCCCGAACCGCCTGAGGCAAGCCTCGACGCAGGTCGGCGCCCTCAATTCCGCCGATGACGCTGATGCTGGAGCGTCGCGCGTTCATGAGCAGCCGAGAGAACACATCCTGTCCCATGCCTCCCATATGCACGCCGTCGAAACCGGCATGCGCAAGGGGACGCAGGAACGCACCGATGTCACCATCGGAGTGCGCGATCACCGGAACCTCCCCTATCGCATCGGCCACCGTGGCAGCGAGACGCGGAACCACCTCAGAGATCATGAAATCCGGAGCGGTGAAAGGTCCCTCTGGTGACGCCAGATCATCGGCCACCACGATTGCAGTGGCCCCCACCTGGAGCCCCTCGCGAACCAGCGATTGCTTCTCGGCAGCCGCCTGCTCCAGCTCTTGAGCGAGCATCTCAGGTTCACGCAAGGAGGCCTTGATCGCATCCTCGAACCCTCGTCGCTTGATAACGGTGCCGAGCGGTCCGTCAACGACCCAGAACATGCAGGTGTTTGCGGTGGAGAGTGCGGCAACCGCTTCGAGCGCCCAAACCGCCGAAGCAGGAATGAACACGAAATCGAGATCATTATCGACCGCCATAGAGGCTAGTGCTGCGCCGATGGAACCAGCCCCCTGATACACGGAGGTGAGGATGTCAGGCACAACGAATGTGAGACCAACGACGGGCGGCTCAACGACTTCGCCAGCCAGAGCCTGTCGCACGCGCGCCCCACATGGAGAACTATCCTGCACGCTCGATACCTCCTAGAACAACCGGAATCCTGCTGCAAGCAACTCGGATCCACCCCACATGATCGTGAGTGCCAGTGTAACGCCCATTCCCACGCCGAGCACCGCCTTGTGCCACTCCACGTCCAGAAGCCACGCGGCAAGCGAGCCGGAATACGCTCCAGTCCCCGGCAGCGGGATGCCCACGAACAAAGCGAGACCCACCATGCCATACTTCTCCACCTTGGGATGAGCCTTCTCCCTGATGGACTCCAATTTTCGATGCAGCCACGATCCCACGGGAATCCAGTCGTATATCCATCCGGCGATGAAGTACACAGGAAAGAATATCGCCCAGTTGATGAGGAAGATGAGCGGGATGTAGAGCTGCTCGCCCTGCTGCACGGCCAACGGCACGGCACCGCGAAGCTCGACCCACGGAATGAAGGTCAGCACCACGTATTTGAGCCACGCAGGCAGATCGGCTACCAGATCTATCACTCGCAGTCACGCTCCTCGTCAGACCACACACGCCATATCTTCTCGACCTCGCTGCGCCAGAACCCCTCCGGATCCGACACATCGCGGCCCAAACCGGCAGCGTGAGCGAAGTAGCCTTTGCCCGGAATCCCGCTGTCCTTGCGAACCACCAGCGACGCGAGCATGGTCCCGCGTCGGGCGTCCTGCTCCGTGCAGACCTCTCCCAACATTTCATACAGACCCGAGGATCGAGCCGACAGCCTGCCGTCGAAGACCTCGCGGGCGATGTCGCCGTAGGTGATAGTGGAGCGATTGGCGGCGATATCTGCGAGCAAGTGCGTCATCCGCTCACGCGCGGTGACCCACTCACTCTCCGACAGACCCCATCGCGTGCGTCCCATGGATCTCCAATGGCGTCGAACATCATCTCATGGGAATTCTAGCCCATGAATATGACAAGAAGGTGACGCAGAAGAAGTTACTCATTAGTCGTTCTGTGGCCGAGCTCCGCAGAGGGCTCCTCCAATTGATAGCCCTGGCCAAATGTGAAGCCGATCTCCCGTACGCTCTCGAGCATGTGATCTGTCTCCACGAACGCGGCCACAGCAATCTTCCCCTGCGACTCCACCAAGGAACGAATCGCGCCCACGAACTCGTGATGCTCACCGTTCACCGCAAGCGAACCCACGATATCGCGTCCCAACTTAACCTGATCGACGTCCAGGTCACGCAAGAACACGAACGCACCGAGGCCGCTGCCGAAGTCATCCAGAACGAAGTGCGCACCCAAACGCGACATACGCTCGACCCAGTATCGACCCGCCGCGAGGTTGCCCATGAGCGCAGATTCGGACATCTCGAAGGTGAGATGATCGCCCGAGACCCCGGCTGCATCGACGGATTCCTCAATGAAGCGCGGAAGTGACTCGTCGATGAGGTCCGCTCCGCTCAGGTTCACCGATATGGACGCCTCGGGGTTTTCTCGCATCGCCTGAAGCACCAGACGCACCACCATCCGTGTCATACGCGGCATGAGACCCAACCGCTCGACGGTGGGAAGGAACTCGGGCGGAGTCAGAAGTTGATCCTCGTCGGACATGCGCAGTAGCGACTCGTGGTAACTCACCGAACCGTCCTCGAGACGGATGACCGGCTGATAATGCAGAACGAACGAACCCTCACGCAGCGCTTTCTGTATCCGCGCAGCCAATCTCGAGTGGGGCGGCGGAATGATCACTGTGGGGTCATGCACTTCAATCCGATTGCGCCCCATCTCCTTGGCGCGATACATGGCGTTATCCGCCACATCAAAGAGCTCGCGTGCGTCGAGTCTGCCGTCGATGCGCACCAGCCCCGCACTGAGCCCCAGCCCATACCGGCGCGAATCGGTCACGAACTCCTCATGTGATGCAGCGTTACGCATACGTTCCGCGATCTCACGTGCGACTGCTATCTCAGTGTTCTCCAGCAGCACGGCGAACTCATCGCCGCCGATGCGGGCCAACAGATCACCCGCACGTAAGTGGGTCTGCAGGAGCAGGGCGAAATTCACGAGCGCCTGATCGCCTTCGAGATGACCGAGCGCGTCGTTGTAAGCCTTGAAGTTGTCCACGTCCAGCAAGAGCAGAACACCGACGTCGCCACGTCGCGCACGCGACACCGCACGATCGAGCTCCTCAACGAAGGTGCGTCTGTTCGGCAACCCAGTGAGCGCATCGTGCGACGCCATGAATGCGAGTTGCTCCTCACGTTCCTGACGCTCGGTGAGATCCTGACACTGTCCCACTAGTCCCCCGACATCTCCTGACTCAGTGAACCAAGGGCTCGCAAGGCAGAGCAGCGAGCGCCACTGTCCATCTGCACGACGCAAACGGACTTCGAACTTCGTCGCGATCGCGCTATCGCAGGCCACATCGATCGAGTATGCGGCAACGTGACGATCTGTGGGGGCCACGCCATCGAGCCACTTCTCCCCGAGGTTATCGATCTCACCTCGCCCCGTGAACTCGATCCAGGCAGCGTTGACATGCGTTACCGCGCACGCGGAATCAGTGACCCAGGCCGGATCGCTCAGAGCATCAATGAACAGCCGATGACTGCCTTGTACAGTGTCGCTTCGCTTATCAGCCGTGTCACCCACGCGCAATCGCCTCCCCTTATGGAGCGAACGTTGGGCCCTTGGACGTGCATACGATATGATTCCCGCCTCAAGCCCCACCTACACTCTCAACGATGGGGCTCACAAAGAAGGTTCGCTCCAGAACGCGAACAGCCCGCACAAAGGCGGGCTGTTCATCTCGGGAACACACGTGTCCCCGCTGTTTTCTGGTGGAGGCGCGGAGAATCGAACTCCGGTCCACGATATATCCCTGGGAGGCATCTCCAGGCTCAGTCACCACTTGAGGTTTCGGGCGGGGCTACACGTGATAACGAGCGTGCCCGTTCCTAGATAGTGAGATGTCCCGCTGAGCCTACCATCATGGGCTCGGCGGTGAGTTCCCTGTTATGACGTCGGGAACCGATGGCGGGAACGTCCAACGGGCGACGTCGCTGCACTATTTAGGCAGCGAGTGCGTAGTCATTGTTGACGCTTGAGCGTCTTTCCCCCTGTTTAACGAGGCGAGGGGACCTCGACCTGCTTCCTCCCTCAGACATATGGTGTCGAATCCAGTCGCCCCCGGTAAGGGTGGTGAATCGAACTTTTCAAAGTGCCGCGCGTTCCGCTGAACCGCTCGAACGCTCAGTGAGTATATCCCACCTTGAAGCACAGACCATGCCTTGTGTGCGCGAAACACCCGCGTGTATGGGCATAATCTCTCTGACCACGATACCAACAGGAGATGACATGGTGAGAAAACGCTCGATAGCGCGCATGCTGCTTCTCGGTCTGGCGGGAACCCTCTGCCTGGGAGCTATGATCGGATGTTCCAGCTCCGACAGCACCACATCTTCGGGACCGGCCACTCCGCCCTCAGGCGACCTGCCCATAATGTATGAGTTCTACACCGATTGGTGACCCAGCTGCATAGAGATGAAGCCTGTGGTCAACAGGCTCCAGCCTGAGTATGAGGGAATAGTGGACTTCGCAATCTATGAGATCGAGAAGGAGCCGGAGGGAGAAGCGCTCGCTTCCGACTACGGCGTGCAGTTCATTCCCACGTTCGTATTCGTGAACACCGACGGTGAAGAAGTCGATCGGGTCGTCGGCGAGGTGCCAGAGGACACGCTTCGGGGCATTCTGGACTCTCTGGAATAGACGACTACGACCTCTGACGGTCCCTGAGCGCGCGTTCCATGTCACGCTTCTGGTCGCGATCGGCGATCGTGGCGCGCTTGTCGTAGTTCTTCTTGCCTCGGCAGAGGCCCAGTTCGACCTTCACAAAGTTCGACTCGCTGAAGTAGAACTTGAGTGGCACCAGCGTGAGACCCTGCTCCTTGGTCTTGCCGATGAGATAGCGGATCTGGCGCTTGTGCAGCAGTAGTTTGCGCTTACGGTTGGTCTGCACGTTCGCGCGATTGCCATGGCTGTAGGGAGCGATGTGCACGTTGTGCAGCCAGACCTCGGAACCTTTGACGTGTGCGAAGCTGTCCCGCAGCGACACGCCGTTCTCGCGCAGCGATTTGACCTCCGTGCCGGACAGGGCAATGCCAGCCTCGTAGGTCTCCTCCACGAAGTAATCGTGATACGCCTTCTTGTTGGTGGCTATGTTCTTGCGTTCGCGAGCCATGGAATCCTCACAGATGAGAAACGAGCGCCCCGCACAACTGTACGGGACGCCCGCAATCCTACCACTTTGAAGCCAGAACCGATTACGGGGTGAAGTCAGTCCCCGGCTCAAGCCTGAGCACGAACGCAGCCAGCAACTTCGCGGCATTCTCCAGATCCTCCAGCGATAGCACCTCGGTTGGCGTGTGCATGTAACGCAGCGGCACGCTCACAAGCGCCGCAGCCTTACCGCCACGAGAGAGCTGGATCGCGTTCGCATCCGTGCCCGTCCCGCGTGGTTGACCGTCGATCTGATACGGAATGCCCTCGGCCTCGGCTGCCTCGATGAGCAGATCGAACACCAGGGGATTTATGTTGGCCCCGCGCGAGATGATGGGACCGGAGCCGCACTTAGCCTCGCCGTGCTTGCGCTTGTCCACATCCGGGTAGTCTGTGGCGTGACCGACCTCAATAGCGATACCGACGTCGGGATCCACACCGTATGCAGAGGTGATGCCGCCCCGGAGGCCGACCTCCTCCTGCACGGTGGCGGCCGCGATCACGTCACCCTTGGCACCGCCAGCCTCCTTGACCATGCGCAGCACCTCAGCAGCAGCCCAAGCGCCCATCTTGTCGTCGAACGCACGGGAAACGGCCATGCCGTCGCCGAAGAGTTCAAGACCAACGTCAAAGGTGGCGGGATCGCCAATGCGCACCTGCTTCTTGACCTCGTCACCTGACATACCAAGATCGATGAACAGCTTATGCATCTGGGTGACCTTCTTGCGATCCTCTTCCTCGAGAAGGTGGATCGGCATGCGACCTAGAACACCGAGAAGCGATCCGCCCTTGGTGTGCACCCGAACACGCGTACCGGGCAGCAGATGCGGATCGACACCGCCCACGGGCTTGAAGGCGATGAATCCATCGTCAGTGATGTAAGTGACCATGAGGCCGACCTCATCGATATGGCCCGCCAGCATGACACTTGGGCCACCCGCCGTACCCTTGGCGGTGGCATGCACCGAACCCATCACGTTGGTCTCCACCGTGTCGGCCAGGTCAGCCACGTACTCACGAAAGACCTTGGCCGCCGGTTGCTCAAAACCGGAGGGAGATGGAGCCTCGACCATGGTACTCAAGAACTCAAGGGACTCCTTACGCATAAAACAGCCTCCTCGCTGTATGAACGACTGAGATTCGAGTTTACCACTCTCGTACGAGAGGCTAGGCGGACCGCTCTGCGTGAATACGAGTGGCATACGCCTGGATGAGATCCTCTTTGGTGACGATACCCACAACCGTGTCAGGCGACAACGCATCCACCACCACAACGCGACCGATGTGATTGTCCTCGATCAGATCCAGCGCACGCCGAGCGCTCTCATACGGACGCATCGTTATGGGCGGCGTAGTCATCACCGTGGCCACAATTCGATCCTCGCGCTCCTGATATGGCACATTCTGTGCATCTTTCCAACTGATGACACCCGCAAGCTTGTCGTGGGCGTCCACCACAGGGAATCCATGATGTCGTGTGGTGCCCACCAGCCTCAGAAGGCCTATGACCGACATATCAGTTCTCGCCACAATCGGATCTGCCACCATGACCTGCTCAACGGGAACCCGGCTCAAGATGTCCGCCTGCTCGCGCGTCGCGTCGGCATGCTGGCTCTCGTAGATCGTATGGCTACCCGACGCCAGGAAACCGGCGGTCGTGGCGATAATGAGCGGGACGATCATGGTGAAGTTGCGCGTTGTCTCACAGAGAATGATCGCCGTCGACAAGGGTACCTTGCCTATCGATGCGTAGAGCGCCCCCATACCCGCGATGACGTAGAGCGTGGGATGTGCAGTCGCACTGGGGAACATGCGCATGGCCACGTCGCCCACCGCGCCGCCCAGTGCGGCTCCGATGAACAATGAAGGTGCGATCACGCCACCCGCACCGCCTGAGCCGATTGAGAACGAGCTCGCCAGCATCTTGCCAAGAATAAGCACCGCAAGAAGACCGAGGCTGAGTTTGTAGTCGATCACATCCTGAATCGTCTCGTAGCCCATTCCCCAGACCCGCGGGATGAACAGCACCATGATGCCCATGAGCAGACCGCCCGCAGCGGGCTTGGCCCATGTGGGGATCTTCCAAGCTTGGAAGCGACGGAATGTGGCGTAAAAGACCTTGAGGTAGAGCAGGCCGACCAGGCTGGCCAAGACCCCAATGATCAACACCAGGGCGAGATCGAAGAAGTTCATCTCCCACACGAAGGGCGCCTGGAACAACGACTCGAATCCGTAGAATACCGAGAAGATCAGGAACGACGTGAGTGACGAGATCATCGCCGGAAGGATCCGATCGTATTCCATGCCATAGATGTAGAGCACGCTCGTGGCAAAGAGCGCACTGCCGATCGGTGCGCGGAACACTGCACCGAGGCCTGCAGCTGCACCACATATGGCGAGCGTGCGAACATCTTCCTTCGTAAGCGTGAAGTGAAGCACCTTGTCGAGCTTGAGCCGCTGCACCATACGTGCGACGATCGCTCCGAAACCGGTGCCTATGAGCGCCGTTGGGCACTCGCGACCCGCACTACCACCCGAAGCAAGAGTGATGGAGGCTACGAGAATAGTCGCGAAAGGGGTTCGCCAGCGCGATAAACCCTTGTCGACATGAATGACATCGATCATGGCGTCCGTGGCGCAGGGGGACAGGAATTGCTCGGGCACCCAGAAGTATCTGATGATGCCGACCAGCAGACCACCTATAGCGGGAATGATGGCGATGAGACGCGCATCGGGAAGTACATCTGCGAGCGCATCGAACCAGATGATGAAGTTATCCAGCGTGTAGCTGAAGAGAACCGCCCCGAATCCTCCGAGCGTGCCCACGAGTCCGGCAAGGATCGACCACTTGTAGAGTTCCTGCCAGTTCTGGAGATAACGAGCGCGCGCCCTGATGGCTTCGAACGCATCCTTCACCAGGTCCGTGCGTATCTCTCCCCCGACCTCACTGTCTTCTGTTTGCATCGCTGGCTGGATCGCTTCCTTCCGCTGGAATAGGCGCTGACATGTAACCCTTCGACGCACGTGTTGGCACGACCTTCAAACAATAGCACCACGAGGGGCTCGAGGGACGCCGATCTTGTCCAGAGAAGCAGGTTGACCCAAGACAACGCCGACTCGCATCACGCAAGTTCGAAGTCGATCCGTCCCTCGGAGATACTCACATCCAGCACACGCACATCGATGCGCTCGCCTAGACGGAAAACGCGTCCGTTGGACTCCCCTATGAGCATGAAACGCTCGGGGTCGAATGAGTAGTAGTCATCGGTGAGTGCCTGCACGTGCACGAGACCCTCGGCGGTGTTGTCGAGCTGCACGAACATACCAAAGGACATCACGCTCGTGATGATGCCCGAGAAGACCTCGCCGACGTGGTCCTGCATCAGCTGGGCGAGCTTGACGCGGACCGACGCACTGGACGCTGCCTCGGCTTCGCGTTCCATGACCGAGCAATGCTCCGTGAGCCACTCCAGCTCGGGCGCGATCTCAGACGCGGGCTTGTGACCCAACTTTCCGGCCAGCTGCGCTCTGAGCAGACGATGCACGATGAGATCCGGATAGCGCCTGATGGGGCTTGTGAAGTGCGTGTATGCCTCGGAGGCCAGGCCAAAGTGCGGGCCCAGGTAGTCCACGTACCGCGCACGCTGTAGGGCGCGCAGCAGAAGGGAGTTGATGAGACGCTTCTCGGGCCTCTCGGAGGCGAACTTCACAATGCGCTGGAACGTCTGCGGGCTGGCGCCGTGGATATCCTTGATGGGGTAGTCGAACTCCTTGAGAATGATCGCGACCTTGCCCAGCGCATCCGGCTTTGGTTCCTCGTGGATGCGGTAGATCATGGGAGCCTGCGCCGCTGTCATATGCTGCGCCACGACCTCGTTGGCAAGGATCGCCGACTCCTCGATCATGTTCGTGGCCACCGTGCGCTCGCGCAGCACGACCTCGATGGGGTTGTCCTCATCGTCCAGCATGACTTTGGCCTCGACCGTTTCGAAGTCCAGCCCGCCACGCGCCACGCGCCTGACTCCAATGCGACCCGCGATGCGGGCGAACTCGGTGAGCAGCTCCTGCGCGTCTTTGTCGGGGAAGCCCTTGCCGGTCTCGAGCATGGTATCGACCGCGCCATAGTCCAGACGATGATTGGACCTGATCACGCTCGGCACGATCCGACTGGCGCGCACGACCCCGTCGTTGTCGAGATCCATGATCACCGAGAACGCGAGGCGCTCCACTCCGGGATTGAGCGAGCAGATGTTGTTCGAGAGGTGCTCCGGCAACATGGGCAGCACGCGGTCCACAAGGTAGACGGACGTCGCTCGCTTGCGCGCCTCCTCATCAATGGCCGAGCCCCACGGCACGTAGTGACTCACGTCGGCGATATGCACACCCATGCGAACGAGGCCGTCCACGTGCTCGATGGAGATGGCATCATCAAAGTCACGCGCATCGACCGGATCGATGGTCACGGTGAACACATCGCGCAGATCTTCTCGGCCTGCGGCGATCTCCGCATCGACTCCCAGAGTGATGGCTTCTGCCGCCTCTTCGACCTCACTTGGGAACTTCGTGCGCAATCCGTGCTCGCGGATGATGATCTCGATCTCAATGCCCGGCGTGCCCGGTCGGCCTAGGACCTCGGTCACGCCACCCTGGGCTGCCTGGCTGCGTGACGGGAATGCGGTGAGATGCACGACCACGATATCGCCGTCGGTCGCTCCCCCAGCGTCACGTTTCTGCACAAATACCTCTGCCTTGATGCGCGCGTCGGTGGGTACGACGATGCCGATGCCCCCGTGTTCCTCATAGCGACCGACGATGGTGTCGTTGGCGCGCTCCATGACCTTCATGACCACGCCTGAGGCGCCCTTGCCGCCACGCGCAGACTGCACGCGGACCGCAACGGTGTCACCGTGCATTGCACCGGCCGTGTCCTTGATCGCAACGTAGACGTCCCCGCCGGGAGTGGCCACAAAACCGTAGCCCTTGCGCGTCATGGAGATGCGACCGACAGGATAGCCTTTGCGCTTAGCCTTGGCGTGACGCTTTGGTTTGGCCATGCCACCCCTCCCCTGGGACATCGCGTACGAATTCAACCGACGAACGCTGCGTGCCTAGAACTGCTCGCGCAGCACCTCGACAGCCTTGTCGAGCTGGATGTCGTCCTCCCGATCAGCCTGCAGCATCGGATCCATATCGACGACATAATCCGGCGTGAGACCAACCCCATTGATCTCGCGACTCTTAGGCGTGAGGTAGTGCGCGATGGTGAACTTCACACCTCCGCCGAACGAGAGATCCTCGACCGTCTGCACACTCCCCTTGCCAAAGCTCAGCGTGCCG